>JACLAB010009068.1_pt1 | contig 27048 bp, 20 predicted proteins | sample 8027921 | NCBI WGS metagenome assembly JACLAB01 (sample SAMN15725117, study PRJNA655200) | protist metagenome | isolation source: fluorescence activated cell sorting (FACS) single amplified genomes of... | place: USA: West Boothbay Harbor, Gulf of Maine | collected 2000-07-19 | reverse complement strand
GTTGTTGCGTTCTCTTTCTCTTCCCTCCTCTTTTCGTCGCAGTCTTTTCTTTTCGTATCTCATTTTGCTGCTCAACGACTTCATCAAAATCGTCTTCATCATCATCCACCACATCAGGTATTCGCAAACACAACAACACCGGTCGTTCTTCTTCTTCTCTCTCCTCCTCCTCTGCAGCACTCGCAACCACCATCGTCTTCACATTTTCCGCTCGTTTCGGATGTTTATTCTTTCGTCTCGATGACATTATTTGAGTGAAGAAAACAAAAACTCTTTTCCCCCCGCTCTTTTTCTTTTTGGCAAACAAACATGCAGTTTTTTTTCGCTTCTTGCTATTTTTCACGTCAAACACTTTTAAGAAACTCATCACAAATCACAACACGAACGAGATAAATACTATACCCTTGAAAAAGAGTAGACAAAAAGAGTAGCAGGAATAATAGCGCAGCTTTAATAAGACACGCAGAACAACACCATGGTTTTAGTGAAAGGCATCACGTCGGGTTTTTTAACCCGCGAAACCTATCTGATAATCGGCAGCGTGTTTACGATTTCCAATCTTTTGCTCGTTTTGAGTTTCTCGAAAACCACCAACAACGATAAACTCATCGATTGGGAATATTTGGGATTGATTTTTAGACGAATAAACCCGTATTTATGGTCCGCGATTGGGATATCGTGCGCGATTGGTTTATCGGTTGTTGGCGCCGCGTGGGGGATTTTCATCACCGGGAGCTCGTTAGCTGGAGCAGCTATTAAAGCGCCGCGAATCACGAGCAAGAATCTCATCTCGATTATTTTCTGCGAAGCGGTGGCTATTTACGGGGTGATTGTGGCGATTATTTTACAAACGAAAGTGGAATTTGCGCCGAGAATGCCAGATGGGTCGTATTCGGATCGATCGATGTTTTCAGGGTACGCGATATTAGCGTCTGGTATAACCGTCGGGTTGGCGAATCTGGTGTGCGGTATTTGCGTAGGGACGGTTGGGAGTAGCTGCGCGTTGAGCGACGCGCAAAATCCAGCTTTGTTTGTGAAGATTTTAGTGATTGAGATTTTTGGAAGCGCGCTCGGCTTGTTTGGGGTGATTGTCGGGATTATCATTACCGGGAACGTGGCGTTTAAGAATCCAGCGGATGCATAGAAGAAGGGGATGAAGAGAGAGAGGGGAGAGGGAGAGAGAAAAGAAGTGAAAAAGAAAAACACACGGCAAAGATGAACACTACGAAATAGCACGTAAAAACACGTATAGTAGTGTTGTATAACATACTTATTATAACTATTATCATCATACAAAACATTCATTCATTTACTGATGCGCGACTATCATATGGTTAGCTTCTTCTAAATCAATTACTTACTCTTCTTCAACTCTTTTCGTTCCGCTTTCAAGCCAAAACGTTCACACACGTTCGCTCTGCTAAACACGACTCTGTTTTCAATCACTCCTTGCTTCGTGCACCTAGGCATCCTCTCAATTTCGCCGCCGTTATCGAACAAAATCAACGTCGGTAACTGTTTCGAGTTCCCGGTCAAATCGATCCCATGATCGATGGCTCCGCCCGGCCATCTCGAGAGATCAAACTTCGCAAACGTCAAACCGCTGTCTTTATCGTCCGCGTCGGAAAACTCCAAAGACAGCTGCGCGAACGTCGGATCGAACTGATTACAAGGTGGATGCCATGGCGCGTAAAACATCACCAACCATTTTTTCGTCTCTTCCCCTTTCGTGGCGCCTATTTTCGCGCGTCGTTCGAACGAGGCCACGTTCAGATGTTCCGCTTTGCTCGCTCCCGAATATTCTCTCAACTGACACAACAAATAGTGGAAGTAATAGAGACTTCCAAAAATCCAAAACACTTTCCGGTCCATGATGAACGATAAGAGTAAAATAGAACTCTTCACGTGCAGGAAGCAATCCGCAATGAATTTATCTAACGTTTCAAACCGGCGGAGTTTCAACAGTAACGTCAATCCAGTCATGTACGTCGCTTGTTTCGTCCAATTGACGACTTTCTCAACTGTTTCCTCGTCTTTCATTTCAATCGCCCAGATATAAAAAAGAGGGTATAAAAGGATGATTATCACGTTGAAGACGTAGTGCGCGGAGAGGAATCGTTTGAGAGATGGAGGAGATGGTGATGATGATGAAGAAGACATTGTTATTACTTTGACTGTTGAATGCGTTTTGTTTGTGTTTCTTTTCTGCGCGTCAGGTGTTTTAGGGAATTTCGGTGTCCGAAAATTCTTCATTTCCTCCCCCCCCGGAATAAAGAAAAGAATACAACACAATACTTTCGATGACGGGCAGACGAAAGAATAAACATCCGAAACGAGCGGAAAACGTAAAAACGGTGGTCGTGGTGAGGAAGGGTGATGACAGAGAAGAAGAAGAGGGAGAAGAAGAGAGAGAAGAAGACGACGCAGAGCGATTGCTGAGGATGCTCGTGTGCGTGCCGTGTGACGATGGTGTGGAACAGAATCATCAGATGAGGAAAGAAGAAACTGCTATTATTGCTAAAGGAGTGAAGAGAAAGAGAGGGCAACACGAGTGCGGTGTTTGCAAGAAGGTCTTTGGAAGTCAGGCCGATTTGGCCAGACACATGCGTACGCACACGAACGAGAAACCGTACGAGTGCGATGTGTGCGAGAAGCGTTTTACTCAATCTAGTACTTTGAAAAGGCACATGCGTATTCACACGAACGAGATGTTCGAGTGTGATGTTTGCGAGAAGCGTTTTACTCAATCTAGTAGTTTGAAAGCCCACATGCGTATTCACACGAACGAGAAACCGTACGAGTGCGATGTGTGCGATAAAGCTTTTCGTGAATCTGGTCATTTGAAAAGGCACATGCGTATTCACACGAACGAAAAACCCTACGAGTGCGATGTGTGCGAGAAGCGTTTTACTCAATCTAGTAGTTTGAAAGCCCACATGCGTACTTATCATTAGCTCTTTTATATAGTCCTGATGCACACAAACCCGTTTGATTTATTACATACCGAACAAATCAAACGAACAAATTTGGGGAATTCTAATAAGTCAATTGGGACCTTCCAGCCTTCCTTCGTCAGCTTCCTCGCCGTCCCTGTTCCTTCTTTTTGTCTCCCTACTCATATAAGTCTATTTTTACGCTTCAACGTGCCTTCAATTTTTACTGTGTCATCATTTTGTCGCCACTTCTTCTATCTCGAAAGGATCTCTAGCGCACTGTTGCAAAAACAGCTCGTACGGATACTTCTTTCCGTAATACTTCTTCAATATCCTTTTACCGCGAGTGATTAAATCCGAGTCTTTCATGACCAATGCGGCGTTGAGCGCTTGTTTATCTTGCTGCGTTCCTTGGTCTCCTCCTCGATATTTGACCAAACGTTTGACGAATAATAATCGCAAAATTTCCCAAGCGATGCTGATATCGTCCTCGTCGATGCCTTCGCACCGTAAAATCAACGAGTGTAACGCTAACGTTTGGTATTCGCACGCATACTCAAACTGCTCAGCTTGGACTAACTGCGCGGCGATATCAAAGCACGCTTTCCCGAATACTTGCATTCTGCGAATGTCTAATTTAAAATTCGACAGCGCCTCGAGAACTTCACGAGTTTCGTATTTACCACTTTCCACGTAGTTCTGTATTAAATCCCCGACGACCTTCTCTTTTTGTTTCGCTGCGATCATTTTCGATTCCATGTCAGCGCCGAGTTGCGCCGCTTCGGAAAGACACGTCGGACATCGACAGATGAATTGATGCGTTCGCTTCAATTCTGTTCGTCGTTCGTCTATGTTGCCCGAATGAAAGATTGGCCCGTACGAGACCGTAATCTCTTCGCCTTTTCGAATTGGTTTATACGCTCTGATTGTAATTTTATTCTGTTCTTCGCTCGTGGTGAAAATCTCAGCTGTTTCGCTTCTCGTCACCGACCGAGAGGTGGACGGTCCAGCATGTCTTCTCACCGAAAATTCGTCTTCGTTTTCTTCTTCTCGTTGTCTTTGCTGCTCTGTTTCCAACCTCCTCTCCTCTTCCTCATCTCCGCTAAAACTTGCAAACGCGTTTGGCAAACACGAGTGGTTCACCGCGCTCGCCATGATAAACACCCCAACCGCTAGCGTCTTCTCCTCCCCAATCTCTATGTATGCATCCACCAAATCCGCCGCATCCATGTTCCTATATACCTGAGGCGTCAACATGACCACATCTTTTCTCGTCAGCGTTTTCACTCGAAAAGAATTCAACGTGCACCTATTCACGATCCCGACGATATCGTCCACCTCGAATCCGCCGTCTAATATCGAATGTCCTCTCATGCTCGTATAAAACTTATTCGCGATCAACTCGTCCCTTAATATTGCTCGATCGTAATCTAATTCTCGCATCACCGTTAAATCCGCGAAAGTTCGTTTCATTTGCCTCATTTTTTCGTCCCTGAAAGTGTTGCCTCGTAAATCTGTTTTTTTTATCGTCTGTATCGTCTTCCCAATCGCTCTTTGTATGAAAGAAAAATAGCACTCCGGATCTTCCTCGCCTTCGCCGAACGCGAACGGCGCCTCTCTCAAGATGATGTCCCCGGGTTTGTACTCCTTCGACGCGATTAAAGAATTACCAAAGGATGCTTTTTTTTGAATCTCCACTCGTTGCTTTTTCTTTTGCTTGTTGTTGCTCTTCGTAGAAGTGTTCTTGTTCGAAGGAGAGGAAGAGGAGGAAGTCATGATGATGTTTATTATTGTTTTTGGTCGTCGTTTAAAGATGCTATTATAACTACTCTAGTATATTTATTCCATCCCCCAGTCTTCGTCGATGTCTGAATCCGAGTCTTCTTTCTTATCAACAGTAGTCGTAGTCGTAGGAACGACAGGTGAAGACGGAAGAGGAGTTTTTGATTTTTGTGACGACGACGGAAACGACTCCTTTTTAGAAGAGGAGGACTTTTTCTCTTCTTCTTTCGCCACCTTGGATGATGATGCTACTTTTTTTACGTTTTCTTTCTTTCTACCATCATCACCACCACCACCACTACCACCGTTGTTGTTGTTGTTGTTGCTGCTGCTCTTCGTTTTCTTCTCTTTCTCCTTTTCTTTCTTTTCTCCTCCTCCTCCTTTTGGTTTCGGAAGAGCGGGACCGCCGCTGCTGCTACTGCTTGTTGTTGTTGCTGTTGTTGTTGTTTTCGATGCTGGCTTTGATACGTCTTCTTCCTTCTTCTTCGTCGCGGGAGCCGGAGGAGGAGGAACGGGAGGAACAGGAGGAGGAGAAGGAGGAAGAGGAGGAGGAGGAGGAGGAGGAGGAGCAGCTGGAGGATAAATTTTTGTCCTCAACGTTTGGACGGCGAAGAAATACCTTCGCCAAAAGTCGTCCTCGTCGACGATTAGCGGGACAATCCTTCCTCTCAACTCTCGCATGAACGGCACTTCTTTTAAAACGGCGTCGATATCTTCTCGAGCGTTTTCTAACGTCCAATTTTTATTAAACTCTTGGAAGAGGACGTCGTCGTCTTCGGGCGCTTCGCAGTACGTGCCAGAATCGCGTTGGATGGAGGATACGCCTTTGAGAAATTCCTGCTCTTTGATTTCTTTTTCGGAGAGTTCTTTTGAAGCGCCGTTGTTTTTGTTTTTGCTGTTTGCGTTTCTGGCGTTCGGGTCGTCCTTGTTCTTGTTTGAGGACGAAGAGGCAACTCCAACTCCACTCCTCGCCAGCGCGTTCTTCAACCGCTGCCTGTCGCTCTCTACTTGCGCTTGTTTAATCGTTTCTTTCACCTGCGAAAATAAGTTCCCGGTAAACTTCGCCGCGTTTCTCCCGAACTGTTCGATCTTCTCCCCGGCTTTTTCCAAAGACTCTTGGACGAGAACCAAATCGTCGTCGCTGTAGTCCTCGTCTTCATCTTCTTCGTCCGAATCATACAACATCCCTTGTTCTTTCAACTTTTTCTTCTTCTCTTCTCGTTCTTCTCTCTTTCTCTGTCTCGTTCCTTCCGAATCATCATCATCATCTAAATTATCATCATCTGAATCCTCCTCCTCGTCGTCCGATCCCATCGCTTTCGTAAAATCCTCTTTTATTTCCTCCTTCAACTCTTTGAAATCTTCCTTCAACTCGTTCGCTAATATCGCGACTTCTTCTCTCGTTTTCTGCAAAGTCGATTTCGAGAACTCCATGGCTTTTTTCGTGTAGTCTTTGGTGAAGTTGAACGCGTTTTGCGCCGCGATTAATAATTCATCATCATCATCCTCTTCTTCTTCTTCTTCATCTTTGTTTTCTATTGTTGGTGATGATTCGTCCTTCTTCTTCTTCTTCTTCTCATTGTTCTTCTTTGTCGTCGTTGTTTTCCTCTCTTCCTCTCCGTCTTCTTCTTCTTCGTCCGAAGAAGACTCCAGGAATAAATCTCCCACTTGCTTCAGTAAATTCATATGGTCAGAGTTAACACAGCAGCAGCGCGTTTTAAATGAATAATAATACTAGTAATAATACTATAATAACTCGTTGTGAAGAAGAGAATATAACAGAGAGATGTTCTTTGGAGTAAAGAGAGAGAGAGAGTTGTTCGTATTGAGCGAAGGTCTCGTCAAAACGAGTGATGATGTTTTTAGGGGAATGCACCCCCCAAAAAAAAATCTCGCCTTTGCCCAAAAACAAACAAAACAAGGAAAAAAAGCAAAACTTCTCTCTGTTTCCTTTCCTCTTTTCTTTTCTCTCTTTTCTCTTCAAGTTTCCTCACAACAAAAAACTTCTTCCCTTTCTAAAAGTTGCTCTCGTTTTCATCATTTTAAGCGCAAGACGCACCTCTCATCTCTCAGAGCACAGTTTAGAGCGCACACATCATCGCGCGCAGAAGAGAGACACCTCCTCTCTGTTGTTCTCTGTTCCTTCAATACTACTATAAAGAGTGTTTTGAGAGAAAAGAGAGAGAGAAGAGAGCGCGTTGTTTGTGGTTAGAGTTGCGTGCATCGTTTTGATTGGAGAAAAAAGCACGCGCAGGTGATTAACGAATCGACATCTCATTTGTTTTTTTCTTTCCAAAAGCGAATCTCATCGCGCATCCCATCGACGACGGACGGTGGTATCGCGAAAAAGTCTCGCAGGTCGCGTCGTGGGGTCGTGCGCGCGCGTGCGACAAGAATCAGAAAGAAGAAGAATGCCGGCGAGGAGAACGACGACGACGACGCTCGAGAAGACAAAGAAGAACATGAATACTACAAATACTACTAATTATACCGACGTGATAAACGACGAAGAAAAGACTACTCAAACGAAAAAAGGAGAGAAGAAGAAGCAAAAAAGTCAACAAAAACAACGAAAATGTCTTTCTCGAGAGGAAAAAAAAAATGTTCAAAAGCGATCTTCTTCTTCTTCTTTCTCGTCTTCTTTGTTGTATTCCAAAGATCCTCTGAAAACTCTGCAGACGAGCGAAGAGGATAAAGAAGAGTTTGTCAATTTTCTTCTCAAGGAAGAAGAAGAAGAAGAAGACAACGACACGATTTCTCTCCAAGTTTCCATGCAGTTCGTCCGGGACGCGGTGAGAGAATATCCAGGAGTGAAACTGAACAAGGAGTTGTTGGAAGATACGGAAGCGGCGCTGGCGTTTTTCGGAGGCGGCGACCGAGGCGGCGGGTTTTTTATCGAAGAAGAAGAAGAAGAAGATGATGACGATACTGGAAACGAAAATGAGCTCAAGCAACCTCGTCGTCGTCTTCAAAACTTTCTGAAGCTGGAAGACTTTGAGGAGATGATCGATGAGACAACTGGAGCGAGAACGGTGTTGTTGACGATACCGTCGTCGAAAGAAGAAGACGCGGCGGGGACGAAAAGGACCGTTTTGTTGAACACGTTGAAAATATCGGAACAGAATCGAGAGATTGGCGAACGCGAGGAGAGAGCGCGAAGAGAAGATTTGTTGGAGGCGAAAAAAAAGTTGGTGAGCCAAGCAAACACGACGGCGGCGGCGAAAGGGAAGACGACTTCGAGTGGTGGCGTTGGGAAGAAGAAGGCTGGGACGAAGAGCAGCGCGGCGGCGATAAAGAAGAAGAAGGACGACGACGAAGGAGAGATGAAAATCGGCGGAGAAGACAAAGACGAGGATAAACAAGAAGAAAAGGATGAAATCTCCCCCGACGGCGACGACATTCTCTCTGGAAGCTGCGCGGCAACGAGACGCTTCAACTCTGGCAAGTTTCAGTTGGACCAATCCAAGAAGATTCACGGCGCCATCGCAGACGATAAGGTGTTCAAATTTTTGAGAGAGTTCAAGAAGGAAGTGTACGAAACGTATCGGTTGCGCTCGTTGGTCGAGAAGATGGATTTTTCTAGCGACGACGATATGAATCAGAAAAGTGACGATCGCGAAAACGTGCTCGAGTGCATTCGAATCTGGATTAACATGCGCGGGATGGTCGTCTCCGCGCGACTGGCGTTGATCGAGCGAGAGAAATTCTTGAAAGACTGCGAAGCGATGACAAAATTTGCTTCAGACTATCGTAAAGACACAAAAGCGGTGTCAAAAGCACCCGTACCGACGGAAAAAGCGACGACTGTTGTTGCTCCTTCGAAGATGAAAGCAACGGACGCGACGACGACGACGATTTTGAAAGAGATTCCAACGTACAGCATCGCGAACCGCTCGCTATCGTCGTGGTCGATTCTTCTCAATGAAGACGACGAAGCGCTTCTCGACGATGAATACGTCGAGAAAAACGATATCGACGACGATATCGACGACGACGACAACCAGCACGTGCTCACGATTGAAGACCAACTTGAGAGCGAGATCAAGACGTACGAGCAAGAGCAAACGTTTAACCAGATGATCATCAAAGGGCATCTTGCGCACGTGACGCCGGCCGGGGAGGAGTTTCGCGACGCGACCGCAAAACTTGAAAAAGCGCTCGAAAAAGTTCTCCGTTCTCCGTCGCTGAGTACGAAGACCTCGCACGACCGCGACCGGTTACTCGCGTCCACGAAATGGTCCGCGGATCAAACCATGGTCTTTGACGATCTCATTTTACTGTGCGACAACGCGTATTTTACATCGAATGAAAAGGCGTGTAAAGCCGCGGACGATATCAATCGCCACGTGTTGTATCGCGCCGTATCGGTTTTGAAGAAAGCGTTCGAGATACTCTCGGATTTCGTCGACAAAGATCTCGTCGTCGGCGGCTTCAAAAAGTCAGCGGCGCGACTCTTCTCGTCCGCGCTCGAACAGACGTATAGGCGTCAATTTTCAAACATGTTGAACAACATCCTCGATCCGTACGATACGTTAATCGATTACGGAGCCGAGACGAAACTATTAATGTTTGTGCGCATGCGCGTGACGAATGCGATGGAAATCGATAGCGCTTTGAGAGAAAGAGCGCATCAAACGGTAATATCTGCGTGCTTGGAACAAATGTTGAGCGGGAAATTTGACCAGTTTTCGAGGCAAAAGACGGAAAAGTTCATCGAAGAGCTCTTGTTCGAAGAAGAAACGGAAGAAGAGGAGAAGAAGAAGAAGAAAGCCGCGAAATCGTCCTCCTCGTCGTCGAAAAAGAAGAAGAAGAAAAGCAACAAGGCGGGCAAAGATACGCCGGCGCCGGTCTCCGAGAAGAAGGAAGAAGTCTCGGATAAAGAAGACGACGACGAGAAAGAAGAAGAAGGAGAAGAAGGAAAAGAAGAAGAACAAGGAAAAGAAGAGGTTACTCTTACTCCTACTCTCGTTGTTCCAGTCGCTTTGCAAGAGTCCGAAGAATTCATGGAAGAAGAAAACCTCGAGGCTTGGCAAGAGGTGAAAAAAGTGCGCGGCGCCAAGACTTCCCCTTCTTCTGTCATCGTCGCTCCGAAAGATCTCGTTTTATCGAAAGTCAAGATTTCGCCTGTGAAGAAGATACCTGCGGCAAAGCAGCAGCAACAGCAGAGGAGCGAATTATCTTCATCGCCTCCGTTGCCAAAGTCGCCACCGCCGAAAGAAGTCGTCACCGCCGCGGTCGAGAAGAAGAGAGAGGTGACGAGACGAGCGCTGTTTGTCGATACTCTCAAGAAGAACGAAACAGCACCGGCTCCCACTGTTGTAGTCGAAGAAGAGACGAAAGAGGAAAAACAAGAAGAAGCTCGAGAAGAAGAAGAAGAAGAAGAGCAGCAGCAGCAGAAAGTTGCGGACGACAAAGAAGAAAGCAACGATACGTACGTCGTGCGAAGCGTTTCGGACATTGAACAGTCTTTCTGCGCCGCGTCAAATCCTCCACCAGATCAACAACAGCACTACCATCATCATCATCAACACTACCAACCACCACTTCCGCAAATGCCACCACCACAGATGGTTGACGGTCAAAGAGTCATTTTTGTGCCGATGATTATTCCCGATAGTGGGAGTATGCCGCATCCGATGCCGTTTGGAATGCACCATCATCATTCGATGGCGCCTCCGCTTCCTCCGCCGATGCCTCGGCTTCCGGATACCTCCGAAGCGGTTGTTTCGATGTACAACAAGTTCTACCATGACGTCATGATGCAGCAGCAGTATCCACCACCACCACCAACGCAAAGATCGTCGTCGTCGAACATTGGAGCAGCAACGAACGAAGCGGTGAGCGATACGGCGAGTACCGCGTCAGACGACCACCCGTGCGCAGCCGCGGTGAAGTCTTCTTCCTCTTCTCCTTCTTCTTCTACTTCACCGCCACTTCCTAAAACGCCACCACCAAAAGGTCAGCAACAGATGATTCAGCATCATAAATCGGCCTCTTCTTCGCCTTCTATATCGCCAAGTGCATCTTCGTCTTCAATTCGCATTCCTTCGCCTCTTCCTATCGATCTGGCGAGAATTTCATCTGCGGCGTTTCCAAAGCCGCGACGATCATCGAGAGAGTATAGGAGAGACAATCATCAGCATAATCACGGAAACGATTCCAACGATGATCGTAATAGTAATTCGAAAAGAGAAGAAGAGTTTCCAGCGCTTTCTAAGGATAAGAACGGCGGAAAAGCGTCAAATGTCATGTCGCTCGCGAAATCGAACAAGTCGTGGGCGGAAGCGCAGATGGAGTTGAAGGGCACGAGTTTACCTTCGTTGACGTCGTCGCCGATGAAGCCACCGTCGCTACCGCAGCAACACCATCAAATGCAACGTCAGGTCGCGTGAAAAAGTGAAAGAGAGAGCGCGCGTGTTTATATTATTTTTTACCGGTACAAAGCGAGAGACATATTTTTTAATACAGCTACGATTACAATATTTCTACGGTGGGCCACGACCCGTCGCAGTAATTTATTTACATGCGCTTTACCGAAACCTTTCCATTCTCGAACAAAGGGGACCCTCCTTTTTTTGAGATTTGCGGCGTAAAATCATCCGGCGACGACTCCCAAATTACCGTCCCGTCGCACTGACACACCTTCTTGAGATTTTCACCGACACCGGCGCTTCTGGCGAGCACCGCGGCTACTCGCAAACCTTCTCCTTCTTCGTTCCCTGCGACCACCTCTTCGATGCACAAAGCTCTTCCAATGATATCCCAAACGAAAAATTTCTTTGGAAGCTGTAAACTCGCTTTAATCGACCCGTCCTCCATGGCTTGCACGGCGCACATTTCGCCTAATAATATTTCCTCTTCTCGTTCATTTTCGTTCGTATTTTGATACACTTCCCCGCAGCTCTCCACCCCTCTCGTCGTATCTCCATACATCCGCACTCGCAATTTGTACTTTTTCCCCTTCTCTAAGCCTAACACGTCCGCCTCAAACGTCGCCGTCTCTTCGTTCACTTGCACGAACCGCACGACGCCTTTACAACTCCCGTGTTGATACGCCTCTCCTTTAAACTCCGCGACGGCGGCTAAGGACTGCCTCAACGTTCTCAAATCCATACCTAATCGTTCCGCGAGTCGTTCGTTGAACAACTCCACGTTCCCCTGACCAACTAAACGCGTTTTATATCCCGTAGACGCGATCTTCTCTTCCACCGTTTTCACCGAAGACGTCGCGAGCACTCGCACCGTATTCGTTCCGAGTGACGCGGAGACTTGAATAACGCCTTCGAGAGAAAGGACGGATTTTTCGACTTTCTCCACGCACTTCCCACAGCGCATTTCCACCATAAACTCAATCTCTCTCGCGACTCCTTTTGTACTACTTCCGTTGATGTCATTTGCGTTGTAATCGTCGTTCGATGATGATGTTTGAGCAGTAGTGCGGCGGCGGATATTTGTATCCTTCTTTATTGAATGATGATGATGATGAGAAGAAGAATAACTACTTCTACTCGTCATCGCCGTCACTCGACTTTTGGGTCGTTGTTTTTGTTGTTGTTTTTGTCGTGGAATAAAACGACTACCCTTTTTGCGAGCAGCAGCAGCAGCGCGAGCAGTTTTAACAGCAACAGGAGCAACGGGAGCAACATTTTGAGGAGGTTTTGTTTGCATCGTCATCGTCATCTGTATCATCTTTTTATTATACTACTACGCTCTAATGCGGTTAAGATTTATGTGGAAAAAACTTCTCACAATCGAGTTTTGGATAAAGAAAAACGTCACTTCACATCAAAAGCACATTCGCTACTACACGAATAATATAATAATAAGTATGTTTGCCATCAGTTCTTCTTCAACTATTCAGTGCCAAATCCAAGCAAACCAACACGCGTGCTCTTCTCGATGCGCGTGCGCTGGCCGCCGACGAGGGTAGGAGTTTTTCTAGTATTCTAGTATTGATGACGACGATCGATGACGACGCGAGTATACGTGGCTTTTTACCCTAGAGCTAAAACGGACTCTTCGTTTTACTTCTCAAAATGAATGCTCTGTTAACCGCACATATTATCGACTCTCTCTTCACGCGCGAATATAATGATAACATTATTAACAACAACATATATACACAGGTTGAAAACGGTTTCTAAAGCCGCGAGAAAGACCCCGGTCGCGTTCGCCGTCAACGCCGAACAAGTACGTGGTTTTCTATTTTATAACTACTAAAATTCTTCTCTTTTTTGCGCTTCAAAGACGAAAATGGTGGGAAAAAAGAACGCATATTTAGTAGAAGAATCTGCGGCTTAAATACTGACTTTATACATTATTATTTATATATATTATCCGAAACAAACAAACAAACAAACAGAAAGCGGTCGTCGTTCTCACCGGTACGGCTGGCGTCGCGGGCACGTTAACTTTGACGCAAGATGACCCGTCTGGCGCGACGACGGTTGTCGGCGACATCACCGGTTTGGCGCCGGGCAAACACGGTTTGCACGTGCACGAATTCGGAGACACGACCAACGGGTGCATGTCCACTGGTCCGCACTTTAACCCGAACAAGATGACGCACGGCGCGCCGACGGATTCGGTCAGACACGCCGGGGATTTGGGTAACGTCATCGCGGATGCCGGCGGGTGCAAGTTTACCATTAAGGATATGCAAATTCCTTTGTCCGGGGCAAACTCCATCGTCGGCAGAGCGTTCGTGATTCACGAGTTGGAAGATGATTTGGGTAAAGGGGATAACTCGGAAATCGGCACGCAAGGCAAGACGAGTTCCACGACCGGTAACGCGGGCGCAAGGTTGGTATTTTTTTGCTCTTATCTATTTTACTCATTTATTTTCAAAGGTTGGCCTGCGGCGTCGTGGGTTTAACTCCCTAATCTTTCGAGCGGAAATGATTTTGGCTAGCGCGAGATGAGCTAATAATAAGTCACCGGAGTGAGGTAGCAATAAAAGAACTAGTTTCCGTAAAACACAATACTTACGTAATAATATTCAACAAAATCTATTTACTTTACTTCCGCTTCCTCAGCGAACTTGCCGCGCCCCCCGCGCTTCTTGTTTTCGTCGTCGTTTCAGCCTTCTTCTTCTTCTGTTTTGTCGTCGTCGAAGAAGAGGAGCTTTTCTTGCTACCACTTACTACTCCAGATGATGATACTGACGTAGCCATATCGATCGCTTTAGCTACGACTGCAGTCATCAACGACCCCAAAACTGCCCCGTACACGTACGGCCTATTCGCTTCGTGTTGCGCAGCCTCGAGTATTCGCTTGATCGAAAAGATTTTCTTACTCTTCATCATCGTTTGCCCCCACACGACGTGCGAGGCTAAAACCACCGCCGGATTCATGTACCCGCAAGAATACTTACACTTCTCTACGGTGATAACGATGCAGTAAAACAAAGCGCCAAACGCCGGTTGCACGCCTTTCGGCATCGTCTTTGCCGCGAAATCAAACGCCAGAAAGTTCAGAAACGCGACCACCGCTTCGCTCGTTACGGCTTCGCGTTGCGATCCAACGGCGATAACCGGCGACCCGGCTGGTAAAATCGCTTCTCCCAATTCAACGTGAAGAATGAAATATGCCATAAACGCGGCGATGTGTGCTACAACCACCACCATCGCGCCATTAAACGCCTCCGCGAACGATATTTCTCCCATGAATCCTCTCAATATATACACCGTTGGATTATTGCACGACCCTTTGGAAAACCGTCCATATATCGGTCCGAAATAAAACTGCAAGTTGATGAACAATAAAGCGACAATAATTTCGTTTGCATATCGCGTCTTCAACATCTCTTTCGTTTCCATCGAAATCAACTTTTCCGCGAGAAACAAAAACAGATTCTTTTGCATCGGGACGAACAACATCCCGAACGCCATCGAAAACGCGGAGAGGAATTCTCTTTTCAAACCCGGGTTTTGCCATGATGATGCACTTTTCGAAGAAGAAGATTTCGAAGAATTTTTAATGCCGCCGCTGCTTCTCGCAGTGCTCCTCCTCGTCGTCGCGACCATCTTCTTCTTCGGTACTCTTTGTGGTGTGTACACAACAAAGAAGCGAAAAACGGAAAAGAACGAGAGAGAAAGAGAGTTTGAAATTTTTTGTCGTGCGACAGTCTGACAGATGTTTTTTATTTCCTCCTCCAATGTCCAAAGAGAAGCCAAAAATGCAGAGCAGAGCAGATTTCCTCTTTTCTAAAATTTTCTTAAGAATCCTCTTTGGCAAGCAAGCAAAAAGCAAAAAGGGGGGTTTGTGGTAGAATTTTGCCCAAAAAACAGTTAAAGACGAGAGAAGGATTATAATCGTCACGCTCTGTTATCTGACAAAATAATAATCTTAAACACCCCCCGTCTTCGCTTACGTTACGTCGTTTAATACGTCGTGAATGCTTTCACAACCATTCCTCAAAGTAGTATCATCATCGTCGATTAGCAGCAGGAGCAATAGTAATAATAATAACATTAGTGTTAGCGCGTCTGCTCGTGATCGTCAAAATTCTGTTGTGCGAGGAGGAGGATTATCTGAAGTTGTTGTTCTGAGAAGAGAAAAAAGAAGAAGAAGAAGATCAAATGATGCCGCGCTGGTCGTTGCTTCGACGAATACACTCCGGACAGAAGACGCGTTTTGCGGTTGTTCTTCTAAAAGCCGTCTTTATCGTCTAAAAGTTTGTCCGGGAAAAGGAGGAGGAGGAGGAGGTTCTTCTTCTTCTTTGTCTTCTTCTGATTTCAACGTTTTTGCAGCCAAAACAACAGACGATGATGATGATGATGACGCGAAAGAATCATACGGAGGAGACGAAGAAAAGCAGGAGCAGAAATTTTTCGACGTGCACGCGTTGAAACATTTTTGCGCGCTGGGCGTGTTTTTTACCGGTTTACTCTACATCGCGTACGCGTTGCTCCCGCACGTCGGGTATACCACCGCGCATCCTCCAAACACGGAAAATTTGATGGTGAAAACGTTTCAGTCTTTATCGACGCTGCAAGCGGCGGAGTGGTTGAGGTTTGTGGATTTGTTCGGCACGGGCGTGTTCGCGCACGGCGGAGTTATTGCAGCGGGGAAGAGAGGTTTGGACTTGCTCGGGTGCGTCGTCGTCGGGTGCGTGACCGCCATGGGCGGAGGGACCATTCGAGGAGCGTTGATTGGCATCGAAGGCGCGCATCCGGTCTTTTGGATAGCCGAGCCGGAATACCTAATCGTCGCCTTGGTCGCTTCCTTCTTCACGTTTTTCTTCTGGCCGAAAGTCTTATCGAAGGAAGTTCGTGAATCGAAAGCGATGGAAACTGCGTTGAACTGGTTGGACGCGTTAAGTTTAGGCGGTTTTTGCATCATCGGCGCCAACGCCGCGTTGGTCCGAAACTTAGGCCCTCTCCTCGCGGTCGCATTATCCGCGATCACGTGCACGGGAGGTGGCGTCGTTCGTGACGTTTTCCTACGCCAACCGGTGCGAGTGTTACACTCGCACGCGGAGTTATACGGCACCACCGCTATCGCCGGCGCCGCCGTGTACACGGTCTTCGCCTGTTGGTTCCCGGGAGTCTCGCACAACCTAAGATGCCTCCTCGCCGCGTCCACCACCGTCTTTTTACGATGGAGGGCTTGGAAGAGAGGTCTGAAGTTGCCCATGTATTCGGACGTGAACCCGGATTTTGGTGATTACATCTCTATCGCGCAAAGAGACGTTTAGATTTGATCGATATGGTGATATCTGTCGTTCACTTGTTGTTGTTGTAATTTTTATTCTTGTTTGTATCAAAATGACCATTTTGCGATCGGAAAAAAAAAAAAAACCTCTTCTTCTCTCTTCTCTCTTTTCGTCATTATAACCTTCATCATCATCATCATCATCATGCTCATCAGACAAGCGATAAAGAAGACGGCGACGACGACTGGGTCGAACAACGGTGGGATTGCCGCCGCCGCCTTAACCGCTCAAACAAAATATTTTAGCAGTAGCACGAGCAGCGGAAGGGCGATTTTTTCCGCCTCTTATATGACGTCTTCCGATCTGTTTTTTACTACTACTACTACTTCGAAGAAGAATAATGGGATGAACAACAACAACAACAACAAGAGGAATAATAATAGTAATACTAACACTAAGAACATTTTCAAGCAACAAACGAGCAAAACGAACAACAATCAAACGTTTTCGCACGTCATCAACGAGCGATTATACTCCGTCGGTCTCATGGTCCACAGAGATTCCGCGGAGAACAATTCGTCTTTGAAGTGGGAGTTCTCGAAGGAAAACGAGACCAAAGTGCAGACTATTTTGAAGAGATATCCGCCGAATTACAAACGATCGGCGATGATTCCTTTGTTAGACGTCGCGCAACAACAAAATGCCGGGTATTTAACCGTTCCGGTGATGAATCACATCGCGGAGTTGTTGGAAGTGGCGCCGATTCGCGTGTACGAAGTGGCGACGTTTTACTCCATGTTTAACCGGTCGAAAGTTGGAAGTTACCACGTGATGGTGTGCGGAACGACCCCATGCATGTTGCGAGGATCGAGAGACATCGAGAAGGCGTTGAGCGAACATTTAGGGGTGAAGAAATTTGAAACGACCAGGGACGGAAAATTCACGTTGGGGGAGATGGAGTGCATGGGATGTTGCGTAAACGCGCCGATGATTGCGGTGGCGGATTATACGGGAGGCGTGGAGAAATACACGTATAATTATTACGAGGATTTGACGCCGGAAAGTGCGGTGTCGATTGTCCAAACGTTAGCGCAGGGGAAAATGCCGGAGAAGGTTGGGAGTCAGATTAGGAATAAAGCAGAGCCGATAACCGGGACGACGACCTTGAACACCGAGCCGACTGGGCCCAATTGCCGAGATTTGGCAAAGTTGAAGAAAGAATTGGAAGCGGCTGCGGCGGAGGCGGCAAAAGCAGCAGCCGCGGAAGCTGCTGCTGGGGCGAAGAAGTAATCAAAGAAGTCTTATTATTATTAAAAAGAGCGTGTTTGTTTTGTAAATCTGTAATTAAGAAGAGAAGAACTCTTTACTTGAACCAATATATTTGAGGAAGCGCTTTACCCGCTTGAATTTTTTACGCGTCCAAGTCTCGGAACGGCCAGAGGAATCGCGCACTGCGAGATCCGCATATTAAAGAGAGTCCACGAAGTTTACATTCCTCAGTCTCGCTGCTTTCGATATCGCGATGGATCTCGTTCCAAGAAAAGTGCCCAGTCTTCTCGCGTCCGAATCTATTCGATCGATCCTTGACAAAGTCCTGTAAACGAGACATGTGGACGACGCGAAAACCTTTCTCACGAAGCAAATTTTCGTCTTGAAACAAATATACGACCATATTTAGCGTCAACAATGAGTTCGCGCCTTCAATAACCACGAACTCTTTAGTCATGAGAAGAACGAATAACACCGCGAGAATCGACAAGATTGCTTGAAGTATATCGCTGAGCTCGCCTTTTTCCAACTCTGGATCGAGCGTCAAGTACACCGTAAACGCGTGTAAAAACAAGAAAAAGTACGCGAAAAACATCGGCAGTTGACGCAACCACATCGTCACTTTGTGTGTTTTCGGAAAATCAACGATAATTCCTCTCGTTAGGCACACGTTCCACACCGTCGCTCGGTGCGCGTATTCAATTTTTGACCACCCAATTAATATTATCAGAGACAACTCTATCGCCATGAACGCCGCGTTCGACATGGTTGGAATCAGCGCGATTATCGGCGAAAATAAAAGGAAACAAAATATGCCAACGTTTACCCACAGCATTATCCCTGCCTGTCCGTCTCTCTCCACCTTCATCTCGGATAAGCTTTTGTTCTGCGCGAGGAAAAGTTCTATCGAAGTTTTTCCCTCTTCTCGTCGTTTCTTTTGTTGTTCGTGTTGCTGTTCGCTCTCAACGACGACTGGTACTGAACCATCATTGCCTTCCTGAGTGTCTAAACTTTCCTCTCGCAAAGCGTCTCGATTGATGTGCTCTTCATCTTGCGGTGGAGTGAAAAGTCCTTTCAGCATTTTGTTTGTATCTCTTTTATTGCGCGCGGGGTGGGTGTATCTTCAGTTTTTCTGGTGTCTTTTTTTCTTTTCTCTCTCGCTCTCTTTCGTGTCTTACAAAAAAAAATTATATGTAGTAATATCATATTATTGTGAATACAACGATCGTTTTGCGTGATATATACAGACGGACGTCATCTCTCTCTTTCGTGTCGCTCTTTCTCGAGAAATTAAGCGAACAACGCGGCGTCGCCGTTATTGTTATTCCTCGCGGTATTCGCGCCGCCGTCGATCGCGTCTCGAGTTCTCTCCAAGTTTGCGCGGATCTTGGAAACCAACACGTTGGCAACTTGTTTGTGCGCAAATTTCTTCAACAATCCTTTCATCTTCGCCTTTCCACGAGCAACGATATATATTGATCCGTCCGAGTCTATTTCGATCGCGTTGGATCCTTCGTACACCTCGAACACTCTCGAGTTTTTCGCTTCGATCATTTTAAAGGCGATTGAACCGGTCGATCGATCGGAAGAGACGAAAGTTTTCATGATCGATTTGCCGAAAGCGCTTTGTGACTTTGTCTCGCAAACGTGAAACGCTTTTGCGCGATGATGGTCAAGGGTTTGATATAAAGGGGGGCCTTTTGATCGTCTCGTCTCGAGGGTTTCGTCCGATCCGAACATGAATTCGCGCACCTCCTTCGCCGAAGCCTCGCGCGAACGAATGGAATCGTCCATCGTGTTACTTCCACCCAAAATCCCTTCTTGTAATCGCGAATACACCGCATTTAACACGTCTTTTCCGCCGCCGCTTGTTTCAATCGTTGTTTCAATCCTCCTTCTCACCGCGTACTCCACGACCCCGTCGTCTTTCAACTGCAACTCGTGTTCGTACAAAGCCGAAGAAGAAATATTTCGTCTCACAAACTTTCCTCCTTCGCTCTCTGAGATTCTTCGTCTGGATAAGTACGGGTACGCCTCGTCTTCTTGCTCTGGGAACACCAGGACAGAAGAAGAAGAAGAGGAAGAAAAAGAAGGAGGAGGAGAGAAAATCGCTCTAGATCTTCCTCCGCCCTTCGATGATTTTTTATTCATACCGTCGAAAGATTTTCGTCTCGGAAGAATCGAAGAGTTGAAAAACCCTTTCTTTCTCCCATTATTCACATCTCCGTTGAGCGTCGCGTTCGACCCCCCGTTAGAGGCGAGCATTTTGATGTTCTTTTCTTGTCGTCTTCTTCCGCGTTTATTAAATACTGATGATAATAATACTCTACGTTTTCTTCAAAACGTCTTCTTTGCCGGACTGACAGTCGTCGTATTTTTTAATTCCTCGTTGGTACAAACAAAAACTCACGCAGAGACAACACAACAAAAAAAGTTCGCATCCTAATTGAGTAAAGAACACACAAAACCAACGCCTTTTGCAAAAATCAGAGTCATGGACAACAACACTCTTTTGTCACAAACAACATCGTCCGAGTCTGTGCCGTACTCTCGCGTCCCGGCTGGTTTCGTCTCCTACCGCCCGGTCTCAGAGGAAGACATCGAGACAATTTCGGAAATTGAATCCAATTCGTATCCGGAGGATGAAAAAGCTTCTTTAGAAACGTTACGGTATAGATGCATAAACGCAGGAGAGATGTTCTTAGTCGCCACGGAACACGGAGGAAGTGAGAATGAAATTATTGGATACGTATGCGGGACGTGCGTGAACGAAAACGAAACGTTAACTGCGGAAACCATGGGAAGTAAACACGAACCAGACGGAGCGATTTTATGTGTGCATTCTGTTTGCGTCAAGGAAAACAAACGAAGACGAGGCGTCGGAGGGAAGCTGTTGCAAACGTATTTAATGTATTTAAAAGCTCGAAATAACGATAGGAAACGAGACAACCAATCGGAGTTGAAATCTGTTCGCTTGTTGTGTAAGAAGCACATGATTCCGTTTTATCAGAATGGCGGGTTTACGCTGTTAGGCGAAAGCGAAGTAACGCACGGCAAAGACGCGTGGTTCGACTGCGAGTTTACACTTTTAGATTAGAAGACAAAGAATAGTATATACTAGAGTATTGATAATATAAACACACAGGTAACTAAAAGTCTGTGAGGATACCAAGAATACGACGATGGCTTCTTTTGACTTTTGACTCTCATTAGACTTTGGTGTTCTCTCGTTCTTTGTTTTTCTCTCTTCTTATTCGTTTGAAAGACTTTCTTCGGTGTCTCCGTGCCTCACAAATGAGCATTACCTTATTCTTCTTCTTAGTATTATTCAATAGTAAAGCAGAGTAAACACACGCGCGCATAAACTGTTAAGATGGCGGACGCTTTAGTGGCGAACATCTTCGGCGATTCCTCGGACGACTCGGACGACGAGCCTTTAGAGAAGACCATTAGAACCACCACGACCGGCGAAGAATTAGACAAAAACGACGGCGATCGAAAATTAGACAAAAACGATTTTGAACAAGATGAAGACAAAGAAGAAGACAAAGAAGAAGACAAAGAAGATGAAAGAGAAGAAATGAAAACTTCAGAGAAAGACGAAGCAGTCGCGGTGAAAAAGAAGAAAGCGACGAACGAATCTGTTTTAGATGAATACGCCGGAGAGGACAAAGAAGAAGCGACGACTGAAGGAGAAAAAGAGGAAAGAAAAGGCGAACCGATGCATCTGATCGCCGCTTTGAACGAAGAAGAAGAAGACAAAGACAAAGATGAAGAAGAAGACTCTAAAAAAGAAATCTACTTAAACCCGATCGTTTCTAAAGCGACGAACATTTTTGACGTGAACGCGAAGAAATTCGACGAAAACACGTTCCAAGAAGAAGAGGACAAAACTATCGTGGATGAATTTGGCCGATCCCGATTAAAAGCGAAAGAAGGGAACGTCGCGAGGTGGACGAGAGACGAGAGGACAAATGAGTTAAAATCGAACGCGAAGTTTGTGGAATGGTCGGATGGATCGAGAACGTTACACCTAGGAGAGGAGGTTTTCAACGTGATGGAAAGCGCGGTATCGAGTAAGCAAGGTTTGAATCAATACGTCTTTGCGAGACATCAAGGTTTGATGGAAGGGAAGGCGAAGATTAGCAAACGGATGCAGTTTCGACCGGCGACGACGGATTCGCACACGCACAAGAGATTACGAGACGCGATCGAGAAGAAGCACGGGGCGAGAGCGAAAGGGACCATACGGTTCGTGTCGAACGTCGATCCGGAAAAGGAGAAGGACGCGTCGGATCGATTGTTCGAACAGAGAGCGAGGGAAGAGGCGCAGTTGCAACGAAAACGGAAGAAAATGATGAGCGAAGATATACGATCGCGAGCAGATGGTGGCGACGGCGTAATGCGGAGGGATGGTGGGAGAGACGGACGATACGGGGGTGGTAACCGAAGTATTCGTGGGGTGGCGAACGAGTTGTACTACGACGAACGCTCGAGAAGAGAAGCCGAGTTGGACGCGGCGTTTTTGGAAGAAGGCGCGGAGGACGAACTCGAAGAGAACGACGACTTCATCGTCCCAGATGATAACGACGACGAGGACGAAAGCGACGAGGAGACAAACAAGGAGGCGGACACGGAGGCTGGTGATCGTAGAAAACGAGTTTTGGTCGATAGCGACGAGGAAGAATGAGAGAAACGTGTTGTTGTTGTTGTTGTTGTACCGGTAAACTACCACTCTCGCTTTACGCTACATTTTAGCCATTTTCGAGTTTGTTTTCGTCGTCATTTTAACGAAGAAGGTGACGTTGAAACTGATGTTGGGGCGATACCAAAGTCGAGTTTTGTTGCTCTGTCGCCGATGTTATGCATCTCCGAATACTCGTAATGTAATACATACGTGTCACAGAAGAAGAACAACAACAACACAGGGAGTTTTGAAACGCTCGTCGTCGCGCTGCGCAAATTCGTCATCTGATACCAATACTCATCATACAAACAAGATACGCGTGATAACGAAAAAACCGTATCACGAATCCACTTTTGTCGCGAAGAAGTCAAAGTTCGTGTGCAAAATAGCTACGATTTCCAACTCTAACGAAGCCATGAAGTTTATAAAAGACCACTCGGATGTGTCCGTCTCGCATAATTGTTTCGCTTGGAGAATAGGGGACGCGAACAACCGATCGAGCGACGACGGAGAACCGTCGGGAACAGCCGGAATTCCAATCCTGAATGTCCTCCAAGGGAAAAAAGAAAAACTGGATTTCGAGAACGTCGTCGCGATGGTGACGAGATATTACGGAGGGACAAAGTTAGGTCCAGGCGGTTTGATGCGAGCTTACGGTGGAGCGGTAAATCAAGCGTTTGAGACTTTAGATTTAGAAAACGAGACAAAGTTGAAAGCGGCGAAAGTCGTCGTGGCGTTTGCGAACGTCGAGGAATCGAAAGACGTGGAGAGAGTCAATCGAACGGTGGAACGTTTCGGGAGCGAAGAGCGGGTGCGAGTTGAAGACGAAGAATGGGACGAAGATACCGGTGGAGTTTCGTTAGAGCTGAACGTCGATTTTGATGCGATAGAGGAGTTGGAATCGGCGTTGAACGAAGCGACGAGTGGGAGAGTCGATTTTAAATGGTTCGATTCATGAAAGACGATTCGTTCCATTATTTTTATTCGCTTAATTCTTTTACTATTCGCCTTCTTCTCTGTGCACTTTCTTCTCCAACTCTTGTCTGTCGTCAGTCATCAACACCGTGCCTTCGATTGGCGCGTCGAACGGCAAAACTTCGATTCCATCCATCGGTTTAAACGCCGTCTCCCCAGTCGGGCACCGAATAACTATCGTGCACGGTTCCTCTAAATCTAACATTCTCCTTAATCTTTCAATCGTTTCTAAAATCCCTCGTTGCTCCTCCAAGTTCGCCGCGCAACTCGCCATGTGTTGCACGTGCGACTCCAAGTTAAAGCACGCCTGCGACAGGTGATTATATACGCTATCGATTTGTCTCTTTAAATCCCCTCCGGCGTAAAACTCAATCTCCGGAATCTCAATCGACGACCCAGGCGCTCGCATTAATATCCTCCACAAATCTGATTTTGCTTTCAACTCCAGATTCAAACACCTCGGTTTCCGGTTTTCCGCTTTCAACTCCGGTATTAACCGCCAGCACTTGCGAACGAGACCGGGTTGTAACTCCGACTCCACGTCTTTGCACTCAATCATCGGTAGTTTATTCACGAACTCTTCGAACGTCATTTTCAACGCGTCTTCGAATTCGTCTTCGTCCTCGTACCCTAAATCCGTGGCTAACATCGATCCAATCCCGTGAATAGGGAGCCACTCTCCCGGTTGGGTCTTATAAATCTCCTCCAACTCGATGAGGATTCGTTCGACTTCTTGGTGCGAAATGTCCACGGAAAACGCTTCCAACATCTTCGCGCCTTGAGACTCGTCCTCCGTGAGAGTAATGGTTGAATTCATCGGTAAATCTCGAATGTCGTCCAATTTACGTTTCATGTCCGATTGAATTTGTCCTGGAATAACCGAGGAGGTCATCGCGTTGGCCAGTATTTTATCCATGTGTGTTGTTGTTTCTGTGTGACGGCGGAATACCTTTTTTGTTGTGAGGACGAATTTTACTAAAATACGACTCATACGAATATAATAACACAGTAACTGCTATTCACCTACTATTTACACACACTATTACTACTACTACTTTAGACTAGACTAGATTACATATCATCATTATCATTATCATTTCGTGATCTTGACCTCGCCGTCGTAATCTAAACTCCACGTCTCCACGACCCCCTCGTTCTCTCCGCACTCGTCGCACAGAAATTCCTCCTTTAAGTTCATCTCGATCCAACTCCGAGCGACCGAGGTTAAATCCACGTGTTCCGTCGAGCGAGGGAACGGGACGATTTCGAGGTCTCCGGAGACATCGCCGAACGCCGTCGCGTGCTCGTCCAGGAAAAGTTTGAATCCTGATTTTACCGGTAAGTTGAACTTCCCGTCGCACGCGTCGCAGTGGCATCGTATGTGGCCGGTGATCTCCGCCTGCAGGAAGAACGAGTGCGGGCCACTCGGTTCCGCGTAGCCTTTTATGTCTATCAAACAAGAAGCAATTTCTTCTTCCTTTTCCTCTTCTTCGAACAAACTCCCTTCGATTTTCATCAACCAACTCTCCACCGACCACGTCGTCTCCCACGGAGGTGGATCCTCCCTATTCTTAAATTCTCCTCTCCTCAGTTGAATGATTTTGTCGTCTCGTCGTCGCTGATGTTTCCCTTGCGAATAAAAAGGAGACTTAGGACGACCGGTTTTTTGGGTTTCGTTGCTTTTGTTGTTGCGTCCTTCTTGTTGTTGTTTCCCCGTCGTCGTCGTCTCGTCATCATTTGTTGACGCTGATGATGCCGTCGAGGAGGATGTTTTTGCTGCGAAGAAACCACCACCGACGCTGTTGTTGCATCGACGACGACCCCGACGACGGGGGGTCAGTACTGCCGCCGAAGAAAATGATTTTGATAACGATGAGGAGCAGGTCAGGGACGACGACATCGATCGCGCGGCGTTGTGTTTACTCTCTCTCTCTATAGTATTACTTTTGAGAACGCAATGTGTGACGAAAATAGTATAGAGTAAAAAGGTAGATATCGCGTTTCATACGTTTGATAATCCACGCCTACAGTTTAGGTTCGCAGAAGCACTCGATGAGGCCGATGAAAAGTGTTACGTTAACTATGATGAGAGCGCCACGGATTAGATAGAGGTTCTCTCTCTGCTATTACACACATACTACTATTACTACACTCTACTTCTTTTTACTTTCCTCGATACCGTCGTCGTTGGTGGCGGTGGTCGTCGTCATCACTTTCCTCACTCTTTCGGTCAAATCCTCCGCCCAAAACGTAAACTGCGCCACGTGCACTTCCTCTACCCTTCGTGGGTTTCGCATCGCTTTCCGAAACTCATCCGTTTGCAAAAGTTTCAAAAAGTATAAACAGTGCGGGTATAAGATGTATTTCGAATATCTCGGGTCTCGATACCAGTACTGGAGGTAGGATAAGTATTCGATCATTTCTTTGCTGTTGAGGATATCAATTGGTTCTTTATCATCATCATCATCACCATCTTCGTTGTTGTTGTTGTTGTTGTTGGATGAAGTCGTCGTCGAAGTCGTCGTCGCCAGATGGTGTAAATATCGCGGGTTCGCCAACGATTGCACGAATTCTAATTCTAACTCGAACCTATTCTTGTTCGAACACATAGTTTTCTCTTCGTCCAGTTTCGATTGTTTCTTGAGGAATTGATGATCATCTTCTTTTATTGTTGTTGATGTTGCCGCCATGTGTTTTGCTGCCACCACGATTGACTGACTGCGAAGGTTTAAAGCGAGTAGTAGTGATCGTCGTGTGTCGTTTTGATGATGATGATGATGCTCTTTAGTAGAGTAGTAGGTATTGCTAAAAGTGTGTTGTTGTTGTTGTTGTTGTTGTTGTTGTTTTTGCGCAGAAAAAAATTTTTAGGATTGGTCATAAAATTTGGTACAAAATGGTGCAAATCCGTACAAACAATTTTTCAGTCAAAATACGAGAACAACAAAAACAACAAAAGTAGGGGTTGATGAGAATCGCATGAATAACTTTAACAACATAAACAAGAACATGAATGAATGAAGAATAAGAAGAATAAGACAAAGAGCAATACTACGAATAACAACGAAAACAAAGAAGAAAAAGAAGGAGAGATGAAGTTTTCCCAAACGCTGCTCTCTTCGAAGATCGGTTCTGTGCTGACCAAACGACCGTACGATTTGAACCTATCGCACAAAACAGAAAAGATTGAAAATCCGTTTCACGAAATCTTAATCAGAGACGACGTGTTGAGCAAGAAAGAGTGCGATTCGATCGTCGCGTCCATCTGTTCGATTTTTGAGTATCAACTGGCCACGAGCCGAGGACCGAAATTCGGAGAAGCGAGGAGGAAAAACAATCGGATGTCGTTCGCAGACGAGAAATTAGCGAAAATGTTATGGGAGGATATCGGGTTGAAGACTATGTTTATTCGCAGCGACGACGAAGAAGAAGAAGAAGAAGAAGAAGAAGAAGAAGAGGTTTTTCACTCTCTCAATGAAAATTTCAGAGTGTACGAATACACGGAATCGCACCATTTCGGGCCGCACATCGACGAGCGCGTGCGAACGAAGAACGCGCGACATCAAAAGTTAGTGAGCACGCACACGATGCTCTTATATTTAGCCGGAGAAGAGAACGGGCTGAAAGGAGGGAACACGTATTTCTTGGACGACTATAGAAATCGAATCGCGAGCGTGACGCCAAAGGCTGGACGTGTTTGTTTCTTCAGGCACGGCGAGGAGAAGTGCGAACACGAAGGGGAGGAAATA
>JACLAB010008875.1_pt1 | contig 27052 bp, 20 predicted proteins | sample 8027921 | NCBI WGS metagenome assembly JACLAB01 (sample SAMN15725117, study PRJNA655200) | protist metagenome | isolation source: fluorescence activated cell sorting (FACS) single amplified genomes of... | place: USA: West Boothbay Harbor, Gulf of Maine | collected 2000-07-19 | reverse complement strand
CATCGGTCGCCCACTCCACACTGTGATACACCTGGTGGCGCCGTCTGTCGTTGACTCGCCGTCTGTCGTCGACGGCACCGCCGTGCGCGTCTGTCGTCGCGTGATACCACGACGGCGGCGTGAGCGGCGCGATGAGCAGCGATGTCGCGGCGCTGCGCGCGTACGTGACCGCGGAGACCGGAGCGCAACGGGCGCACGCGTCGACGGTGCGCGTCATGGTGTCGCATTCAAACTTGCGCGCGACGTTTTTAGAGATCAAGTTTGACGCGCACGACACCATCGCGCGGGTGAAGGAACGGTTGATGACACATTGTGGGACGAATGTGTCGGCGATGACGTTGGTGTTGAGAGATGTCGATGGGCGCGTGGTGGCGGCGATGAATGATGATTCGAAGATGTTGGGGTACTATGGCGTCGCGAACGGCATGGAGGTGCACGTGGTGGATAACGACCCGATGTCGTTATCCGCCGGTGGCTGGCTCGAGGATGTGAGTAAGGTGAAAAAGTATGAAATGTCGGAGGAGGATTACGACCGTCGGGAAGGGACGTATAGACAGTGGAAGCGTGAGCAACTCGCAAAAGATCCGACGTGGACGCTCGAAAAGGAAATGTGCGCGCGGCGCGGCGTGCCGTATGTGCCGCCCGAGGAAATCAACGATGATACCGGAGCGAATGATTTGAAGGATATTGCTGTCGGGGCGAGGTGCGAGGTGAATCCAGGGCAGAAACGTGGAGAGGTGAAATTTGTCGGTCGATGCGACGCGTTGCCGCCAGGATTTTGGGTTGGTATTCAATTTGACGAACCAGTGGGGAAAAACGACGGTAGCATTAATGGTAAGCGCATGTTCGAGTGCTTGGATGGCTATGGATCGTTCCAGCGCCCGAAGAACGTGTCGTGCGGAGAATTCCCTGCGCTTGATGATGTTGACTTTTCCGAAGATGAAATTTAGCTGCTAGAATAAAATATCTTTTTTTCGTCAACACTAATCAACGCGTCCTAAGCTTTGCTATCTTCTACTGCGACCACGGCGATATCGTCATCCACGGACGCATACACCGCAGTCAACGCATCGCGTGCTAAAACTCTACGCTCGCGGTTTTGCCACTTTTCAACATTCAACGCGAGCGGCGTCGCCACCATGGCAAAGGCGACGATGTTGGTGTAATCACGCAACGCTCCGTCGGTCGGGTCAAACCAAGGCGATAAATATAAACTCAACCCACGCACGCCACTAGCCACGGCCAAGGAAAGCAACGCAACTTTGATGATGAATATCCCGTCGTTATCTTCGGCCCAAAGTTTGGTGCCAAAATTCTCTACGTCGAAATCCCACCACGACGTTTCACCTTCGTCCACGACGAGTTCATCAATGGATTGCGACGACGTGGCGAGCAAGGCGGCGAGTCTGTCGTCATCCTCATTACGTTCACGCCCAACTCCGGCGAGTTCACCCGCGGCGACGCACATGCCGACGTTGCCCATCATCGTAAACGCGCCTTGCGCGGCGACGAGCCAATCCAGGTTGCTTACGTTGCCAAAAAAGTGCTGCGTAATGGCGCAAATCCCGCTCGCATGCAGCGGCAGCATGCCCCACGTCAACGTTCGCCACCCTCGATTGTTTCCTCGATCGCGCTCGGCGTAATCCCACACCAAGCCCATGGCTAATAACCACTCCACCAGACTGAAAATGTGCACGCCCCACGTCGGGACGCTCAGCGCGTTTGCCGCCGGACGCGGCAAACCCAAGAATGCCGAGCTCGCTGACTCGAACTCGTCTCCCCATGACCGAAAGGCATCGACAGCGGTGTGTAATACCACGGGCGCCGTATCAGGCACGATTAAGAGACGTTCGTCGAGGGATAACAACAACGACGTCGCTAACAATCCCACGCCGGCAAACGCTTCGACGACGCGGCCCGGACGACCAACCAACGGCGCCTGTACCACCCTCGACGTCTTCATCGCGCTCGCGCGTTCATTACCTCGTCGCACCGCGCGTTCATCACGAAACGCGAGCAATATCCTCAAGTTCGTCAAGCTAATCGCCGATTGAATGAGAAAATGAAACGCGTCAATGTTACTCAACACTTCCCCGTACGCGCTCTTCGTGTACGCCTCGGCGGGTATGGACACAATCACAAACAACAGCAACGTCGCAAACGCCTGATTTATCTCTTCCGTACTCGACTCGGCATCATTCAATCGCTTTAAAAACAATAGATACGGCGCCACGGAGAACGCAAACAACGGAGACGCCGCGCTCCACCAAAAACTATGCCCGTCGAACACCGCGTCTCGCACGCTCGTCGCGCTCAGCGCCCCTAGTCCGTCCAACGACGACGACGACGACGACGACGACGACGACGACGACGCAACGTCAAACACTGACGCCACCGCCGCCACCACCGCCGCATCGACGACGCCACCATCCCATCCACCAGCGCGCACCACGCCCGCGCACCCACGCCCGCGCACGGCGCACCACCGCCTAGGCTGTCGACGCACCGCCACCGTCGACGCCACCACCGACGGCACCACCACCGACGACGACGACGACGACGCCACCACCGACGGCACCACCATCACCACCCGCATCGTCGTCGACGTGTCCTCGGCGTCGACGTGTCACGCACAGAAAGCACGATATCCACATCGTCACATCACCGCAGCGAGGGGAACCTTTGCGACACACCATTCACCGTGGGTCGTCACACGGCGACGACGCGAACCGACGTGTGTGCGTGTGCGTGTGTGTATATATATATATATATCGCACACACGCAGCATCGCAGGTGTCCTCGATCGACGACCAATCCGAGCGCGCGCGCGCGCGGGCTCGTCGCCGGCGGTCGCGCGTCGGATTGGTCGTTTCGCGTGATTCGATTGATTCGATTGATTCGACGCGCGTCGACGATCGATGACGACGACGATGATGATGACGGCGAGAAGTGTGTGTGGTCGTCGCGGTGCGGTGCGTGGGAGGTGCGATGGGTGTGTGTGGGGGACGACGTCGGGGGATTATCGCGCGCGCCGGGCGGCGCCTCGAGCGATGGTGATGATGTCTCGATCGACGGTGGCGGTGGTGAAACCCGTGACGATTGGTCGTGGTGTGATGATGGGACGTGCGTCGATGGGTGTGGTGCGCGCGCAGGCGGTGTTTAGTGAGGGGGGAATATTAGGTGAGAGCACGTCGAAGATGACAGCGCAGGCGATGGATGCGTTTGACGAACAAGCTGAGCCTTTGTTCTACCGCGAAGGACAGGTGTGGCGAAGCGGTGTTGGTAAGGCGAGTAAGTTTGCGGCGTTGTGGTGTGGAGTGTTGGGTGTGGCTCAGGCGCTGTTTAGAGTTGTTAGCGCGCCATCGATGGCGAATTTCTTTGAGGCGGTGGGCGACGGCATGATTTTGACATTCATCGTCGCTCCAGCGGCGGCGGCACTCTTGGCGTTCGTTGTGCAACGCTGGAGCGCATTGCAGTTGAAATTCGGTGCGACGCGATTACCATACACTATCAGCCCGTATGCCGATCGCAAAGCGTCGCCGAAGCAGCGCGCGGCGTTGTTCGCCGCGGCGTTCAAGGCGCGCCAGAGGCACAGGAATTTTGCCAAAGTCAAAGCCGCACAGACATACGCGAGTGAAGTCGCCTCGCAATTTGCGACGGCGGCGATTGAAGCACCGCGTCGCGTGCTTGCTGTCGCACTTGGGCTCAAGGCGTTTTCCATCGCGAACGTGTCTTCGATGAATCAAACGCTCGACGCGTTGCTGCTCTTTACTTTGGGCGTCGCCGCGGTGAGCGTAAACTTACTCGAGCGTCGCCGTGGACCGGGGCGGATGCGCAAAGAAATGTTATTCGTCGAGCAAGAGTATTTAAAAGTGCAAACGAAAGGAACGTTTCTGTGCCGTTGGGCGAGTGACCCTTACGAGGAGCCCGGGGAGCGAAACGCGACGTCGAGCGACAAGGCGTTGACCAACGCGTCCGTTGCAGATGCGCTCGGAACTTCGTGTGAAAAGATCGGCATTGGAATAGAAACATCCATGGCTCTTGTTTTGGACGCCGCCGACGGACGGACGAGTAAAGAGTTGATGTCAAAAGGAGTGCCGCCGAGTTCGATTTGGGTGCCAAATATTTACACGCACGTCGTGCACTCGTTACGCAAGGATGTAGGTGTCAACGCCGTGGCGACCAAGGTTGAAGGATTCCTCGCGTCGCGTGATCCCCGAGAGACACAGTTACAGGTGATTTACTTGGATCACTGCGGTTCAGTCATGACTCGGACGCAGCAGTTGTGGGATGTATTTTCGCGCCATGCGGTGGCGGATGGTGGCGTTATAGCGGTGACGTTTAGCACGCGTGGCAAGCGAGAGGGCTGGACAAAGTCAGCAGCCGTGCAGCTTGCGGCAAAGGCGATTGTCGAAGCAGCAGAGGTTCATGGTTACGTTCTCGAAGGAAATGCGGCCCCAAACATTCCCGGGCTCGTCGATTACACGGTTTCGGTGCCCGCGGTGCTCGGCGAGAGTGCGGATGTGTCGACGACAGCCGCCGATACCGCCAGAATGCTCCGCGATAACGCCGAAATAATCGCTGAAGCTATTGAGATCGATGATGACGGCGTCATCGCCACTGCATTAGCGCTTTGGTTGAAGGATACTGAGGTATCAAACGATTCGGATGCGGCGTTGGAGACGGGAAAGGACAAGCGTCGGCGTAAACTCGTCGACGATGTCACCAAACGCTCGCTTGAACGATTTAAAGATGGACAAAAACCAATGCAAAGTGACTCGAAAGCGCTTCGTTCACTTGCGCGCGAGGTTGTCGGCGCATCAGAGAAATCTGCCGAGTTGCGCGACCCGACACCGACGGATGCGTCAAAGAACCAAACAGTTGAGCGCACGTACCCGAAGAGCCTGTACCTTTACAACACTCTGATGTTTTTTGTCTTCCGCGTGCGCGTTGCCGAAGACTAATAACGACAGCGCATTGTAGTAGTTTCACTCTGTAATTCTATTTGAGCTCGCGCGCCTCCAACCATTTTCCTCACAACGAGTCCTCGCGCGATGGCGTCTTCCGCGCATCCTACCGTGATCACACGCCTATCCACGGCACGCACGACTCACGGGCCATCATCATCGGTGTCAGCAGTCCCACGACGCGTATCGTGTAAGGCTTCATCGAGTGTAAACGGCGAAAGTCAAGATGTGGTTTCTGGTGATGTGTGCGTGAGCCGTCGCGCCGCCGTGCTCGTGAGCTTGGCTTCGGTCACATCTCTGGTCGCCGCACGTGACGCCAGCGCTGGCGAAGTTCTCGATGGATTGATGAAGTATCGCGACGACGCCAAGGCGGCGTACGAAGCTGAGCCCGATGATGAAGTGTTGAAAGGGCAGTTGAACTTTTTCGAGAAGCAAGTGGACAAGACGCGTGCCAACGCCGAGTTTCTCGACGCGCTCGCTCCGCGAGTGAAATCCGGAGTGGAAAACTACACTGGGGCAATGACGTTCCACGTGCAAGACGTGGCGATGGAGGTTGATTTTTGGACCAAGGCGTGTGGGATGAGAGTGACGAGCGACGTCGGAAGCGGAGCGGAGCGGGTGGCGACGCTCGCGTACGGGCAGACGAGCTTGTATGCCGATGATGGCGGGAAAGCGGCATTAGTGATCAAGCAAAGTACTAAACCACCGTCTGCAGAAGGAGAACGCACGACGGATGTTGGAAACATATTGAGCTATATACAGATTACCGTTCCCTTTGGGCTGCGCGTTTCACAAATTTATGAAAGCGGCGGCGATTTATTGTATGGGTTTGGATATTTCGACATGCGCTCGCCCGGGGGTATTCCAGTGCGCGGTCAGGTGGCGACGCGTCGCGATCCGCTCGAGGTCGTGGCGCTGAATGTGAAGAACGTCAGAGAAGCGGAGAAGGCGCTCGTCGCAAAATTTGGTTACGTCGCCGTCAAACCGCTCGACACAAACAAATACGCCCCGAAAAGCCCACCGGGTTCGCGCCTATTAGCGTTTAGTTCGCCAACAAAAACACTCGGCATTCTTTTACAGCCATCGCGTGAGAGTTTACGCCGTGGTGACGTGTTCGATGGCATCACCGTAGTCTCAGGCGCGGATATCGACGCCGATGCCGACGTCTTCGCCGACGTTCCATTCTTTTCTCAATCCTTAGACGCCTTCCAACGCGCCCCGGGTGCGGCGTAATCTACCCTCATCACATGTATTACATATCTTTCACGTGTGCACATCACACGTTTTCATTCCACGAATGACGACGTCATCGCCACCGCGCGTAGGCGCCCTCTCGCGCGAGCAAATGTCCCAAACAGGGTGCCAACGTGGTGTTTTTTCGAGCCGTCGGGGCTTTTTTACCCCTCGTCGTGATCCATAGTGACGTCATGAACGAGCCAAAAAGTGCACATCCGGGTGTTTCCGTCGGCGCACCGAAAACCCCTAAAATACCCAATGATGGATGTAATCAACATGTAAATACGACCATATGTGCCACCAAGGCGTCCGGCGCCATTCGACGTCACCGCCGCCGTCACGGCGCGTCGCATCGTCACAGTGCGACGTACGCGACACATCGCCACCATGTCTACCGAGACCGAACGAAGCTCCTTCGCCGTGAAGGCGGGATTAGCGCAGGTGAGTTTCTATTGAACCGCGTCGCGCGCGCATCGCGGGTGCGATCGAGTCGAGCCGAGCGGCACGGTGCGACGAAGGATGATGATGATGGATGACGTCCGCTCTAGGTTGGGATTAGCGCGCACGCGGTGCGATGGGATGTACGCGCGCGCGCGCTCGAGCGCTGTGCGCGAAAGGTGGCGATATGTGTGGGAGATAAATTTTATGTGTGCGTTCGAGCGCGCCGAGGGGCGTTGGATGCGCGCGTGATGACTCGCGACTGACGGAATGATGTGCGCCCGTATGGCTGCGTGTCGTGAGCAGATGTTGAAGGGTGGCGTCATCATGGATGTGGTGAACGTCGAACAAGCGCGTATTGCGGAAGAGGCTGGTGCCGTTGCGGTTATGGCGCTCGAACGCGTGCCGGCGGACATCCGTAAGGATGGTGGCGTGGCGCGCATGAGCGACCCGACGATGATTAAGGCAATTAAGGAAGCGGTGACGATTCCAGTGATGGCCAAGGCGCGCATCGGGCACTTTGTTGAAGCCCAAGTCCTCGAGGCGGTTGGCATTGACTACATCGATGAATCTGAAGTTTTGACTCCGGCTGATGAAATTAACCACTTGAACAAGCACAAGTTTAAGGTTCCCGTGCTCTGCGGTTGCCGCGACTTGGGCGAAGCGCTCCGCCGAATCGCTGAAGGTTGCTCGATGATTCGTACCAAGGGTGAGGCTGGTACCGGTAACGTTGTCGAAGCTGTGCGTCACTGCCGTGCCGTCATGGGCGACATCCGCCGCTTGTGCGCCATGGATGAAGATGAAGTTTTCGTGTACGCCAAGGAAATCCGCGCCCCCCTCGAGCTCGTGCAACAAACGCGCAAGCTCGGACGCTTGCCTGTTGTAAACTTTGCCGCTGGCGGTGTCGCCACCCCGGCGGATGCTGCGTTGATGATGCAACTCGGTATGGATGGTGTGTTCGTTGGTTCTGGTATCTTCAAGTCTGGTGACCCGGCCAAGCGCGCCCGCGCCATTGTCCAAGCGGTGACGCACTACAACGATCCTAAGATTATCGCTGAAGTGTCCGAAGGTTTGGGTGAAGCCATGGTGGGTATTGACTGCAAGGAAATGCACTTCGTGTCCTACGCCGCGCGCTCCGAATAAGCGTCTACTCTTATTAATTTAGCAGCTCAAACGTAACACTCCAAATTTTAATCAGCATTTCTTTTGATTGTACGACTTTAAACATTATGGTTCCTCTCGCAACCTTGAGAAAGACATGGATCAACGCACGCGATGTGTGGACTACGAATTGATATGCGTACGTGTTACAAGTTTTCTTCTAATCGAATTTCGTTCGGGCAATGCCCACGCGTTTTGTCTTGCGCGCTGAGTCTTTGTGACGCGGCTTTTTCTTTGACGGCGATTTTTCCGCTGATGCCGGCCTCTTCGTGCCGCGCTTCACGAACGGTTGATTCTTAGCATCCTTCAAAAACTTAGCTTTGCGTTCGAGCTGTTTCTCGTTAAAATGTTTGGTCTTTTTCGCCGTGTTGGCCGTCTTGCCGGCATCCTTTGTCTTCTTTGTCGCGGTCTTTTCTCGTCGCATGTCCTCCTTTGTCTTATTCGTCGCCAATAGCGCCTGCGCCGCGCGTTTTGCGCGGTCAGCCTTGAGAAAACCAGGCAAATCTTCATCCCCTTCACCGTCGTCATCGCCGTCACTCGACGATGAGTATCCGCCGAGCGCCTCTGCGTTTTGGGCGCGTAAAGCTCGGGCTCGCGCCTTGCGTTCCTCCTTCTCCTCGCGATTCTTTTCACGCTTCACATCTCCGGTCTCAGCCCCGATGTCGATGGCGAGTTGTTTCAATATTCCTTTCGACATCGCATCGTGTTCGAATTGACATTCTTCGCCGAATCGGCATCTACCCATGTTTAACCAGTCCAAGCACGCGCCGCTGCTTCGCGCTTCGTGCACCTTTGTGGCGTATTCCAATCTCGCCGCCTTCTTCGCCTTGTCTCGCTCTTCTCGGCTCTCTCTTTCGCGCTGATTCGCCTTGACGCGCTCTTTGGCTTCGCGTGCGCGCATTTTAGCCTCAGCGACGCCCTCGCGTCCTCCGGCGCGCTCAAACTTTGCGCGCTGCTTTGTCTTGGTTGCGTCCCACGCTTCGCGCACCTTCAACATCGTCTCCGAGTCTTCCTCCCCACTCACGCGCTCGCACATGCGATCACACACGTTGAGCATGTGTCCTTTACTGTCTAGCAACCGCGTCGCCTCGACGTGCGCGCTCTCAGCGCGTCCACGCTCGCGAAGCGCGCGCGCCCAAGAGGTGTACTCGCGAGAGCACTTTATGAGCTTTTGCGCGAACGCCTTGTCGTCGACAATCGATTGTCGCAGAAACGCAATGTACGCATTCTTTGCATTCTTTCCTAGCTTCATCGTGCGCGTGTGCGTTTTCGCGTGCACCGTCGGCGTCCTTCGAGCTCGAGTGTGAGGACGCGCGCCCGACGGCTGCGCGTCGAGAGAGGTTTGTTGTTAATATCGCTAAAGTGTTAATGTTACAAGCGCCCGCGACAAAGAATGTGATTCTCAATCGCACGCGCGCCTAGTGTCTGCCGCTATGATTCTCCACCGATACAAATAAATACACGTCGCTCCGAATGTCCCGCTCTGCTCTGAATGTCGTCCACGCGAGACGCGCTCGAGCGCCCGCGTTACGCCCGAGCGCCTCGCGCGCCATCCTTTTGTACCAATTGTGCTATTAATTCCGAACTCGAAGCCTTATAATCCAATAATTCCTGTATCAATTCTTTCATATCTCTCATTGTCGAATGTTGGGTGTCGATAATCTCACACAACTGCGCGCGTTCCGCCGCCGCATCCGCGCGTCGCTTCTCATCCTTTGCGTTCCCCTTGTCCACTTCCCACCACACCACCCCCCCAGCGACGGCGAACACGAACGCCTCGCCCGCAAACTCTGACGCCGCCTGTAACGCGGCATCCTCACTCATCACCGGCACTTTCGCCGCAATCTTCCTCGCCTTACGTCCACCAATCAATCCAGAATCACTCGCTGGCGCATCGCGCATGACGAGCGCCTGCACCGCGTGTGCCTTGCGCGCGGCGTCGATGGCGACGGTGCGGAACCACGGCGAGTCGCTGATTCGCGCCTTGAGCGCCTTGGCCAGAGGTTTACTCGCCGTCTTCACCACGAGCGAGAACGCCTTGACGTAGAACGCCATGGATGGAGCTCAGCGCAATGTGCCGTCGAATGCGATGGCTGTTGTGCGAATTCGTTGACGCGCCATTGCTCGGCGTTGCGTGTACGGGGTATACTCGTGACGCACGATGGTACCACCGAGACGAGGACGGAGCACCACGCCCGATGCGGAGGCGGATGTGCGGGAGATCGAGCGATTACGACGCGAACGCGACGACGCCACGACGCGCGCAAAGGAGGATGCTGGAGATGGTGGAGATGAAGATGATGATGCTGATGATGACGACGGTGCGTCGGGGCGACGACGTGGACGGGATGGCGCGCGGGCGATGGCGATGAAAACGTCCGGGAGCGTGCCGGAGAATGTGAAGAAGGCGCCTTTGAGGGCGTATACGGCACCGAAGGATCTTTCGAGTGTGCCCGAGGATGCCGCGAGCGATGAAGATTTGGAGAGCGATGAAGCGCTCGGGTTCGGCAAGTCGAAGAAGATTATCGATCGCGAGAGTGATTACGCTAAAAGAAGGTTTAATCGTGCGTTGAGCCCTGGGCGGGAGAGCGGCAAGGTACGTTGTGTGAGAGATCTTGATGCGCGAGTTGAGACGTCGAGGCGCTCGAGCGTCGATGGCGGCTTTAGGTTTAAACTGAAAAAAACAGCAAAGACGCGCAATGTCGCGCACACACGGCGAGGCGGCGACACATCGCACGAATGGAAAAGACTGACGAAATATGTTTTTTGTTATTTACCCATGACGCAGGATGAAGGGCGCACGTACGCCGAACGCATGAAGGAAGTCGCGCTCGAGCGCGAAAAGGACAATACGTTGCGCAACATTGAACGAAAACAAAGAGAAGAAGCTGAACGCGCAGCGGATGAAGCTCGTCTCGCGGCGGCGCGAGTGAACGAGCCGGCATCGAGTGAACCGAGTGGATCGAAGCGTAAGCGTCGATGGGATGCGAAACCGGAAGACAGCGCGGCGGGGGGGAAACCGCGCTCTGAGTGGGAAAGCGACGACTCGGCGGCAACGGCGGGCGCGCGATGGGACGACGCGACACCTCGGGGCCAAAAGTGGGACGAAACTCCGAGGGCGCCATCGCAATGGGACTCCATGGAGAGCGGTACGGGCAAGGCTGGTGATGCCACCAAGGCGACGCCTCGTCGTTCGAGAAGTCGTTGGGATGAGACGCCGTTGATTCGCGCTGGAGGCGATCCGAGCGCGACGCCTGCGTGGACTGGCGGTGATCAGACGCCGTTGATCAACGCTGGCGGGGAAACTCCAAAGATTTCTGCAGGGATGGCCACACCATCGGCGGCGCAGATTGCGGCGCACCAAGCGATGCAATCCAATGTTCCGCTCACGCCAGAGCAGTACCAACAGATGCGGTATCAACGCGAAATTGAAGAGCGCAACCGCCCGCAAACGGATGAAGAGTTGGATGAGCTGTTGCCGTCGGAAGGGTTTAAGATTTTAGAGCCTCCTGCGAGTTATGTGCCCATTCGTACGCCTGCGCGTAAGCTCACGCAGACGCCGATGCCGTACGGTGCAAACGCGGGATTCTTTTCCATTCCAGAGGAAGACCGCGGACAAAAGTTTGACGTAAATCTTGTCCCAGAAGGTTTACCAGAGATGAAACCCGAAGATTATCAATACTTTGCGCCTTTGTTAAAGGAGACGGATGATGAAGAGTTGAGCATCGAGGAGCAAAAAGAGCGCAAGATCATGCGAATGTTGCTTCGAGTGAAGAATGGCACGCCGCCGCAGCGCAAGTCTGCATTGCGTCAAATTACCGACCGCGCAAAAGAATTTGGCGCTGGGCCGCTCTTCAATCAAATTTTGCCCTTGCTCATGTCTCCGACGTTGGAAGATCAAGAACGTCACTTGCTTGTGAAGGTGATTGACCGCATTTTGTACAAGCTTGATGACCTGGTTCGCCCATATGTGCACAAGATTTTGGTTGTTATTGAGCCGTTGCTCATCGACGAAGATTACTACGCTCGAGTCGAGGGTCGTGAAATCATTAGTAACGTCGCCAAGGCAGCTGGTTTAGCGACGATGATTGCGGCGATGCGCCCTGATATTGACAATGTCGACGAGTACGTGCGTAACACCACTGCGCGTGCCTTTGCCGTCGTCGCTCAGGCGCTCGGCGTGCAAGCGTTGTTGCCATTTTTGAAGGCGGTGTGTCAAAGTAAAAAGTCGTGGCAAGCTCGTCACACTGGGATTAAGATTGTGCAACAGATTGCCATTCTTCTCGGTTGCGCAGTGCTACCGCACCTCAAATCTCTAGTCGACATCATCGAACACGGCTTGGGTGATGAAAATCAAAAGGTTCGGACGATCACCGCGCTCTCCATAGCGGCGCTCGCCGAGGCGGCGACGCCGTACGGCATTGAATCTTTTGACTCTGTGCTCAAGCCTTTGTGGAAAGGTATTCGCGCCCACCGAGGGAAAGTGTTGGCAGCGTTCTTGAAATCCATCGGCTTCATCATTCCTCTCATGGATGCCATGTACGCCAATTACTACACGCGCGAGGTGATGGTGATTTTGATTCGCGAGTTTGCTACGGCGGATGAAGAGATGAAGAAAATTACGCTCAAGGTTGTCAAGCAGTGCGTTGCGACGGATGGCGTTGAATCCGAATACATTCGCGCTGAAGTCATGCCCGAGTTTTTCAAAAACTTTTGGGTCCGTCGCATGGCGCTCGACCGTCGTAATTACCAACAACTCGTGGAGACAACGTTGGAAATTTCTTTGAAGGTCGGCGCAGCCGAAATCATCGGTCGCGTCGTCGAAGATTTGAAGGATGAGTCCGAGCCGTATCGTCGCATGGTGATGGAAACCATCACAAAGGTGATTGAAGAGCTAGGTACAGCCGACGTGGACACTCGCATGGAAGAGTTGCTCATCGACGGCATGCTTTACGCATTCCAAGAACAAACATCGGACGAAAACGACGTCATGTTGAAGGGTGTCGGTACGATCGTTAACGCGCTCGGTTTACGCGCCAAGCCATATTTGCCACAAATTTGTGGCACTATTAAGTGGCGATTGAACAACAAAAGTGCCGAAATTCGTCAACAAGCGGCTGATTTAATCAGCGCTATCGCGCCCGTGATGCGTAAGTGCGAAGAAGAACAACTTTTGGGTCACTTGGGAGTCGTGCTGTACGAATATTTGGGCGAAGAATACCCTGAAGTGCTCGGGTCAATTTTGGGTGCTTTGAAAGCCATCGTGAGCGTGCAAGGGATGACGCGCATGACGCCGCCCATCAAAGATCTTCTTCCGCGTTTGACACCGATTTTGAAGAATAGACACGAAAAGGTGCAAGAGAATACGATTGACTTGATTGGTCGCATTGCTGACCGTGGTGCCGAGTACGTCGCCGCGCGTGAATGGATGCGCATTTGCTTTGAATTGTTGGAACTTTTGAAGGCTCCGAAAAAGGCGATTCGTCGCGCCACAGTGAATACCTTTGGTTATATCGCTAAGGCAATCGGTCCGCAAGACGTGCTCGCGACGCTGTTGAACAACCTCAAGGTGCAAGAGCGTCAGATGCGCGTGTGCACGACTGTCGCCATTGCCATTGTTGCTGAGACGTGCGCGCCATTCACCGTCATTCCAGCGTTGATGAATGAATATCGCGTGCCAGAAATTAACGTACAAAATGGTGTGTTAAAGTCCTTGGCTTTCTTGTTTGAGTACATTGGTGAAATGGGTAAGGATTACGTCTACGCCATTACGCCGCTTCTCGAGGACGCTCTCATGGACCGCGACTTGGTGCATCGCCAAACGGCGGCGGTAACCGTCAAGCATCTCGCTCTCGGTTGCGCCGGTCTTGGATGTGAAGACGCAATCACACACTTGATCAACTACACCTGGCCAAACGTATTTGAGCCTTCGCCACACGTCATCAACGCGGTGACTGAGGCGATTGAAGCCGCGCGTTTGGCGCTCGGTCCGCAGTTTGTCATGTCGTACGTGTTGCAAGGATTATTTCATCCTGCACGTAAGGTTCGTGATATCTACTGGAAAATCTACAACACGCTTTACATTGGCAGTCAGGATGCTTTAGTGGCTTCGTACCCCGCCCTGGATGATGACGGCGCGAACACCTACCGACGCGTCGAACTCGACTGCTTCTTGTAAAATCAATCGAGCCGAACGAGCGCGCTGGCACGACTAGAACATTAGCACACACACACATAAGCGTAGCTTTTTGAAAATCAAAATTCAAGAGTACTGAATTATCTAATGCGCATACGCTGGATTACAATAACAAGCTAGGGGTAGTCCATCAACCCCCGATCATTCAAAGTCGCTCGATTCGTCGTCGCTGCCATACGCGACGCCACCTCTGATGACTCGCGACATCGCCTCCCGCCGAAACTCTTCCTCTTCATCTTCGCTATCGCTTTCGTGCTTTTCTGGCAATGCAATCACTCCAGCCTTGAGTAAAATATTTTCTAGTTTTTCGGTGCGGTAATCATCTTTACCGCCTACGTCTTCAAATCCCACCAATCTATCAAAGCACACGCCGTCGCGAAAAAACAGCACGCACGGCAAAACTTGAATTTGCAACTTGGTTACAAAAAACGGCGCATCCGGCGCGCTGACTTTAATAAATTTCGTATCAAAATACTTCTTGGCCAACAACGCGAGATGTTTATCCATGATTCTACACCGTTCAAACTCGTGATGATAAAAGTGCGCCACGACGTACGCCGTCGTCGTCACTTCGGGTAAAAATTCCTTCTCCTCCACCTCGTTCAACGATCCATGCCCTTTGCGTTCCATCGTCATCCGCTTCTCCGCTGCTTCTTTTAACGATTGCATGCGCTCGGCATGTATGGCTTCTAAATCCGGATCCTGTACGCATCGAAAATCATCATCCGTTCGCTCAGTCAGTCTTTCAGTCAGTCGGTCAACGTTTGGGCGCAATTGACACGAGTGTGTTGTCGCGCCGTTCGAACGCGTTCGCGAATGCCATTCTCGCACGAACGCGCGCGACACGAAAGCACACACGCGCATCGCATCCATCGTCGTCATCATCGTCGTCGTCGTCGACATACCTCGGCTAAATCTCTCGCATCGAGCACGCATCCGCGCGGACGCGCGCGCGCGTTCGCCTCTTCCTCGAGTTTTTCCTTCATGTAATTCTTCGCCGCAGCTTCCATGACGGTGCCGTAATTCAGCGAATTCATCGTGCTTTGAAATTTACCATCGTCCATGGCGCTCGTCGTCGACCGCACGGCGGCGGCGGCGAAAAGTGCCGTGAACGCGACTCGAGTGTCGACGCAAGATTTGAAAAGAAAACAATCGCACGACACGCATCGTTCCGCACTTTGCGACTCGCGTGAGTGCGTGCGAAAGCGCCGCACGTCGAGCAAGCGCGCACGCATACGTATTTGACACCAGCGCGCGATTCTGTGTGCGCGGTGCGTCACGCGGCGTCGTTCGTTGTCGTGTGTAGTGTCGCGTGTTTCGTGTTGAGCGATTCCAATGATGAAGGCGGATAACGGGGACGATCGAGACGCTGCGGCGCCGGCGGCGCCACCGGCGTACGAGAGCATTCATTTTGAAAGCTCGAACAGTGGATTACCCGATGTTCCACGGGATGAATTCGCGAAGAATGCGTCGATTGCGGTGAGTGTGACGAATCCAACAAAGGTTGGCGATGGATTGAGCGCGTACGCCGTGTACACGGTGAGCACGAAGACGAGCGACGCGGCGTACAAGAAGAGTGAGATGATTGTCGTCCGTCGCTATTCCGATTTCCAATGGTTGCGTGGACGATTGAGTAGCTTGTATCCTGGTATTGTCATTTTTCCGTTGCCTGAAAAGACGGTGACGACGAGTCCGTTCCAGAGCGATTTTCTCGAACATCGTCGCGGCGGTTTGCAAGATTTTATGAAAAAGGTTGTCGAGCATCCCATGCTTCGGACGTGCGAGGATGTGGTTATGTTTTTAGAAGAACAAGGGGGCAGTTCGTGGGATCAACGCGCGCCTTGGTATTCGCGTGGAGCAGTTGGTTCGGCGATTGGGGCGATGGATTCGTGGTTTCAATCCATCAACACGGCGACGGAGACGTGGAGCACGGGCGCTGGTATGGAGAGCGTGATGATGGAGGAAGATCCGCGTTATTTGGAAGCGACGGAATACTTGTTGTTGTTGGAAGAGCGCTTGAAGCGCGCGTTAAAGAGTGGGAGCGACATTGTCAACTCTGTGCAAAATCTCGGCATTTTGACGGGTACGTTCGGTGAAAACGCGCACCACTTGGGCGACTGCGAAGAAAAGGGTGCAAAGCTTTTACTCGGTGAAGAGGCGGGTGGTTTAGGTCAAGCGTTCCGACAAGTCGGGTCTGCGGCGTGCGCCATGCGCGCACCCACAGAGGCGCAAGCGGAGCGATTGGCGCGCGATTTCAGAGCGCCGCTCAAGCAAGCATTGCAATACGTGCGCGCGGCAAAGGAAACTATCGACGCTCGTTTAGATGCACTATTGAAGCTTCAAGCCGCGCGTTCAAAGGAACAGTCCAAGCGCGCAAAGTTTGATCACGCGCTTCATGCGCCACCGACGCCTCCACCGCCACCACCGACGAGCATTTTAGAGCGACTGCACGCGTCGATTACGCAACCGACGCCGGTGACGGTTGAGGAGCTTCAACGTGATGTCGGTACAGCTGAGGCTGCCACCGCTGATGCACAAAAGAAATTCGATGAAATTAAGGCTCGCATGACCAATGAGCTCCCTCGCGTGCACGCTGAGCTCGAGCGCGTGATTAACGACGCGTTTGCCAACTGCGCGATATGCATGAAGGCGCTCGCTGAGACCCACGTGGATGCTTGGGAGTCTGTCTTCCCTGGATGCACGACGGCTTAAAATACCTATCAGACATATGGAAAGCTATGCACGACTTGTAATCTACCTGAAATATCAATCGACCACATCGTGCGCTCAATAAACATGTCATTCACATTGTCGACGAAGTAACTGCCGACGGTATCCTCCCTTCTCCTCACTTCGCGCGCCGCGCCATGTCGCGCGCGGTGTCCAACGCCATACACCGGTACCTGGATAACGTGCTCAGTGACCATTCGAGCGTGAGTTTGTCTTACGATACTCCTTCGCGTGGTGTTATACGTGGTCAACTTTTGGAACTCATAGAGGTGCGCATTCACTCGTAATCGAGCTCATTCGCGTACTCACCGCGTGCGTTTCCCACTCTTCACAGACCTACGGCTCGTTGACAGTCAATGATGATGATTATTACTACAACGATGGCACGTCGGCGCGATTGCTATACGCTGAAGGCACTATTCCTATGACGTATGCTGGCGCGAGGTATAACGTGCCAGTCAAACTGTACGTTGGCGTCGAGTTCCCACACGCCGAACCCGCGGCGTTTGTGGCGCCGACGCGAGATATGATGATAAAAGCAAATCACTCGTGCGTAGATGCAGATGGCGGGGTGATGTTGTCTCGTTTGATGACGTGGGATCCATCGCGAAGTCGATTGAGAGACGTGGCGAGAGCGTTGAGCGCGGCGTTTAGCGAAGAGCCACCGTTATTCACGAAACCAAACGCCGACGTGAGAAACACGAGTGCAAGTTCGATAATGACGAGCGGCATACGTAGTGGTGCGCGCGCAGCGCGTAACGTCGCCGGGGTGGCATCTCGTGTCGCGGCAAATGTGGCGCAACGCGTGCCTTTTAGCGTGCGCGTCGAGCGTCAAAGTTCGAGTAATAGGGAGCGACGCATAGAGGAATCGACGTCGACAATCACGAGTCCACGCGCGGAAGATGTGATTCACGCGAAAAATTTGTTTAGAGCGCGCGCGATTGCGGCACTATCAGAGAGATTACGTCACGAGACAGAACGGCGGCGTTCGGCAAATTTGCAATCCGTCGAGTTGCTTCTGAGCCAACAGACTGAGTTGTACGCTAGAAAGATAAATTTAGAACAAGAAAACGCCGCGATGCGCGCAAAATGCGAAGATATTGAGCACGGCGCGAGCGAAATGCGAGATGCGACCAATGTGATGCGAAAATGGCTTGCTACACACGGCCAAGGAATAGACCAAGTTGACATTGACAACGTCTTCAAGGGCGCTGATGCATGGAGTCAACAGCTCTTAGATGCCCACGTCAAGGATAAAGCAATTGAAGATACATTGGATGCGTTGGATGATTTGTTAAACGATGGTTTGATACACCATGCCGATTATATGCGTCAAGTTATGAAGCTGTGCAAGGAGCAATTTTACGCGCGCGCTGAAATCGCCATCGTCACAAAGATGCAAGCCGAGCGCGGAATCACAAACAACGCATACGTTGGTGATAAAACTCGTACTCCTCAGCATGGACATCGCCTGGAACCACTTTCGACGATGTTTTCGGAACCATCGTTCTTGCAGCCGTCGCGACCAGCGCGTGCGGATCCCGGACGAACGACTTGGCTAGATTAGTGCACACCAACGCGTGTCATCATAGCACCATCGCCTGCGCTTGTCCGGATTGTAAATAAATAACATATACAGTACCAGTACCAGTTGACATCGCTCACGCATTGCCGCACTGATGAAACGCTCAACGCGGCTCGCGTGTAACCGACGCCTCCGCCTCACTGTGTGTCGCGCACCATGGATAGCGGCGCGCACACGTACCAAGCACCATCGCACGAAGATACGTCTACAGAGTATGACGAACACATGGCGCGACTGGGAGTGTACCGCGCGCGCGAAAAGCCACCGAAACCGGGAAAGATGGAGGTGGCGTCCACTGATGCGGATGTTAGAGAAGACGCCACGGACGACGACGACGACGACGACGACGACGATGAATTCATGCGCGAATATCGTGCACAGCGCATGGCTGAAATGCAGTCCACTGCGGTGACGTTTGGATCCGTCGTCGATATCACGCGTGACTCGTTCGTGGAAGAAGTTACGACGCCCAGTGCGGAACGCGTCGTCGTCGTCTTCATGACGCGTCAGGGGTACGTTACACGAACTAATAATGTTTTTGTCAAGCACTAACGGCTTGTTCATCGTCTTTTCGTGTCAACACAGGTGTAGTGATTGCGAAACCATGGATGCAGCATTGCGCGCTTTAGCACCAAAGTATCCGCGAACCAAATTTTGTCGCATTCCGCATCGAGAGTGCGTGCCAAATTACCCCGATCGTCTCACGCCCACGCTATTGGTGTACCGAGACAAAGATGTGGCGAAATCCTTTGCCACGCTTGCGCCGTTCGGTGGACCGCACATGACGCCTGAGGGGGTGGAGTTTGCGTTGCGAGAAGTCGATGCGCGCGCTTGCCCGTCTCTTGCGGATGAAACCGAACAAGAAATTGAAACGCGCAGAGCCGCATACATTGCTGGTGTCATCGCGCGCATCGCTGATAGTAACGCTATGAACGATGTGGCTGATGACGATGATGATTAATTCATTCATCGGTATCGCGCCGCCATCGAGGTTTGCTCATTGAAAACCATCGAGCGGCGCTCGCCCGGGGGTGCGCTTCACAACTCGACTCTCTGATGTCCTCCCAAGTTATGATGTCCGCGACTCGCGTCGTCGTCGCACAAACGACGACCGCAAAACCGTCGCAACGCAACCAACGCACGACGGCGTCATCGTCGTCGTCAACGTCGGCGTCATCCGCTCGCATGGTCGTCACCGCTTTGGCGTCCGCGGTGTTATCCTTTAACGCCTCCGCGCCCGAGGCGTTCGCCAAATCTTTCGCCAAGCCGCAAGACTCCGCGCCGGTTGAAACGATTTTCGACGGCGCGTACTACGACCCCAACCACCCTGGATGTCCGCGTACGATCGTTCCCGCTAAGGGTGGAGGCGTGACTATCAGCGGCTTGGACCCGGTGCCATTCGAACGCGGTCGCGGCTGCCGCGGCGTCAAGAAAACCAGCGGCTTGGCAGACACAAAGTTCAAATCATGGTCTATTCCTGCATCGGTGCGCGGAGAAGAAATCACGATTGATTTCGACGCCAAAGACGGGAGCGGCGAGAAAGTCACCGGAGTCAAGGTTGCCAACGGGATAAAGTTGCCCGACGGCACCGTGTGGCAACTGAAATCCGGTGCGAAATCCGACGCATGGACGCCGCGATAAACGCGCGATCGTTCATGCAACTATTGTGTGTCCCTATTGTTATCATTCATTTATGCGCTTCAATCTTCAATCGATACTAATCATGCACTCGCGCTCACGCCTGAACGTCACAGCGCGACTCGACTGGTGACTCAATCGACATGTTTTCGAGCGCGCGCGACGTGCTCGCGCGTCAAACAGACGCCGAGCGCAAGGAACCCATCGTCATCGATGCCGATGCCGACGACGCCGAGGCGCGGAAACGCGCGCGCGTTGACGCACGAATCGAGCGCGAGCGCGTCGCTGAGCTGAAACGAAAACAAGCGCAACAGAAACCAAAACAATCGACCCTCGTCGATGCCTATCGTCGCGGCATGCAGGCATCGGCGAGCACGTCGTCGTCATCGACATCCGATGCGTTGCCTCGCGAATTGCTTCAGCGCGTGTTGACGTATGCGCCGGTCAAATTCTACGCCGATGCGAGATTAGTGTCTCGCGCGTGGAGAGACGCGGTGGACGACGAAGCGTTCATGCCGTTTGTGAAGTTGAATCGCGCGCTCGCGCTCGGTGGACCAGAGTCAGCTGCCGCCCAAGAATGGTTTGAGAACGAGACAGGAGGTAGGGCAAAACGTACGGGCAATAGCTCGCTTGGCGTGGGGGGGTTGTTGCGATTCATCGCTCGGTCGAAACCGTTCAAGTCACGCTTGGACGTCGTCGCACTTGTGAAATGTATTCGGGAAGATGCAGTGTTGAATGTTCAAACTATGGATAAATCGACTCAAGCCTTCGTTATTACTATTGGAGATGTCGCGGCAACGATTGAGAGCGTTGCGGAAATGAAAATCGTGAATCGGTGTGGATGGGCGGCGTTGGCGTTTGCCATGGTGCACGTGGCAGAGAATGAAATCGTCGGTTCGCGGTTGCTTCGAGCCGCGAGACTTGCGTTGCGCTCGAAGTGGTTGCGCGCGAGCGATGAGGCAGACTTTGTCGAAGAAGACTTGGTTGAGTTTAGTCATTTAATCACGGGTTATATTCGTTCACTGGGACAGCTAACCACCGCAGTCTTTCAGCCCGGGGACCAATTCCTTCTCGCCACCCTGCGACAACTTAAAGCGAGGATGACAGCCGCCGTTGATTACGCTGATATCGAAGACGAGCGTGACTTGGCGGGAATGCAACCAGGAATGATGGATATGCCCGGTACGGTTGCCGTGCACACGCGTTTAACACGCGAACAAGATGCCATCGTGTCGACAAATCTCCAAGCGCCTCACTATATGGTTGTTCGAGCGTTTGCGGGTAGCGGCAAAACGACGACCCTCATCGAGTACGCGCGACGCAACCCAAGTAAAAAGTTCCTTTATCTCGCGTTTAATAAGGCGATTACATTAGAGGCGAAGGAGCGATTCCCACCGAATACGGACTGCAAAACGTTCCATGGGCTGGCGTATCCGCTCGCACTGTGGTATCAAAAGCAAGGAAAAAAGCTCGCATTTGGCGACCGACTTCGCGCCGATGAGGTTGCACGAGCTCTGAAAATGTCTGCGCAATCGCCAATCGTCGGCCGTGGTCTAGTTACGCTTCAGAATTATTTGGTATCCGACGACGATGATATTTCGTCAAAGCACGTGCCACCGAGCAAGGCGTCTTCAGCGGACATCTTAAATGTCACGCGCGCGTTATGGACGATGATGAAAGATGTGTCCTCCAATGAAGTTCCACTGACTCACGCCGGCTATATGAAACTTTATTCATTGCAGCGACCACGTTTAGACCTGGATATGAGCAAGAGCAAAACGCGCACAGGGTACGACATCATCCTACTTGATGAAGCCCAGGACATCGCTCCGGTTATGTTTGACATAATTTATAGACAAGATAAGTGCGCTAAAGTTCTTGTTGGTGACTCGCATCAGCAAATCTATAACTTCACAGGGGCAACTAATGTGTTAGACGGCATTTCAAAGCGAGTACCACCGCAGTTTATCACACTTCGGCGGCTTGTGCGTTCATTTCGCTTTGGCCCTTCAATTGCGAACATCGCCAATGCTGCTCTCCGTCTTAAGGAAGAACCAGCACTTCTAATTGGCGCACGTGCACTGGATCTTGAGACGCACGCCGTGTATACATCAAGGTCCAACGAAAGCCTCTTTCAATGTCTTCGTATTGGTGAAAAGCGGCGAGAACAGTTGACAATTTTGGTTCGTTCAAACGCAAGTCTCATTGCAGCGATGGCAAAATTGGTGGGAATTTCGAAAGATATCAAATTGTGCGTTGTCGGTGGCATTGAAGCACTAAAACTTGAGCAAATAGTCGACTTTGTACGCTTGATGAATGGTGAAACGTCAGCAATTCAAGACAAGTACATTCGGCGGTTCATTCCGCACGGCAGCGGCGGCGCGCATTCCGATCCTCATTCACTCAATGATAATCAAGGCAACGCATTGACTAGGATAGCTCTCATCGCAGAAAATCAAGACGATTTTGACATGCTTACTCGCATCAGAATTGCCGAAACGTATGGCAAAAATATTTTTGAAATTGTGGCCCAAATACGAGTGGCGGATGTCGGCGCCAAGAGCGAGCATATGGCAGATTTTGTGCTGTCCACCGCACACAAGTCGAAAGGTTTGGAGTGGGATTCCGTGCTAATCTGGAATGATTTTATCAATATCGACTGTGCGGTGAAATACGGAGATAATTACGTGCTTCGCGAAGAGGGCGTCTTCGGCGACACAACTGTCAAAGACATTGACGTCGATGAAATCAATTTGCTATATGTGGCGGTGACACGAGCGCGCAAGCGAGTCTTTCTAAACAATGCTCTAGCACGTTTGGCGATGGAAGGGGATAACGATTTATCGCCTTTTGTCGTCCGTCACCTCGATGCGAGCGATACAACTGAAACAGAGTGCCACTATTGTGAAGCTTTCGATTTTACGTCGAAGGAGCTTTTATGGCAAGCCAACTCGACTTCAAAGAATAGCTTAGTAGGCGTCAAAATTCCGTGCACGAATCTGCTCTTCACGAACACGCGCGACGTGACGTCCGACTCGGGGCTGCTGGCGACGCTTTCGTTAAGCCGCAGGACAACGTTCGCGGAGCATGTTTGCCGAAAATGCCGCGACGGTGCTGACGCATTTCAACCTCTTCCCCTCGCGCACACGCTCGCCGACGAAGCCGGTTACGCTAAGACAAAATAGCGCCATCATTGTCATCAGTAATGAAATCATTTCGTGCTCCGATTCTTCCTTTATGTCTCTCGTGTCGCGGCGCGACAGCTCGTGAAATTTTAAATGATGCACCCTCACACCTCGGCGCGCTTCTCGACGGGCGACGACGTGGTGCGGCACGGCGCGTGACTGAGACACGCGTACTGAGTTGTTCAACACGCTTGTTGGCACTCGAACGCAGTTCCTCCATCGTTTTCGTCGTCGTCGGCGAAGTTTATACGACAGAGTTGAACTTTGTGTCGCGCATCATGTCCGCACGAGGACGCGATAACGAGGTCTCGTCCACGAAAAGCGCGCGAGCGAGGGACGAAGTGGCAAACGCGTTGCGCGATGCGACGAAATCGCGCACTGCGAACGATGGGCGCGGAAGGCGCAAGAAGTTTGCGGCGGATCGCGGAGAGAAGGCTCCGGCGGCGGAACGCGAGCGAACCATTCCTAAAGGAGAGCCTTGTGATGCGATACCGATGGATTGGACGGTGAAATCATCTGTGCGGTTTACGAGCGATAGTAGCTTTCATTGGTGTTCGTGCTTGGGGGCTGTACCTGTGTCGGAAGGACTGCGCGCGTATAGCGGAGGTTCAGCGACGCAAAGCGATGTCGACGCCGTGCTGTACAACAAGGACGATTTAGCGTCAGCGCAGCGCGCGCTCACGAGAGCGTCGTATTCATGCGCATATCCGGCTGACGTGTTACCGAGTGAAGCGTTGGTGACGATGCGTTCGAGTGAAAGTGGGCGAGCTTGGTTGGAGCGTCGACAGTCGACATGGAGCGATGCGCTCGTAAGTTTGTATGGGTTGCTCCGCGTCCGCCAATGCTATGCGTTTTATGTTATTTACGAGGAAAGAACGATATTGTTTTGCGCTCCGGGTGTCGGTGGTGTTAACGATGGCGGTTATGCGGTGGTGACGAATAGTAATATTAAAATTCGTCGAGCGCTCAACGACGCCGGCGTCGATTTTGTCAGCGCCGACGAAGAGGCGGCTGCTATTGAAAATGCCCAAAAGTTGAAAAAGCAAGTGTGGCGACCAGAGGACGAACAGCGAACATTATTGGATGACTTGGCGGGCGATGAAGTCAGCCGTGCGAATGTTAAACACCCCATGGAATCCGCCGAGGCGACGACGATGCTTGCAAACATGGACAAACCAAGCGGGGCGCGCAGGCGCGCGGCAGACACCATTATCTGTCGAGGCGCCATAGCCGTCAGCGGATTGTTGAATGTCCTCATGGAAGCTTCTGGTGGCGATCTGGGAAGTTCAGATTTCGAAACACGAGATGTGCCCACTTTGCTTTCGCCCGTGCCGTTTGCGCATAGCTCCATGAAACCTCTGACTCTCACCGTGCAGATGAATACGACGACGCGCAAAGAAGCTAAAGATGCGAGCTCATTGTTGTCTCTCGCATCTGGGAATGTCTCGACGAGAAGCGTGTACACGGCGGAAACGCCGCGCAATGAATTTGTACCGCCTTGGGCGTTGGCACGCATGTGCGCCGTGCTCGCCGCCAAGCAAGGCGACATTCGTGTTTTATGTTCCATCGTGCCGCAGACACACGGTTTGAATGTAGGTGTCCTAGCGGCGTATGACATTGCAGAACGAAACGCATCGCACACAGAGGACGTTTTGATTCGAGAATGCGCGTATTACGACGAAGTGGAGACATCTCGAATCATGGCCCCGCCGCCGCTCGGTTCAAGCGCCATTAACAAAATCGAGTACATGGACGGTATGTATTATGTCTAGAGCGCGCGTCTTCATTGCACGCACACTTGTGAATATTATTTCATTAGCCCTTGATCACTATCACAAACCTTGTGACGAGGAATACAAAAATTCTACAAATAAACGCGAAAAGCGCTCGTCTTCGCCCTCCCCGGTGCGTTCACCCCGCCATGACTTCGTCTTCATCATCAACAACTAAATCCTCCTCATCACCATCTATGTCACCAACGTCGCCGCCGCTGCCGCCGCCACTTTTGACTAATTCCGCACGCTGTCGCTCGAGTTCCTTGATTTGGTTTGTCAAACTCTTGCGTTCGTCAGACTTGCCAAAATTTTTCTTCGCAATCTTCGAGCGCTTCGACTTTAGATCGGCGATGCGTTCTCGCAACTCTCGCTTACGCGCGGTAAGATTACTTTGCTTCATGCGTCCACTCGATACGTTAGCGTGGTTGACGTCACCGCCATCATCCGCGACGGCGCCATCCATGACGATGTCCCCAGCCGCCAGCGCACCGCTCACGTGTTTCACCGCCGCCGCATGTTGTTGCCGTCGTTTCTTCTTATCCGCCGCCTTTTTGCGTTTGGTTTTCAGATGCTTCAATTGTGCTTTCGTCCGCGCAACCTTCATCGCGTCGTCGTCGTCGTCGTCGTCGTCGTCGTCGTGTGTGTGTTGTGAGGCTCCCGCGCGTGAACAGTTTTGGTCTGTTACAATTAGAACAATTGCGAGTGACAACCCGAGCTATGGCTAGAATTTTGTGTGATTTATACATGGATGCCGATGATTGAGACATATATATCAGTCTTCAATCTCGGACACGAGCTTGGTTTTGAACGTGTCCACCGGGTAGACTTGCCCGTGCTCTTCGCGCGCGCACGAGGCGTCGCTCGTCAATTTTCGATAATGGTCGTAAATGGCCATGGTGCTCATGATGTTTTCTTCAGAAGGGCACGAACATTCGATCGGTTTCTGTGGTGATCCCATGTTTGCGGTGTTTGGAATGTGGTAGTCGATGAAGTGCATGTATCCTTTGGTGTATTCGTTGATCGCACGCTTTGAGCCGCCAAACATGTTGGCTATGACGGAGATGCGATGAATGTCGTCGCACGTCCCGAACGCCGGTCGCGGCTTGGCCAACGCGGCGACATCCTTGCCTACGACTGGAGAGTCCAAGTACGAGTCGTCGTCGTCGTTGTCGTCGTCGACATCAGTGTCTTCGGCATTCGTTGTGGCGTTCGCAGCCACGGAACCTTGAAACTCGTTGCGGTAGCAATTTAACATCATCTTGTCCTCTGACGCCTCGCGATGCAACGTTTCGTGCAGCCACTTAAACGGCGGAAACCCGACGCGCTCGCGATAATATTCCGGAGCACCAATGCTCATGCAAAAGCTATACGCGGTGTGATCAGGGCACTGCAACAAACCAATATCGGCATCGAGCCAAAAATATCGCTTGGATCGTAAATCCTTAAACGACTCTGAGCCTTCAATTTCGTTGGCCATTTCGTTGACGAGCGGCACCTTATTAATCCACACGCGTTTAAACTGCTCAACCCCACACTCCGTCATGTTAGTATACGTCAAATGCTCACGAGGTTTCACCACACACCTCGCAGCACCTCGACCAAATTGATTCGGAACCGATTCACCGCGTATAACACGCCCGCGCGCGTACGCCGACATCGCATCCTCGCACGCCCCCGCCGAGTCCCGCATGAATACGACATTCATGCCAAACACCCCAGCCGCGCAACTCGTCCTACCAATCCCTAATAAATAATACTCCAACGCATGATGCTGTTTCTCACTCGGCGGTGACGCCCAGAACCCATCAATCCACGTGATATCGCGTAATTTCGCCAACGCTTGCGCAGAAAACGCGCGCACGTGCGCCTCGAGCTCGTCGGCAAACACGTGACACGGCGCTAAATCAATCTCATACCCCAACGACGACGTCATCGTCATCTCTCGCCAGTGCGTGTGCGGCACCGCACTGGGGGTGCCGAGCGACGCCACATCGCGTCTCGACGACGACGACGACGACGCAAAGACGACGACCGCGACCGCGAGCGCGATCGACGCCACCCAGAGCGCCATCGCCATGGCTTTCACTCGCGACGTCGACGTCGACGACGACGACGACGACGACGACGCATCGGCGTCGTCG
>JACLAB010007102.1_pt1 | contig 27066 bp, 11 predicted proteins | sample 8027921 | NCBI WGS metagenome assembly JACLAB01 (sample SAMN15725117, study PRJNA655200) | protist metagenome | isolation source: fluorescence activated cell sorting (FACS) single amplified genomes of... | place: USA: West Boothbay Harbor, Gulf of Maine | collected 2000-07-19 | reverse complement strand
TGATTTGCTCTTATCTGTAAACCAACATAGTCACTCGAAGCGCTTGTTCTTAATCTGGTACTATCGCCGTTTGAAGCATAGCTCTGAGCACTAACATTAATTTTAAAAGTTTGAGTATTTGAACCACTTCCTCCAAATATAGCAGGGGTAATTGTTACATATGAGCCAGTATAATCTTGATCCGTTAAACTTTGAGTTGAATTTGCTACAATGGCAGAAGAGCTACTAAGACTTCCTCCAGGCGCATATACAACCGTGATGTTCTCTGCAGTACCTCCATCTATATTATAGTCCCCGTCAACTATTACCCAACGAGCTTCTAATATTGTAGGAGTTCCTGTAGTTGAAAAACTACCGCCAGTAGTAAATGACACTCCAGCACCACTACCTGAAAAATCTCTTGTTTTATGTACGTGTGACCCATTTGAATTAAAAGTAAGTTGTATTTCTGTATTTGCTAGTGTAGAACCTCCTGTATTATCTATATCTTGATGATCATAATGGTTTATAGCTGCATATGCAAATCCTCCAACTGGAGTAGCGAAGCTAAATGCAGCTGCAGCACTATGATCGTAACTATACCACTCTGACATTGAATGCGGAGTAGAAGTATTAGGTTTACTGGCACTATTTTGATTTAATACATCAGGTACTCCTCCGACTAAGTTAGCTAAAGTAGTTACTTCGTTTGGGTCAGCAGCAGTTGAATAACCGGAGCCATCTACCTCTTGATAGATTTTACCCATAGTAATTGGACCTGAACCGGGAACTGCCATAATTAACTCCAGATTGCTCCGCACACTGTTCGTACGAGTGCATCTTCACTTGAGTAGTCGGTTGCTGCGCCACCGTCTTCTACAAATTTTGTTAAAATTTTAGTTCTATAATTATTTACAGGTAAAGTATCATCCTCTGCATCATCTATTGTATCTAATATGCTCAACATTACTGCAGGATGTTTTGCATTTGATGTATCAGCAGCAGACGTATCTGCTGCAGGTTTTACTTCTATAAATTCTAATGTTGTTGTTTTTGTTATTGCCATTTTTATTCTCCCTAAGAAATAACGCCAAGTGCCATTTTGTGTTGCACTCCCGCCATAACTTCTTCCACTCTAGCTAGTGTAGCCGTGTTATCGTAAGTACCTTCTGAATCAAAACACACATTTACCATGCGAGTATGAACTTTATTAGGTGTGTATGAATCGTCAGTAAATGTTACTTCAACATCAGTTACATCTATTGTTGTTTCAATTGTTTCCCCTTCATTATCTGGGTCTGGTATGGTGTTAGTTCTTGTACCAGTATACGCGTTAGCGATATTATATGTTATTGCCATTTTTATTCTCCCTTTTCTAAATCGTTAATTCGATCCGTTAATTTATTAATTGTTTCTTGTTGTTCTTTTACTGCGCCCCATAGTACTGATACCATTTTACCGTAGTCTAAAGTTTTTACAGTTCCTTCTTCTAATGCAGTTTCTGTATTATACTCAGGGCTATCAGAAACAAATTCAGATAAACCTGCTTCTTCAACATCTTGAGCAATAAAGCCAATATCTTCTTTTTCAGTATCTTTCCAAGCAAATCTCTTCGGATTTATAGCGTTTAAATATTTACTTGCAGATTCTAAATCTCTAATATTTTTCTTTTTCTTTCTGTCAGAATATGCTGTTATATCACCACTTGCTACAAGAGCTCCTGTTATACTAACTCCTGTACTTGTAGTTACAAATTTTTGTGCACCATTATGGTTTATTCTTACTGACCCTGTGTTTGGAACTTGTATGCCGTCATAACCACCAGAATGAATGCATACATCATAAGGAGAAGCTGCCTTTGAGTGTATATACTCACCTGTTCCGCCACCATCATTTGCCCATCGAATAATAGAGCCACGATTCATGGTCTGATCACCTTTTACCTGAAGAACCCCTTGTAAAGCATTGAATGCTCCACCTACTCCAGTTTTAATAGTTTCTGTATGTCCTGCAGTTGGATCTATTTTTAGTCCATAATAGTTTCCTGTTCCAACTCTAAATCCTAATCCATTTGTTACGTGTTGTACAATATAAGTATTTGTACTACCAATATGTATTCCACCATTAAAAGTGATTTGTCCACTTGTATGTTGATCTGAAGTATCACTTCTTAAATATTTTGATTGAGTTGATGAACTTGTTAAATATCCAGCACCATTTGTAAGCTGATTATTGTTTGTTGGTATAGTAGGTGTATTAGCTATAGTATTATAATTAATATGTGGACTAATTGAAACTCCAAAGTTTGCAGGAGTTTGATATCTTATATACCCATCTTGTGAGCAATAAATTCTTGTTAAAGTACTTGCAGTTGCTCCAGAAGTAGAATTAATCCAACCAGCTTGTATATAACCATTAGAATCTGTTGCAACAACACGATTAGCTACATTGGATCTTCCAGTATTTAGCTGATATCCATCCAAAAGATCTGCATCTAATCCTGAGCCCGAGCCGTCATTACCAGAATGCCAAAGTGTATACCAAGAGTTCCACGACGCAGTATCATCATTTCTTGTTCTAAATTTAAATAGACTACCTCCACTACTGTATGCAGCATTTAACTGGCATTGATAGTTTCCTATTCCACTACCTAAACCTCCAAAAGTTAGATAAGGTCCAGTTACTCCACTAGAAGTACCATAATTGAAACCTTGCTCAGTACTGTTAAGAAGTGTTGTATCCATTGAAGTACTGTCAGCACTGTGAATTCTACTTCGTATTTTTCGAATATATTGTGTACCTTGTAAACCATCTAATAAGTCCGCATCTAATCCAGAACCAGAGCCGTCATTGCCTGCGTGCCATATTGTAGAACCTTCCCAGGCTAATACGCCCGATGAATTCATTCTTAAATATCTGCCTAGCTGTCCTGAAATATGGAATCCTATACCTGTCGTCGTACTTGAACCTCCATAAGATTCTACAATTAAAGGAGCATTTGTATAATTTGTGGTATCGTTTCTTCTAAAATATTGTGTTGCTCCACTAAAGGCAATACTTCCCGTTGCAGTATCAGCTGCATCACTTCTTAAAAATGAACCACCTTGTATTCCGTCAACAGTGTCCGCATCTAATCCTGAGCCTGAGCCGTCGTTAGCAGAATCCCACAAGTTAGCCCATGCTCTGTAAGTAGTATTCCAACCAGTACGATAGTAAAGACCTTTATTTACTCCAGCTGAAGCTTGTTCAGAAGCATAAAGTTGAAACTTGGCTTGTCCTGATTTAGAAAAACTAAGAGCCGTACCATAAGTATATGAGCCTACAGGTCTATTAGAGCCACTATGATTTACAACGGTATTCCAACTAGCCTCTGTACCATCAATAAATGTATTCCAGTCTGCAGTAGAAATATCTGATCCTTGATGAAGAATTGTAGCATTTGATGGCTCTTTTGCATCTAAAGCAGTTTGTAATCCATCTACATTGGAGATTACATGGTTATGCGAGTCGTCTGCTACTGTAACTGCAATTGAAGTAGTGCCTGAACCTGATACATCTCCACTTAGTGTGATTGTTTGGTTACCTGTTAAGTATGTAGTATTAGAATCAAACTTAGCAGTACCGCCTGCAAATAATCGTATTCTATCAGTATCAAACTGTAAGTAAGTATCTGTATCGCCGCTATGTTCAATCTTTGTAGGTATTTGAAGAGTACCACTTATTAATTTAGTACCCCCTGTACTATCCCATGATTGTACTACAGCGCCATTATATAGCACATCTACTCCACCAGAGCCATCAAAGAATACTAATCCGTTATCTTGTTGAGTATTTAATAGTGCGTAATCACCTGTACCTGCTCCAGAATTACCACCTTGACCACATTGAATCTCTAAACCATCTGTGTCACCTATAAATCTTGCAATTACAGACCCAACGCCTCCACTATTTGTTGCTATAAGTGCAGGAGTTGCATCTGCTGTGGTTGTTGCTGTTAATGCACCACTAGAGATAGTTCCTATATTGCTTAAATTACCTGAACTATCTATTCTTGTAGTTCCACCTGTTTTTAAATTACCTGTGACATCTATAAAAGGTGTTCCTCTACCATCCATAACAGCAACTGAAGTACCACTTGAATTTCTAGCATTTATAACACCACCAGTTGAAGTTGGTGACAACGAAATATTATTAGTTCCACTATGTTGAACTTGTATAGTAGAACTAGTTATAGTTCCAACAGTAATATTTGGTGTGCCTGAAAGTCCTGCTGCTGTCCCTGAAGTATTCTGATTACCCGCAGTATTTACACCAGGTAGATTAATATTTGCTGAACCATTAAAGGACACACCACCTATAGTTCTTGCTGTTGTAAGTGTATCTGCGTTTGGATGATAGTTATCAGCGAATACTCTCTGTCCTGTTGACCATGTAGTTGCATTCCAACCAGCCTTCCAGATATGCATTTCTGGATTACCTGCTGAATTTCCCTTTTTAAATGTAATAGCACTTGGACCACCACCTGATGAATCTCCATAAGTATCAAATGCTAGTACATCGACATATGTTGTATTGGCAGTTCCCGTCATACCCCCATAAGATGAGAAGAAAGGTTTAAGTGCTTGAACTGAAGTAGCAATACCAGAAGTATTTGGCTTCATGTCTCTATCATCAGTTGAATCTAATCTATGATGGAAATGACTATCGTCATTGACTGTTGTAGTAATAGTAACATTAGATGAACCATTAAATGAGACAGAACCTGTTACATCTCCCCCTAAACTAATCGTTCTTGCTGTTGTTAGGGTATCCGCATTTGGGTGATAATTATCGTGAAATATTCTATAGTCGCTGGCAGTTCCCCCATTTCTCCAATAAGGTGATTTGTTACTATGGCTTGCATAAAGTATACCACTTTCACCACTAGTATTTTTAAACTTAATCGCCGCCGCATTAGCACTATCATTACGTTCAATAACTAAACCGTTGGCAAATGAGTTGTGATTAATAGTTAAACCAGTGCTAGTACCTGATGTAATTGTTCCACCAGCTAGAGGTAGTTTAGTACTATCTGCTACTGTAATATTGGCTGACCCATTGAATGATACACCATTAATTGTTCTTGCTGTTGCTAATGTTGTTGCAGTTGTTGCGTTTCCTGATAAAGCTCCCGCAAAAGTAACCGCTTGGACACTAGCATTACTGCTGCCCCCGTCCGCATCAAAATGGAATCTATTTGCGGTATCGTCATATCTGATATAATCGTTATTTGCAAACTTAATTTTATTACCAGAACCAATTGTTAAATTAGGAGTAGTAACTGTACCAGTAAAGGTGGGTGAAGCTATTGGAGCTAAACCTGATACTGATGGTATAGTAGGTTTATTAGTTAGATTATTATAGTTAATATCAATATTTGCTGAGCCATTAAAACTTGTTCCAGCAATTGTCCTTGCTGTTGTAAGTGTATCTGCGTTTGGATGATAGTCGTCTCTAAATATATTTTGTCCTTTCCAACTAATTGCACTCGCACTAAAAATTAATAGATTAGATGCAGTTCCGCCAGTCATATATCTAAAGTTATAACTAGAAGCATCGCCATCCGCGTCATTATTATGGGTAAAATAGATATTGCTATCATCTACATATACACTAACATTGTCATCTTGACCTGTTTGGCTTGAACTACTTCTTTGCCATCTAAAAGGTGCCGATGCTGTTGATATATGATTCGACCCTGCGCCTGCTTGTAATAATCCGTTTACTGTAAAAGCACCGTCACTATGATTATGATTATGTGAATCATTTACTACTGCAGCTGTAATCGTAATATTTGATGAACCATTAAATGATGCTGAGCCCGTTACGTCTCCGCCTAAAGATATTGTTCTTGCTGTTGTTAGTGTATCTGCGTTTGGATGGTAGTCGTCTGCAAATACTCTTTGGTTAGCATTTACATAAACTCTACCTGTAGCGTACAAGTGGTCACCAGTATTAGTTATCCTTGCAGTGTAGTCACTTGTACCTGCATCAGCATTATGAAAGTCTATATATTTACCAATTTCCATTACACCGTCAGTTCCAACTTTCACCGCATTTCCTGACCACCAATCGCCTGATGTACCTGTTGCTATACGGGCACCTCCAAGTAGCCCTGATGTAATCTTTGAAGTGTCTAAATTTGCTATTCTTGCTGCTGCTACTGTTCCTGATGAAATATTACTTCCATTGAGAGAAGTAATTCCCGCACCACTACCATATATAACTGGTGCATATATATTTTTATTGAATTCGAATCTGTTATCTCCTTCGTCCCAAAGCATAGAGGCAGCTGAACCATCAATAATAATACCTGAACTTCCTGAATTAGCCTCAGTTTGTCCAACCCCTAATGTAATTGTTTTATCACTTACATCTAAATCTGTTACGTTATAAGAATTAATATCTCCAGTAATTGTTAAATTACCTGTAACAGTTAAATCTCCTACGTTTGTAATATCATTACTGTTTAGGTTTAAATCTGTAGCCATTCGAATACTACTATCTGATTGCCCAAGAGTTATAGTTACCCCACTGGTTCCTCTTATTTCTCCATCTTGTTCAAATACTATATCAATATTATTAGTTCCGTCTCCTACAAAAATATCGGACGAAGTATCCCCGATAGATATATCTCCACCTGTATTTGTTATTAATAGATTACCACTTGCATCTGTTTCAATTTTTGCGTCTACGTTTGCTGATGAATCTTTGAATTCAATCTTACGTGATGCCGGGGTAATTAGTACATCGTTGCTCATTTGAGTCTTCCTCCTAATCTTTTCTTTTTCCTAGTAGTGGAACTATTTTGTCCTCTGCGTACTTGTTGTTGTGTTATAAATTTTTTCTCTTTTACATTAGATGTTTTGTCTAAATATATTTCAAGTGGTTTTTGAAACCAATGTTCTAGTCCATCTCCAGCATTTGTGCTATCCGAATATACTGCTACTGCTAAGTAATAATCATAATTTACTGGACTTATTGTTAATGTTTTTCTTTCATATGCTCCAATTGCCGAAGCACTAAATTGTGTGTTTTGTTGAAATCCTATAGGATAAGTATCTGGAACTACTGAAGCAGCTTGAACGCTTGTTGTACTTCCATCATAATGTCTACCATCATGATAACTATTTGCATTTTTTGCGTATAAATACGGTCTATTTCCACTAAATCCAGTACTTAATTTTATCTCTGCCGCTAAATATGCCGTGGCTCCTGCGGGCACTAAAACTGACTCTACCTGTCCGGCGGGTCCAGTTGTACCTGTATCTCTAAACACTTTCCAAGCAGCTTCGGTATCGTCCCATTCTCTCCAAGTATAAGTTCCCCATTGTACAGTCTCTCCTTCTTTCCAATTATGATTTACTGAAGTACAATGCTGTTGTCTATTTGTTTTATCTGCATCTGCATTTCCATCATTTTGTATTTGAACACCATTTACAGGGCTTGTGTTTCCTGTAGTTGCGTCCCAATCATTTCCAAAGTAGCTATTTAAACAAATCCAGTCTCCTCCTGTTCCGACAAGAGGCCATGATCTATACCAGTTCATGTAATTATTTTCCCAAATAATATTATGGGCATTATAGTACATATACATCGGTCTTTGTTCGTGATGTGTCCAATAATTATGTCTTACTTGTCCTGCAGATTGTCTATGATGATACCATAATGATCCATAATCGTCTGATCTCGAAAAGTGATTATAGCAAATAAACATTCTAGGTTCATAGGCGCCATCTTGTAAGAAAGTCGTATAGCTCGAACGCCAAGCTATGTTATTATTGAAGTTATGATTACTACCGCCAGCATATCTCCAAAAATTATGTTGACCATCATATGCTATACAATTTCTCCAAGTAACTTGATGGGCATCTCTCATATAAAACGCTGCATTAGTGCCTGAATTATTTGGCTTCCAAACACATCCTTCTACACCAGAAGCATAATTACCGTATGATGTTGTTTCATAACTCATATAGCCATTCCAACCAACACCCCTGTTCCATGTACTGTTTACAGCATTTGAACCAATACCATCGAACAATACATTTCTAAATCTTAATCTTCTATAATATCCATCGTCGGATGTCCAACGATCCATTATAACATAAACTCTCTGATTTGTATCACTTGTATCTGTAGATCTTACTTGAGTATCTCTATCATATATTGTTACCCAACCACCTATATATCTATTATTTCCTAAATTAGAACTTAAAGTAATAGTGTTTCCTGAAATAGCAGAAATGGTATAAAGCATTTCATAATCCCAGTTAGTATCTGAATTATTATTTGCTTCTATAAGTATTCTCTTTCCAACAGCCATACCAGCTGTAGAAGCTACTGTAATTGTATTTGTACCTGAACTTGAATCTGCAGTTAAAGGTGTTGCAATTTTTTGCACATCTGCTCCAGATTCATGATAAATTTCTGTTCCTGTTCTATATACTGTTTCTCCTACTACACTTCCACTAATTGAACTATCGCAAGTAATTCTACCAGATGTTTTTCCAATTGAACTAATTGTTTTGATATTTCGATTTGACCCTGTGCCGAATATAATCTTTTGTCCTACACGAAAGACTGTAGAATCATCAACAAATATTTTACTACCTGATACTGTTGAAATAGTTGCAGTTGGACTTACAAACCATCTTGGATATATTGTATTACCTGAAACATCGTGCACGACCATGCCTTCGTCTTGGTAACGATCATATTCCCAGTCTGCTATATCTTCAAAAGCTCTAAATATATTAATCCAATCTCCTACGGCAAATCCTGATGATGAAGTTAATGACACAGAAGTTGAACTTAGTGGAACTGCTGCTGATGTAGTTGTTTTAGTATTAGGATTGGTACCTTCAAGTTCTATCCAATTTCTTTTTTGTGACCCAATTCTAAGTCTATGATTTTCTGAACTTGTACCTTTCATTTCTAAAATTGCGCCATTGTCCATTCTAAAATAGGCACCAGTACTTGAATTATTTTCAGTAAAGTAATCATCATTTCCTGTAGAAATAACGTCAAGAATTCCATTCATTCTTAATTTACCTGAACCAGTAATATGAAGTTTTCCATTAATTACTGAATCATGATATCCATTTGTTGTTCTTCTATCATCATTTACTGTAACAATATGTCCAGCTGCTACTGTGAATTGATCCGCATCAACAGGTACAGCACTCCCTCCCCAAGTTGATGTTGAGTTAAAGTTTCCTGACTGTGTTGAGGTTCTACTCGCCATTATTTACTCCTTCTGGGTAGTTATGATCTTCTAAAGGGTCTGAATCTACTTCAATATCTATTTCGACTTGAGCGGGTGTGTCAAGAACTATTTCATTCCATACTGAAAAGTTATCGTCTTTATCCTGTATAGTCACAGTTTGTTCTGACTTATCATAAACTAACTTAAATCTCATATTCCACCTCAAATCTTTCTACGTCTTTTCTTTCTGCTTGTATGTAATAGAAATAGTTTTCGCCATTTACATACACTTTGTTGTCCTTTATGTCCTCGACATATAAATCTTGTCCTTTCCCGATAGCCGTTAACTGTACTGTAATCGTGTCCTCATGAACAAGATCTACCCAATAGTCTGGTAGTAGTATAACTTTTTCTTTCGATTTGCCTCGGACATATACCCCATTCTCTGGGCCTTCAAGTACGCCATATTTTAGTCTCATACCTTCTTTTGAAGGATGTGGAATATCGAAAGATTTTGTTGTCGCACTTAAATTACCATTAATATCAATAGAAGCATTTGGTACAATAAGTCCATTTGCCCCATCAAAAGATAGTGTTTTTCTATTAGTCCAAGTAGTATCATTATTTGGAAAAGCGTGAACTATTAGCCCACCTTCTGCACCTATAAATACAGTTTCAGTTGCATTACTAATATTTGTATTCATAACGCTACTTGTATCGCCACCTGCAATAATTACAGCGTCATCATGACCTATGGTAATTGCACCATTTGCAGTCATTCTTTGTAAAATTGCTTGACCGTCTACGGATAGAATTGTTCCTGTATCTGGCGTATAGTTAAGTGTTCCACTAAAGTCATCATTTGCATCGCTTCTTAAGTATTTACTTTGAGTTGATGAACTTGTTAGATAACCTGGATCACTTGAAGGAACCCATGAAGGTGTTACATCAGCGCCTGCTGATATACCATCAAGTTTTGTACCATCACTTGCAACATCTCTACCATCTACTGTTCCTGTAACTGCTAGGTTTCCTGTAACAGTAGCACCAGTAGAATCTAGTTTTAATCTTTGGCCGCCGTTTGTAGCAAAACCTAATTCATGGTTAGCTGGACTATACATACCAGTATTAATATCGCCATTAAATCCATAAGATACTGATGTGTTAGTACCATCTGCAGTTCTTATAACTCCAACTCCAGTTAAGTTACCACCTGATGAAACTGTAATTGCTTCATTAAATACTAGATTCGCCGCACCGCCATTTCCTGAATTAATATATGAACTTGTTTCATCAACCCATAGTCGCATTGACCTAGCATGAGATGCTGATAATATTCCAATACCTTCCTCATCATTATTTGCTGTTTGGTTAACTTGCAGTAGTCCAAAAGCATTTTGATTAACTGTATCGCCTACTTGTACGTTTCCATTAAATTGTGAATTTCCTGTAGAAGTAATAGTTCCAACAGTAATATTTGGTGTGCCTGATAAACCTGTTGCAGTAATTCCTAAAGCATTGATTTCTGATTGTGTTTGATCGGCTGTTGCACCACTTTCTATACCATCAAGTTTACTACCGTCTGTAGCTACATCACGACCATCAACAGTTCCTGATACTGTGATATTTCCTGTGACATCAATGCCTGCGGAAAAATCTGTATTATATCCTAAAACTATATTTGATACTGCATTGTTTGTTGCATTCGTAACAATTTGTATAGGGTAAGTTCCGCTATTATTTAATCTTATTGAATAGTTTCCACCATCTGCTACATGCCACCATGTGGGACTATTTGTAACATCTGTTTCTTGTAATTTAAGAATTGCATTAGCGCCTGACAATGTTTTAGTAGATCCTAAATCAGTTGGTAAGCGTGAACTATTTAATGTTCCACTTGTAATTAAAGCAGCTGAATGATTAGGAACGGAAGTTAAATAGTTAGGATTACTTGAAGGAACCCATGAAGGTGTAATATCTGCATTCGTATCTATAGTGTCTAGCTTTGTGCCATCTGTTGCTATATCACGACCATCGACTGTTCCTGTAAGAGTTATATTTCCTGTAACACCTAGATTTCCTCCTCCAACAGTAACTGTTCCATCTGCTTGTACACGAAATACTAACTTATCATATGTACTGTCTGTAGCCCAATTTCCTGTTCCTGAAATAATTGCAAATGAATCTGCATTATCGTTGTCTCTAAGACCGATAACATGATGTCCACTGTTTGAAGCATATTGTATACTTCCAAAAGTAGAGCCATTAATAAGTCCTGTTATATCTGTTGAACCACTTCCATAAGAAGCATATGTAGCCCCCCCAATAATTACACTGCTATTAAATGTTTTTGCGCCTGTAAATGTTTGAGAACCACTTAAATGTGCTGTATCTGAATCTAATTTTGCTGAAGGTAATACTCCTGTTACATCTGAAGTTAAATCTATTTGATTTCTTGTAATTGTCTGCCCACTAATTGTGATATAATCTGGGCTACCTGCTAAAGTTACAGCGTCATGATCTCTTGCAGCGATATCTACACCATCGACTGTTCCTGTGACTGTAATATTACCTGATTCATTTACTGAAAATAAATTACTTGTAGTAGAATTTGTTCTAACTGCAAAAACTCTATCAGTATTATTATTGTTTGTATCAATATTAACTATGATATGTCCAGGAGCATCAAGGAACATTTCTCCTCCTCCGCCCTTGCGTATAGCAGGTTGAGTAGTGCTAATGGTAGTATTTGCGGTATTAATTACTAAATCACCAACAGTAGTTGTTCCACTAAAGGTTTTAGCACCTGTAATTGTTTGTGATCCTGATAAAGTTACGTAACTACCTGAAGCTTGTTTACCGTCTAATTGAGTTTGAATATTACTTGTTACACCATCTACGTAATTCAGTTCGGCTTTTGTCGCTGTAATTCCGAGATTGGTAATTGCGTTTGCTTGTTGTGTTCCAGTTAAACCTTGTGAAGCTGTATCAACTCGTAGACGATTTCCTAATGCTGTTGAAGTTGTAGTACTAAAACTAGCATCGTCACCTAAAGCTGCTGCTAATTCGTTGAGTGTATTTAATGCTGCTGGAGCTGTATCTACCACTCCTGCAACTTGTGCATCTACATATGCTTTGATTGATTGTTGTGTTGGTACTCTTGTTGCGCTATTCGTAGAGAATGAATCTTCATCAATAAATGTAACTCCTGAGATTGTTCCGTCACTAAATGAAGTTGCTTCAAGTGTTCCTGCGAAGGTGGCGTTTCCTGATTCTGTAATTCTAAATGTTTCTTGTTGTGTACCCGAAGAATCTGTTTGTTCAATATAAAAATCAGAACCCGAATTTGCACCAACTCTGTTAGCCACAAGTTTTACATCACAAGCATTAGTACCTGCAGATACAACACCAAGACCAATGGCGGTTTCAGTTCCACCTGCATTTGTAGTATTAACAACTTCTAAACCTGTGTATCTTCCAGAAGAAGCACCACTACTTGTAATAGCACCACTAGAGATAGTTCCTATGTTGGTTAGGTTTCTTGAGCTTGAGATAACAGTTGTTCCATTTATTTGTACAGTACCTGTTCTAACATTAAATCCACCGCTATTTGTTGTTGTAAAATAAGTAGCTCCATCTTTAGACCTTACGTGGTGGGTAGTATTACTATAATAATTTCCTGTATCTCCCGAATCTCCAAGATGTAACCGATCATTTCCCTCGGGGTCTTTAATTTTTGTATAAGTAGCATGGTCTAAATCTATAACTTCTACATTTGAACTGTTTTTAATACCAATAGCTCCAACAGTTGAACTACTAGTAATAGCTCCACTAGAGATAGTTCCTATGTTGGTAAGGTTACGAGAGGAATCTATCACAGTAGTTCCATTTATTTTATAAACATGACCACTTGTTAAGTTAACATCTGTAGCAAAAGTTGATGTTGCTGATGATATTGTTAATAAATCGTCCCAATCAGCTTGAGACCAAGGTGATGAAACTGTTCCATCAAACCTAGATACTTTAAAAGAATCTAAATGATAGCCCATCTCAGCCTTCCATTTTCTTCCTAGATTTGATCTGTTTGCTGTCCAATTTTCATTGCCATCATCCCAGAAGGCATCATAAGCCCAATAAGTGCCATATAGTAATCCAGTGTTATCGGTAAGTCTTCTACCTGCAAATACACCAGAAGATCCACCACCATTATCTCCTAAGTGTATTCTGGCATCTGTAGTGTAATCTCTTAAGGCAAGACCAGCTGTGGTGATAAAGCCACTACTTGCTGTAGCTGTACTACTACTTGTTATACTCCCTGTTACGCCTAAAGTAGAGCCATCAAAGGTAAGATTTGCTTCCGCATTTGCGTTTGTCCCATCTCCTGTGAGTACTCTATTATTTGCGTTGTTTGAAATTGATACCCCACCACCTGCAGCAGTGCCAAAAGTTAGGTTTCCTGAGCCATCTGTTTGTAGTACCTGGTTTGCGCTTCCGTCTGCGGTTGGGAATGTATATGCTTGATTGAATCTAATAGCACCTGAGTTACTAATTTTAAAAAGTTCAGTTCCCCCATTATGAGTAATCTTGAAGTTCATTCCAGTTTGATTATTATCGCTATCGAAATCTAACTCAAGACCTGTAGTAGATTTTACGTAACCTGTTGAGCCTCCATTAAATTGTAAGTCTCCTCCAGCTTTAGTATTTTTAATATCTCCACTAATTGTAATAGTGCCATTAACATCTAATTTTTCACTTGGCGAATTTGTGCCTACACCAACATTACCATTTGCAGCTACTACTAAAGTGTCGCTATCATTTACTCCTAAATATAAAGCTCCAGTACTATTGGAAACATTTATTCTATGGCCTGCATTATTTGATGTTGTATTAAATGTAGAGAATTCTAAGTAATTTTCATCACCAGTTCCCCCAGAAAAATAGTTATCACCAGATACTCCAGGAGTTGTTCCCGCTATGTCTGCCCCTGTAACTTGTAGTTTTGCATCAGGCGAAGTAGTTCCAATTCCAACATTACCATCTCTTAGAATAGTCATTCTTACTGAACTGTTGGTTGGGCCACCAGATTGATTTGCTGCTAAACCACCTGTTGCAAATTGAAGTATGCCTCCATCACCTGATGAAGCCTTTGCATCTAATAAAAGTGCATTTTGTATTGAATTCGTAGCAGTTACGGCTGCATTACCTTCTAAGTATAAGGCTCCACTGACAAAATTGCTATCTTGTCTTAATTCTATTCGAGGATTATCGCTTTCTACATTATTATCTGCATCTGCTTCAACGATTAATAGTGCATCTCCGACATTTCCAACTGATTTGATATGAAGATTACCAGCTGGCGAAGTAGTTCCTATGCCAACTCGGCTATTTGTAGTATCTATATGAAGAATATCATTGTCCGCGACTGCGACAATATCGTTGTTACCTTTTTTAATGTATACGGCACCATCAGCTGTATTGACTGCTATTTCGCCAAGTGCTAAATCCGAACTACCAGGTACGTTACCTGCTATGCTCGAACGCTTTAATAAAACTGTTTGTGCCATATGTATGAATTCCTTTGTTGCCTATATAGGCGGAAAAGAGGAACTTTAATTAAAAAGTTCCGCCATCGATTGTTGATGTCCAAGAAGCTGCTCCAGACGTATTCATAGTCAATAGAGCTCCTGCAGAGCCTGGTTTTGCTAATCTTGAGTAACCGCCATTTGAAGCTTTACCTATGATTAGGTCTCCAATTGCAGTTTGTGTAATTCCTTTAATTCTAAGAGTGTCTCCACTTACTTCGAGTGTTTTGTTATCATCATTTACATTAATTGTATTTCCAGACTTACTTAAAGCATCTCCTGCTACAATCTGTCCAGCGCCTGAGAATTGTGTAAATGTGAGTGATGTTGTATCTAAAGTAATAGGTGCATCTGTTGTTAGTACAAAACCGTTGTCTCCGCTTACAGTACCTTCTTCAACAAATACGAACATTCCTGGAGTAACTTCTGAAGTAGTATTTGCATCTGCTGCTCTTGACCATGCTCCTGCTGCTGCTACATAGATACCATTATCGGCTCCTGCTGTTTGATTTTTTACAAGAACTCTATCTCCAGCTACTACAGCTATTCCGTCAATTGTTTGAGTTCCAGAAAGTGTAATGTTTGCTGTTGTGGCTACATGGGCGGACTCTTTGATATCAAGTGCTTGTTTTACTGCATCTACATAACCTTTTGTGGCCGCGTCCTGTGCCTGTGTTGGATCAGTAATATTTGATATTCTTGAATTGTTTACGTCAACTACACCTGATCCATTTGGATTTAGTGATATATCTCCATTTGTATTTGTACTAGAAACTTCATTTCCATTTAGGGTAAGATTATCTACGCTTAAAGAAGTTATGCCTGCAAGTGTAGTACTTGTTCCACCTAAAGCTACAGTAGTACTACCAAATGTTAAAGAACTATTTGCAAGTTTATTATTTGCAATTGTACCTGTTGCTATATGAGCGTCATCAATTGAGCCATCTACAAGATGTTCGCTATTAATAGCATCATCAGCTATTTTAGCACCTGTAACTGCGTCAGCAGCTAGTTTAACTGTAGATATTCCTCCATTGTCGATAGACATTGAAACAGTTACATCGGTACCAGACTTTGAGGCAGTAGTAGTTAATCCTGCTGCTCCTACAATTTTAAGATCGTCAGTAAGTAGTTCAACCCCAGCTGTACCAGAATCACCATCTACGGTAAGAGTTGCTGCTACGTCTGTAAAAGTAACTCCTCCACTACCATCTGTTACAAGAGCTTGTCCGCTTGTTCCATCTGTTGTTGGTAGTGTATATGCTCCGCTAAATTCTACTTGTCTGCCAAATTTTACTAACTCTGCTGAATTTGTTGAGTCGATTGTAATATAAGTATGATCTGCTGTTGCAATAGTTAAACCAGTTGAACTATTATCAACTACTTTTAGCTCAGTTGCTTGAGTACTAAAATCAACAGTACCCGTTTTTACAATTAAGTTACTGGCAGGATCAATTGTTAAGTTACCACTTGAAGTATCTATCTGACCTGCAGTATTATTTATTCTTATATTACCTGTAAGTAATTTGTTAATTTTTGAATTCGAGTCTGCAACTAATATTTTTCCTGCTTCTAGTGTTCCTCCATCTATATCTGAAGGAAATAGATTTGTATAAAGTTCTCCTCCTATAATTAGATTATTTGAGCCGTCTCCAATAAAGAGTTTATCAGAGTTATAAGAATACGCTAACTCACCAGCATTTAACGCGCTAGCCGGTTGGGCTGCACTGGTACTTCTTTTGATTTTGATTATTTGTGCCATAATTATGTCCTAAAACAATCCTCCGTCGAGGTTGTCCATTGTACCTGTAGCCATTGCGAGAGGTACGAATTCAAAGTTGCTGGAAGAAGTTTCTCTATATACATAAAACTGATCATCATCAGTGTCGTACCATAGGTCTCCCTCTTGCAAATTATTTCCTGTAGGTTCTGTATCTGACCTAAAGGATTGATCTGTTAATTGTTCAAGAGCTGCTTGAACGTTTGTTGCTGTTACACTTCCATGTGGAGTGAAGGTTAGCCCTGCAGCTGTAAGTATACTTTGAGCCGCTGATAAACTAATATTAGTTATTTGTTCGTTAATCGTTATCTTAGTAGTAGGTTCTGCTACAGATACTGAAGTAACATTTTCTTGGATAGTAATTGCTGTGGTCATACGAAAGTTCCTCCACTTACTGTATCTGAATTACCTGTTCCAGATAGTAAAGGTACAAATTGTAGAACATCTCCTATCTCTCTTGCAACTTTTAATTCGTTATCATCACTATCGTACCAGAGGTCACCCTGCTCGTAGTTTAAAGGTATTGAATCTTGTACTTTAATAGTATCAGCTAGTTCTTGTATAGCTGCTTGTATATTTGTACTTGTCATATGGTTATGAGATGTTGTAACGTAAGAGTCTGCAAAAGTTTCTGATATTTTTACATCTAAAGCTAGTTCTGTTTCTTCTTGTGTTTCATTTACTGTTATACTATTACTTGAATTTTCTGTAATTTGTATAATGTTTTCTGAAACAGTACAAGTAGTATTTGAAAGTTTCATCTAGTTACTTCCCCTAAAACAGTTGCACTCCCTTTAATTAATTTTTGTACAGAACTGGCTGTATAAAGTTCTACATCATAAAGATACATACCTGGAGAAATATCATCTGTAGTAGTATAAGGTAGACTAATTGTTATTACGCCTGAACTTGCTGGGTCAGCTATAGTTCCAGTAAAAGAAGCTGCTATTGCACTTGCATCTACACTTGACCTCATCTGCCCTCTAACGCTGTAACCTGTTAAGTTTTTTGCGACGCCAGCTTCTTGCACAGTAAGTTGCAAGGAGAAGTCCGATCCCTGTTCGATAGTTATGTCATATTTTCCTGCACTCATTGTTTTATTTTATACCTCCAATGTTGTAATTATACCAAATATTTTAACCTATTGTCAAGAACTAAATTTACAAGGTAGATTATTTTTGCTTATCTTCAAGTTGTTTTACTTTCAATTCTAACTCTTTTACAGCTTCTATTAATAGTGCTGTTAGTTTTGGGTAGTCAACTGCTTTATACCCGTCGTCTCTATCTTTTACTAGCTCTGGAGCAACTTGCTCTACGTCCTGAGCAATGACTCCAATATCATGACCTTTATGTAAACTTTGCTTGTCGTTCCAGTCAAACTCTACTCCTCGTAGTTGTTTTACTTTGGCCAAAGCGCTATCGATAACTGTTATATTGTCCTTCAATCTTTCATCAGAACTATGGAAAGCAGTAACATCTCCAGTAGCTCGAATAGCTCCTGTTACATCAAGTATAGAACTTGAGTAAGTTAGTCCGCTTGAAGACTCTACTGATCTTGTGCCACCGACTCCTATAATAAGTTTATTGTTTGTGAACGTACTACCCGCAGAGACTCTTGTACTACCTGCCGGTTGTATATTACCAGAGCTATCAACTGAGAAGTCTCCAGAACCTGAAATTTCTAATGTTCTTGGAGCGTATGAACTTATATCATTAGCGCCTGACCCTGGACCCTCTCCGTCAGTACCATCTATTTCTATAAAGAAATAATGATCCCCAGAGCCATAAGTATCACTATCTGTAATTTCAAAATTACCTGAAGCTGCTAAAGCATCGCTTGATGTATTTAAAGTATCCCACTCAACTATTTCAAATCCAGGGGTTCCATCATCAACTGTTTTACTTATTTGATATTGAGTAGCTGAAGGAGTTGATTCTGTTCTAGTAACTCCAGCAGAAAAACTAGTGCCTAGAGCTGCTTTTGGGGTTGCTCCAGATAAATCACTATTTGTTGAGTGCATTAGTCGCATCTGGACCTTAGTAGGAATCTTAGCTTTAGCAGCTGCGTCTGCACCTGTACCTAAGGCTAATCCGTCCATTGAGCCGTCTTTAATTACTTTAAAAATAAGTACTTTTGAAGAAGTTAAAGTAACTTTTGTAAATCTTTTCTGTTGAGAAGAAGCAGTTGTAGCAATTGAGTTTGCTCCGCCTGTTAACGTAAATGGATTAATTAAATTAGTTATTGTTGCAGTGCTTACCGAAGACCCCGTATCTGAAGTTCCAACATTAGAGGCTATGTCTGTATAAGCTGCAGATGTAAATCCTTCCTCTGAATCAAACATTAATGTTGAGCCATCTGATTTAAATATTTTTACGTTCTGTAATTCAATATGACTACTGCCACTTACACTCCTTGCTCTCATAGGGGCAGAACTTGGATCAGCAGAATTACCTACAGAGAAGAAGTATCCTGAAGCATCCCCCGGTCTAAATCTTAGATTGGTAGAAGATGTTCCTGTATTAACGTTAAAACTTGTTACATTTACCTCTCCGCCCTGTGTTACTCTAAACGGTGCTGCAGTTCTATTTGCGAAACTTTGTCCTGCAAAAATTCTAATTGTTGAGTCCGCATCAGTTCCAGAGCCTACAAGACCTGCTTTCTTTGTTCCGCTTCCTGCAGTAATATGCCCTGTATAATTAATTGTATCGCCAAATTTGATTTCTCCTGAATCAACTTTAAAGAAGTTAGCGTCATCAATAGGGACTTTACCGGCATCTAAGAAGTCACCGCCTAAATCTTGTACTAGTCCACTAAAGCTCGAAGTACCTGCCCCTACTGCCGTTCTAAAAGCACTTGCATTAGTTAGTTTGCTTTGAATAAATGTTTGGTCTACTGCACTATTAGCAACTGAAGTAGGAACAGTACCCGTTAGATTAGACCAGCCTCCAGCAAAGTCACTTGTACCAGCTCCTATACTACTTCTAAATCCTGAAGTGTTAGTAATAGCATTTGCTATGAATGTTTGGTCTACTGAACTATTAGCAACTGAACTAGGAACAGTACCCGTTAGGTTATTCCAGCCTCCAGCAAAGTTACTTGTGCCTGGAGTGAATCCAAGACCGTCTGTAATATCACTAGAACTTAATTCGCTATTTTTAAAATCGTTTTCTGCAACAGAAACAAAAGCACTACCATTCCATCGAGGTAGTCTTCCTACAGTAGAGCCAAATAAGCTTGCTACATTTAGTCCGAAGCCTCCTCTATTTGTAGGTAAGGTTGCTCTAAAGTTTGCTGTTCCGCTACTAAAGTCCAGTACTCCTGTTTTATTTGAGATGTCTTCATTGAGACCTCCTTGTTCTTTTGGTACAATCTTCTTGACTACACCACTAGTTGTTAGTCCTGCATTAGCAGCTATCACGCCTTGTTGAGCATTTGCTACTGATTGGTCGCCTACGAATGAAACGTTGTTAGCTGTATTTGCTGAAGTGACATCAGCATTGTTTACTACTCCACTTAATCCGACAAGTCCTTGAGTTGCTGTTACAGTTGAAGTTGGAGTATTGCCTATTTTAAGTTTTATAGATGTTCCATCTATATCTACGTCAAGAGCAGTATTCTTAACATCATTGTCTCCTAGAGTTGTACTCCCGTCAGCAGCTTTAAGATTACTACCTAAAACTGCACCTACTGTTGCTCCTGCAGCTATACCACCCAGTTTAGTTCCTGAACCAGTTTCAAGTGAATTTAAATCACTTAATCCAACATTTGTTTTGTCTAAAGTTGTTGAGTTTATAAGGGTAGTTCCTTTCTTAATTCTTATAGCTGTACCGTTTGTATCAATATCTAAATCATCATTTCTTATATCTTCATCGTCTAAACTAGTTCCACCACTATCTGTAAAATTAACCCCTACTTGTGCACCTACTGTTGCTCCGTCAGCTATACCACCCAGTTTAGTTCCTGAACCAGTTTCAAGTGAATTTAAATCACTTAATCCAACATTTGTTTTGTCTAAAGTTGTTGAGTTTATAAGGGTAGTTCCTTTCTTAATTCTTATAGCTGTACCGTTTGTATCAATATCTAAATCATCATTTCTTATATCTTGGTTGTTCAGTACAGTGCCATCAGCTTGTTTAAGGTTAGTACCCGCAACAGCTCCTACTGTTGCTCCGTCATCGTAACTTAATCCTAAAGTACCTTTTGTTAATGAAGCCGTGTTAGTACCACCAATTCCAGTTAAGCTAAGAGTGTTAGAAGTAAATGATACATCTATGCTTTGATTTCGTATACTGTTTGTTCCGTCAATAGGGTCTGTTCCAGCTTGTAGTCTATTGATTTTTTGTTTCTCACCTGAATCGTAAACATCTATTAAGTTTAGTCCTCCATCATTTATATTTATTGAGAATCTTCCATCAGTGCTGTCACCTATTACAACTTTATTTGCATCTGCCGGGGGTTTTGTACCTCCTAAGTTTCCATAATCTTCTATGTGTCTTACTGGATCGTTCCATGTAATTGTTGTACTTCCTGCTGGTCTATTTCCTATTAAAACCCATAATATGCCAGTACTTGCGGATTTTGCTGCTGCAATTGTTGAATACCAAACTGTACCGTCTGAGGTTGGAGGATTTGCTGTACCTGCACTTGGTGTTGACGGTAAAGTGCTCTTTCTTTTATAAGCGTTTATAACACCTGCGCCCTCGTCTCCATCTTGTCCAGGTGCTCCTGCAGTTCCCTCTTGTTGAACTGCATCCTGCCAAGTTGTTATAAATGTTCTGTTGCTGGGGCTAAATGTTGCCTTACCGAAAGAACTCCATATAGGATCTGTTCCAGAGCCTACATTAGCTATATCATCGAACCAGCCTGAAGGAATAGTTTGATAATCTGCAGGACTTGGTTTTGTAGGTTGAGTATCACTTCTTTTAAATATATAATTTGTAGTAGGAGTAACTCCTATCTGAATTGAAGGTGCACTAAATGTTCCTGGGCTTACTGAGGTTGCAGTACTTGCTCCTGTTACTGTAGCAACTGAAGAATATACTATCTCCAAAAAGTTAGTTGCGGGTAGTGTAGTTGACCATCCTGAAGGGGGAGTAAATACTTTCGTAGCAAAATTATAAGTTCCACCACTTGGAGTACTAGGTACTGAATTGCTATATGTTTGTTTGTAATATATTCTTACTTCTGCTACTTCATTACCTGTTGCTCCGTCTACTCCAGTTTTTGATTTCGATATTGAGTAAATTCTTGTAATTGTTACAGCACTACTTATTCCTGGGACAGAAGAAGCAAGAACTGCTCTTACTGTGAAACTTTCAGAGTCAGTAGACCAACTACTTCCTGATAAAGTATAAGTACCTTTTGCAGAGTTACCATCTGTATTATTAAATGTTAAAGTTAATCCATTCTGTGTTAAACTTGTGCTTGTTCCCGTAGCTCCTGCATAAAAGTCTACATCATTATGTAATGTTCTTCTATCCGCTCCAACGTATACGTCAAACAATCCACCTGCTGTTGTATAACTTGGATTAGACCCTGCAGAATTTGTAGAGATAACATGTGCAGCGTTTGTTAAGAAAGCTGTTACAGCATCATCCCCAGCTGCTGAAGCTGCTCCATCTTGTATCGCATAGACTGTGACTGTATCACTTGCAACTGGGTTAGATGAAGCTCCTGCTTCATTCATCTCAACTTTTATTTGAGTTTCTCCACCAATTGCTGGTTCTTCAGAGTCTGCTAAAGTAAAGGTACTGGTAGAGCTAAATGCTTGTCTTTGTGTAAAAGAACCTTCTCCTGCTTCTTTTGTTAAGAATCTAAATGTTTGTGCATTACTTCCTGTACCTTGTCCATCAGTTGTAAAAGTTATATTATTACTAATAACTGTGTCAGAAGTATTATATCGAACTACAAAAGAACTTGCTGTCAGTTTTACACTTCTTGCATCTTCACCCGCTGCTGAAGCTGCTCCATCAAGTCCTGCAGTTATTGCATAAGTATCTTCTATACTATATGTAGTACTACCATCTGTAGCAATTTTTGCTATAATTTGATCTTCTGCATAATTAGGAACATAACTTAATTTCTTAATTGTTGTTCCACTATAGTTTCTAGTAGGTACTCTGTCTAAGTCCATTATAGTATCGCTTTCTATAAAGTTTATGTAAGCATAAAAAGCAGTAGAACCTGAACCTAATACTATAAAGTCTCCTTCATCAAACTCAGTTGTAAAGGCAGTACTTGAACCTGTAAGAGTAGCAGAATTATCTGTAATACTTACCGTTCCTGTTTTAGTCGTTAATCCGTTATTTGGAGCTCCTACTTCTTTCCAGTATTCAATGTTTAATTTATTACCATCAATGTCTGTTGCAGTATCATCTTCGTATATTTGTACTGCTTTTAAAGTATCGGCAGAACCGTGATCGTAAAGTAAATAACCTACACTGCTTGATCCAATTCCTGAAAAACTTTCTTGATATGTATTTGTGTTACTTGAAGTATTGTGAAATACAGTTCCGTTACTATGAGTAAAAGAATAAGTATTACTTGCTATAATTACATTCCCACTTCCAGAGTTTATAGTAAGTGCTTTATCTAATACTCCACCTTTGTCTATTCCTAATAGTTTATTTTGTCCTGTAGGTACGCTATACTTTTGTGCTGTATAGTTTATTCTTACAGTTGAAGGTGCTGATAAGTTTTGTATGATATTGACTGCTTTTATATGTACATAATAAGTACCTTCTACAATGCCTTTAAGACTTGTAGTTGTATCTTCAGCAGTTACGAATTTAAAATAAGCATTGCCTCTAGTTTCCCAGTCTGCCATATCATTTGTTTTTGGCCCAACTACTTTAACATTATATCCTATTATATTTTCATCAGGTATATCATGTTTAAATGATAGCTCAACTCCACTGCTTAAAGTTACTGCAGAACTTAAAGTAAGTGCTGTACCATCTATTGCAGATACAGTTACTACTCCAGAAATGCTAGAATGTCTTACTCTCATACCTACGTCTATAATTGTATTAGAAGAGCTTAGTGTTACTGAAGTACTATTATTAACTGCTCCTGATATTGTTGATTCTGTACTTTGTCTAACTTGTACAGGAGATTGCCAACTAATTAATAAATCAGCTCTACCATTAGTAGCAGTTGTATTAGAAGTTTCTATAGAAGAGGTTGACACTGAGGCTGTTAAAGACTCTACTTGAGGTACTATGTCAGATTTTAAAGGTGGTTTTTGATGCTCAGATACTATTTCTGTAACATATCCTCTATCTACTAATTCAAATTTTTCTTTGCTGTATTCTACCGCGGATAGTACTATTATATTCTTTTCTTTTTCTTCTGTATTTATAATAATATACTCTTTCGGAGTAATATTTTCCTCTTCTTGACCTGTTGCAATTAATGTAGAAGATAAAGACCAAATAACTTCTGCATTAGGAGTTTCTGAAAATGCTGAAGTTACTGTTACAGAGTTACTTGTAAAAGTACCTACTGGTTTTGATTCTACTCTAACCGATTCAGACCAAAATAGTTGTACTAAATTATCAGAGTCATCTTTTACATTACTTGCTTTTTCTTGAGTATCGATAGAAGCCCCAGACTCATCAAGAAGTACTAAATCTCCCAATACATAATCTGTAGAATTTATGGTTGCTTTTTCTTGTGATAGATATGCTCCTCCTTTAGGGAATATTAAATTAAGTTTATAAGCTTTAGTCGAAGTGTTAAGACTAATTTCTCTATCTAAAGGTATAGTTGTAGTATTACGTGTCCCCGTATTAGAAACTCTCCCTGAATGTTCTGTTTCGCTTAAATCTGCATCTTGAATTTCTACGACATCTCCAGGTCTTAATGCTATTGCATTTAATCCTGTTGAAAAACTAACAATTTCTTTTTCTAATTTTTCTGTTAATAAGTGCCACTTTCCGAATCTATGAGCTTGTCCTTGACTTGTACATCCAGTAGCAGTTACATCTTTTGATATTACTCTTGAAGTTTCTAATATATTTTGTGTGTCTTCTACAACTTCTACATCTTGTTTATAATTATCTTCAGGATTATTCCAAGTAACTCTTACTTGGTTAGAACGAAATCTTGTGGAAGTACTTTGATAATTAAACTCGCCACCTACTACATTACCTTTAGTAAAAGTATAAACAGGGCTTTTGTAAGCATTTATAGTTGGAGTAAACTTACCATCAAACCAAATCAATAAACCTCTAAATATAGAAAGTAAATCCTTTACGACTTTTTGAGCTTCTTCCATTTTTGATAAGTATAAGTTTGCAGTAAATCTTGGCTCCAGTCCACCTTTTCCATCAGGTACTAATTCGTCGCAATATTTAGCAATTTGAAACAGTTGAAACTTATCTACATATGAAAAATCGTCTAAAGGATCTACGAATTTACCTAAACCATATCTATCATTTGTTAATATGTCAAGTAGTATCCAAACTGGGTTATCTGTCCATACAGTAGCGTAGTTAGAATGATTTGGATTTGTAAAAGTCTTAATATCTCCTCTAAAATTTCCATCCCAATCTTGATATTCGGTTTCATTTGTAGTAGTAATATTATTAGTTACTTTTCTAGTATAAGAGGGCTGACTGCCTTCACCTAGTTCGTGTCTAGAGAAATAATTAGTAGGGACTTTGACTTGTAGTCCTCTTATTTCAAATGCTCTTTTTGGAGGAGAAGAAAAATCTTTTGCACCAAATATAGTAGCTGCATAGGCAGTATATGGGTAAGAAGTTTTATCTGTAATTATGTTTTGAATTGACTGAAGTTGTGTAGCATTGTACCAATATCTTCTCTCGTTAAATCCATTAGTAGGGGTTATTTTTGCTATTTTGATTCTATATTTCGTAAAAGGTTGTAAAGAGGCAACACTCCAACTAAATGTTTGTACAAACGCAGTTTTAGTTTTCTTTTTAATTGTGCCTGTAGTGCTATGAGTTCCTGCTTTTCCTCCAAAACTATCTGCACTTCTGCCAGGCAAAGCTGCTCTGCTTTGTAGTTGAGCGTCTGAATGTCCATAAGCTACATAAGTTTTTGTATCATCAAAGTTTCCTGTTACAGAGTACTCAAAAAGAATTTGAAATTCTGCAAAACCAGCTTCTTCAGCACCATCCCCCGGCTTCTGTCCTAACAAACCATTTGGGAATTTTATAGTTACTTTAATAGCATCAACTTCTCCAGGAGACGGCACACCCATCCCATCACTTGTATACACTAAACGACTTGCATCAGGTTCGGATATTCTACTCCAATTACTAACTCCGTTTGCAGTAACGTAGTTATTTGGAAAAATAGCAGAGCCATTGTGTGTGATAGCATTAAAATCTGTAGTATTTAAAGTCACTCCTGCATTAGTAGTGAGCGAGTTTGTACCAACATTTCCTGGTAAAGCTAAAACTGACTGGTCTCTAGTACCTGATCGAAAAGCAAATCCTGCATCTTCAAAATTCCATCTATCTGAAGTAGTAGACGCACTTACTCCAGGAGTACTTAAGTTAGCTTTAACATTTGCTTTATTAATTCCAAGTGTGCCACTTCCTACTAGAGTCGCAGTATTATTAGAAATAGTGGATATAGTACCTACTAGATCGATGCTGGCGTTGGCTCCTGAAACTGAAACAGAAGGGGCAGGCTCTACAGATACACTTGTTGCATTAATAAACTGTACGATTCTTCCTTTGTAGTCGGAACCTCCAGCTCCTGCACCTGGTATAGTTAGAGTTCTTGATTCACTATTAAAACTTACTTGATCTGCAGCAAAGAAGCTAGAACTAGCTGTTACTGTACTTAGTCCTGCTGTAGTACTTATTAAACCTGAAGCACTTTTTAGTCCGCCTTCTATTTGTATTTTATAAGTTCCATCGGCAGTGCCTCGATTAGCAAACAAAGTACTGTTATTGTCGGTTATTGTTCTTGAACTTGCAGTATAGCTTACATTACTAGAAACTGCTGCTGAATATGATAGTTTGGTTATAGGGTCTAAAATTGGTACTCCATTGAGTTGTACTGAAGACGCTCCATCAACTAAACCTTTTATAGGACCTTCTGATAATACATCAACTACTACAGCGCTTTGTTTTTCTGTTGAAGTTTTTTTACCAAAAGAGTTATATGTACTAGAAGAGTCTCCTCCTATAACGATGATAGGTTCTCCTCTATCTCCTCTTAATAATTGTGCCATTATAGTTCTCCTTTGTCAAAGTTCCAGTCTATATGTTCTGGTTGTGGGGCAGGTACTGAAGCCGGTGTTGTTGATTCTGCTGCTATTGCTGTTCCTGAGTTTGGTGGAGTACCGGCAGAAGATGAGTAAGCACCTCCTGTAGAATTTGAAAATGTAAAACCTGAGGCAGAAGTTACTTCAGTGTCTGTAAAACCAAAGCTTATTGTAGCTCCTCCCACTAGTAATTGTCCGTATGCTAAAGGTACGGGGATGCCTTGTTTTGTTGTA
>JACLAB010008973.1_pt1 | contig 27072 bp, 58 predicted proteins | sample 8027921 | NCBI WGS metagenome assembly JACLAB01 (sample SAMN15725117, study PRJNA655200) | protist metagenome | isolation source: fluorescence activated cell sorting (FACS) single amplified genomes of... | place: USA: West Boothbay Harbor, Gulf of Maine | collected 2000-07-19 | reverse complement strand
CAATTTTATATAAATTTAAACAAATATAATAATACAACCCAGGAGAGAATATGACTAGACTATTGAGAACAACGAAAAACCTATATAGTGAGATAGTAGGCGATAAAGAAATATTTTACAGCTACAATACGACTGTTGCTGTGAAGACACCAATTGAAACTTATGTATCGGAGAACGTATGGAGTACAACCACAGGTAGACATTTAACCTGGATAGAGCAAGATACAAATACTGATAGAGAATATCGTATGAGATATAAAGATTTTAGAAATTTTTGTATCAATAATAATGTTAATAAGTTTTATAGATAATTACAACCAAGGATAGAATGTTAATATTTTTATGGGTGAGCCTACTTTTAGGTTCAATAATAAGTATAGTAAATAATGAAATATATTTAGGCTTAAGTTTATTTCTTTTATTTTCTTTAAATGTAGCGTATAATTTTACTAAATAATAATAACAATGGAGGTTAGAAAATGAGTGTGAAAATGTCAATAAAGGGTACAGCCTTAGAATATTTTACTATAAAAATTAATAATGGGTTTACTGTTGAAGAATTAGCCTATTTAATTTTAGGATGGGAGGATAATATAGATAAGATAAAAAAAATAAAATCTTATTCTAAGCTTATGACAATAGCTAAAGAGCAATTGCTTGATAAAGGATTAATGTTTTTAGATACTGCATGGGAAAATTTAGATTATATAGATAATCTAGATGATGTACATAAGCAAGTAATGGAACATATAAAAGATGTTGAGCCTACAAAATATTTAGGTAAAACTAAAGATGAGATTAAACAAATGCAATCGGAGGTAGCATGAGTAAAATAAAAGAAACTATATACGATACACACGAGGTAGATAATCTATATAAAATTGTAGATAAATTGGTAGAGTTAAGAAATGACCCTTTTAAATATGGTGATTGGACTACTAAATATAATTATATATTGAGTGAATTACAAACTTATAATAGATATATTGATTACAATAATATAAGAGATAAATTTAAAGAACAAGGGCTAGAACTAAAATAACAATAACAATAGGAGATAGTATGAAAGTGGAAACAATTAGAGAAGCTATGGAATATAAACAAGGACATATCAATTTGATTAAGTGGGCTTTAAATAAAGGCTACTCAATAAAAATTGAGGGAAAATATAATGAAGCAGATATGCATATTTCAAAAAACTTTAATACAATAAAAAGATTTTTTGATACTCATCAATTAGAAGAGTTTGATTTATATATAGTTGATACTGAAAATTTTAAAACTAAGGCATGGGCTTGGATAATTCCATCAAATGATGATGAGGATATAGTTGTAGATTTTTCAGACAATAAATTTATGAATGAATGGGAAAATCAATTCTCAAAATTACATGAAGAATTAAACAAATAATAGGAGATAATATGTTAACCAAAGACGCTAAAAAAATAACACAAAGCTTAACAAGAACTTCTAAAATGCCAGGGCTAAGTTATAGTCTTCCAGCGTGGGCGTGTCAGACAGGCTCTAAGCTTAGAAAAATTGAAGGGACACCTTGCTTCAGTTGTTATGCATTAAAGGGAAACTATATACGATACCCAAAAATTAAAGAGGTTCAATATAAAAGATTGGATAGTATAACAAATCCATTATGGGTTGAAGCAATGGCAGTTCAAATAAAAAATCAAAAATATTTTAGATGGCATGACGCAGGAGATATACAAAGCGTTGAACATCTAAGAAAAATATTTGCTGTTGCAATACTAACACCTAACACTAAACATTGGTTGCCTACACAAGAGAGAAAATATTTATTAGAGGTTGACCCTAACGAAGTACCAGACAATTTAATTATTAGATTGAGTGGGTCAAAAATAAATGGTTCAATACCTAATGCATGGGAACATACGTCAAGCGTAGTGACAGAAAATGCTAAATGCCCATCAGCAAATCAAGATGGAAAATGTATGGATTGCAGAATGTGTTGGAGTAAAGATGTAAAAAATATAAGCTATGGAAAACATTAACAATATCAATAACTTAGGAGATAATATATGGTGATTACAATTTTTAATTTAAAAAATAATGAGCAGATTTATACTGATGAATGTGAGGATTTTTGTTTTCAATCATTCCTATATCAACATAGTGATAAGCTTAATGAATTGGTATCAGTTCATTTCACTAGTGATGAGTGGGATAGGTCGGATGATGGAGAAAGACAGTACTGTTCAATGACTGCTAAAGAATTTAGACACAAGCATTCATATACAGAAAAAGAATTTTTTAAAACCAACAATAAACAATAGGAGTAAGTATGAAAAAATATAATCAGTACTCTTTAGAAAATCATTTTAAAATTCTAGAGATACAGACTGGCAGAAAAAATCCATGCGATATAATGGAATTTTTAGAGGGAGAGTATTACTCTAATTCTAAAGAAAAATATATCAAGTATAAAGATATGGACATAACACACTTGATAAGAGTTATGTTAAATGCAAGTGAAGATGTTGACAATAACAGAGAAGAGGTTATAAGACTAAGAGAAAAATTAAATAAACTAACTAAAATAATGGAGGATTAAATGCAGTTAAGCACTAGAGAAAAATGTACACTAAGAGATTTAATTAAGATAGAGATTAAATCTTTGGAGGTTGAAGACTATGGAAAATATAAATATGCAGAGCAGAAATACTGTGATTTTTTAATAAGCTTAGGTAAAAAATTAAAGTTAACTGACCAACAAAAAAAGAAAGCTAACAAACTATATAACAGATAGGATATAATATGAAACTACTAACTAAAGCACAGAGAGAAAAACTAATAAGAAACCATGCAGAAAATGAGAACGCAACTGAGCCTAAGAAACATAAGGTAGTTGTAAAATTATTTAATCCTGTCGGTATGGGTACATGGTACTTAACAGAATTAAATCCATATACAGAGATGGCATTTGGTTTATGTGAGATAACAGAAAAAGAAATAGGTTATGTTTCTTTAACTGAACTTGAAGAGTTAAGACTACCAATGGGATTAAAGATTGAGAGAGATAGATATAGTAAGATAGATAAAACATTAGAGGAGTTGTTATAATGATTGAACTATTTTTAGATGTACCAATGGAACTACAAGCAATACTTTTATTTGGTTTGCTTGTTATAATAAGGGAGGTGTTAAGATGATACAAAATAAAATAGAACTAAAACTATTAAAGATTTTAGACTTAGTACACTTAGCTAAGTTAAAACTTTTAGATGAGGAAGATATAACTTATGCAGAATTACATAAGATATATAACAAGGTTGAGTTGGTTTATGATACCATACAACAACAAAAAAGCAAACCAGAGTATCATGGTATTAATGGCACTTTAAATACAACAACAAACAATAAACAGATAGGACATAATGACTAAACAAACAGAGAGCAAAGACTTTGAGTGGGCAAGTAGTTTTTATTTAAGTCAAGACTTACCTAAAGATTGGGATGTTATGGAGGATGATAAATTATTTTCCACACTTGAAGAGTTAGCATGGCAACCCTTTGAATATTGGGATGGTGAAAGTATTTATAGAGAGATAGAAAATCTATCTTCATCTGTAAGAACATATATAAACAAGGAGAATAAATAATGAGTGAACAAAGTAAGATACATATAATGGTAAGAAAATCTTGTAAGTATGGTAAAGATTTATATTATGTAGTTAATAAAGATGACTGTTGGCTACCAATTATATATGGACAACAAGCACTAACAAAACATAACATAGATTATTTGAAGATGACTAATAGATTTTCATTTGAACTTGAGAGAGAGGAACTGTAATGTGGTTTATAATATTTAAGAAACAAACAGAAAAAGGTTGGAGATTATTTACTAATCAAATCTTTGCTGAACAGAAAGACGCTGAAGAGTTTGCGTTGAAGAGTAAAAAGAGAGGTCAAAAGTTTGAGGTGGTAGAGTATAGTACTAACAACTTAGATAAGTATTGGGCTACTTAGTTATAGAGATAATTAAATATTGTAATGTATAGTATTATTAATAACCTTAAATATTCCTATATAATCTTTAGCAAATATTTTTGTTATCTAAAACAGAACATAGTATGTTATTATTGCATAGGTCTTATGTTGATATTGCATGGGTATGAACACAATTTAAACACAATTATAATATAATAACTAACAATAAAATAGGAGAAAATATATGACTGAAAAAGAAAAACAATTAGAGGAACAGCTTAGAGAAATGAATATTAAATTCATTAATCTAAAAGCTAAGGCAGAAGATTTAATAGCTGACTTAAACCAAGCAGAAACTATTAGACTTAAGTTAGTTAAACAATTAAAGTGGAAGAGGTTTGAAGATGAAAACAATTAAAGAAATAAAAGATGAGTTCAGTACTGATGAAATAAAAATACTGATAGAAATAATAAAGGGTAGACAAGACTTTGATGTAATGGAAACAGCTATCAGAGATTTTTATTTAGATGACTACAAACCAATAGAAAATTCTTATGAGTATGATAAAGAAATTTTATTAGACAAATTAGAATTTGATTTTGAAATGGGAGGATTAATATAATGATACTAGATGATGAATATATAACTAAAGATATGTTAACAGAAGAAAGTTATGAAGGTGATAATTATGCAGAAAATAATTCAGTAATGTATAATATAGGAAATGGAAATAGAAATGTAATTGCTTTCTGTAGTGATGAAGGAGTAGCTAAAGGTATTGCAGAAGCTTTAAATTTATTAGATAATTTAGAAGCAGATGGAGTAGCATTAATAAAAAGGAAGGATTAATATAATGAGTGAGTATGAATACAGATACATTGAGCAATCAGTAGACGTAAGAACATGGAAGATAACTTCACCTACACAATTAACAGAGCAAGAGGTACAAGACTTAGCAGTTGATAGTGATATACATGATGAAGGTGGTATAACTACAGACAAAGAAACAAACATCACAGTTGAGTATGAAGGTGTAGAATATGGTGATGATTGTCAAACAGAAATAGAAGGAGATACAGCAGACTAATGGAAAAGAAATATAGAAGTAAATTAAAACCAGACACAAAAAAAGTAGGACAGTTAGCTTATGAAAAACATTGGAGTGTAGTAGGCTTAGTGTCATCATTAAAATATACAACAGAGGAGTTAGAGAAATGGGTAAAGTTAAACAAGCAATCATAGATGTACAAGAAGAGGTAGCTGATATAGTAAGGAGTAGGACTAGCTTAGAGAGAGGACATGAAACAGTTAGCTTACCAGAAGTACAAACTATTCTATTCAAAAAGTATTGGCATAAGAATAACAATGAATATTTTTTGAATGAGGATGTAGTAATAGAAGCATACAATAAAGCACTTGAACAACTGGAGAATATATAATGAGTGTAGATGAGCAAGGAGATTTAAGAATAGATAGTTGGTTAATAAAAATATTCTTAACTAATGGTGAAGAGAAAACAATAGTTGATTTACCAGAAGAGATTAGCCAATCAATAGATGAATACTTAACTGAAATAGAGGAGGACTTAAGATGAAGTATTGGATGTGTGAATTTCATGAACAAAATGGTGAGCATGAATATACCTTTAGACATATATACAATGACAAGCAGTTAGAAGATATAGGACATGAAGGTGACGACCATGATTATAGAATATTAAATCATTTCTTTTATCAAAACATAACTAAAGAAGATGAAGATGGTGATGGTTATTGGACAGATGATGGGTGTAGAATAGTTAGGTTTGATGGTATGACCCAATGCTTTAAGAAAGATTTTAAAGTTATGGAAATGTGTGGTGTATACAAAGTAGGTGGTGATGATTTAAGATTAAGATGGAATGCAAAAGAAAAACATTATGAAGAATACTATGAAGAAAAATATAGAAGGGAAGGAGCAAGTACAATAAGACATGGATAGAAAAACACAATTTATATTTAGACTTAAATGTATAATAAAAAAATGTAGAGAGAATGGGTTATTTAATATAGCAATTAAACTAAAGGAGAAATATGACAAAAGAAATGCTCAAAGAAATACTTGAGGATTGGAACAGTTGGAAGTATGACATCATTGAAATGAATAATAGTGAGTGGACACAAAGAGATGAAAGCAAACTACATATGATAGGGGTTATACTTGAAGAGCAACTACAAAATAAAACAAATGAGTAAGAAGGTGAGAATAAAAACAGCTATCTATGGCAAGAAAGTATTTAGTAATAAGACTGAACTTAGTTATTATAAACATTATAAGAAATTAAATTTAGATAGAAAAATTATTAGTGAATTACATAATGCAGTAGGTATTTGTGATGGACATATAAGAAGTGATACAGTAGAGGAGGAGTTAAAAGCATGGCAGTTCTTAATTGATACTGGTATGTGTTGGCAATTACAAGGATGGTTTAGTAGACAAGCAAACAACTTAATCTTAGCAGGAGTTTGCAAACAAAAAATATTAAATTAAACTTGACAATAATAAATAGGTGTGATAACAATGAGAACTTTTAAAAAAATAATAGTAAGATTGCGTATGTGGTATGCTGATATGAGAGGACATCATGGTAAGAGATGGAACTATGAGCCTTCAGAATGGTACATGGGCAGACATAACAAAAAGGATAAACATGAAAACAAAAAATAAAAAAGCAGTTAAGAAAACAAAACCTAAACAAGATTGGTTTGACAGTCATGTAGAGGTTATGGGATTTGGAGATAAAGAATCTAATAACAAACTTAAAGCTTTAATAAAACAAAAAGTAATGAAGGGATTGGAGAGAACATAATGAAAAAGAAAAAGAAAAAACAAATTGATGTAGACTGTGGATACAATGAAGAGAGTGCTAACAATGTTTATATGTTTCACAATATAAAAAATAATATACATCTGTTTATAAATGCATATGATTTAGAAGACGCAATGGTGCAGTTTGATTTATGTGACTTTGCATTTAGAAAAGAATGGAGAGTATTTTTAGAAACAGGACAACAACCAAGTTAATTAATAACAATCAACAGGAGTAATTATGGAAGATATTAAATTAAAAAAATATGTAGTGATGAGTAAGTTTAAACATGGAGATAGATTTATTTTAGAAAAACAATTTGTTAACAGACATAGTGCTGACCATTACTGTGAGTTAATGATTGAAGAAAATGAACATGAAAATCTAGAGTTCTTTTTGTTTGAACAAAGCGTAGCTTACAATGATAAAGTTAATGGTTAAGTTTGATGACAGAGGTACTGCAGACCTGGAGAGAATTATCGAAGAGCAAAAGCTTGAGATAGAAAACCTCCAGGCTGAGGTCAAGTACGAAAGATTATTAAGAACAAGAGGGTACTATAATAATGTACCTATGACTGAAGAAGAGGAGTATAGAAATGCAGGTATCAGTAAGGAAGAAGCTAATAAGCGTTGATTTTACTATGTTATTTGCTTGTTGCGAACAGTTAATAAATATGATAGGATTAAAATGCTAACAAAAAGACAACTACAATTATATAATTTTCTTAAAGTTCATTTTAAAAAGAATAAAATAATGCCTTCATTTGATGAGATACTTTTATTTATGAAGATGAAAAGTAAAGCACAAGCATTTCAAATGTTAGGCTACTTAGAATACAAAGGTTATATTAAAAGGAATCCTCATCAGGCAAGGGCAATACAAATTACAAAGGAGATATAAGGTGACTAAGTTTATTTTAAAGAAGACATATATTGATATGAAGTTAACAGTAGAAGATTATTTTGATGAGGTAAGTAATGAAAAGAAAATACAAAATAAAATTATCTTCTCTGATAATGCTAACATCATTACGAAAGAAGTAAAACAAACAAGAAGTACTATAGAAGAGATAACAGAAAAAGAATACAAAGATAAAATTAAGAAAGCACACAATAAAAAAGCAAAGTCTGTTTCTTTTAAAGAAGTGGATAAAGAATAATGAGTGGTATAATTAAACAAGACTCTATTAGAAACCCTGCGTTTGGGAATAGAAATTTTAACTTGACACCAGAAATAATTTTATGGAGGTCTGTTATAGTTAGAACAATGCTTGACGCATTGGATATTGATATTCATGCGTGGGGTATAGGAAGACTAGATATTATCAAGCAAGGTAATCTTTGGTTTGATACAAACAACAAAGACTTTAACCTAGTATGTGACTACGCTAATCTTCAATCTTATTTTGTATTAAAAATTTATAAGAAGATTGTAGAAAAGAATGGTAAGAAATTATTTCATGGTAAAAACTTGAATAAACTTTTACTAGAATACTTATGTACTTTTACAGAGGAACATTAATGAAACTAAATAACAATTCTAAGTTTGATATAGACTTAAAGTATGGACAAGTAAGAGAAAAAAGAGTAGCTGATTTGCTTGGTAAAGAACAAGTAGAAATAAAAACTGAAAGAAACTGGTGGAGAAAAACTGGAAACATTGCACTTGAATATGAGTATAGAGGTAAGCCATCTGGTATAGATAAGACTGAAGCTAAATGGTGGTTTCATATTTTAGAGTTAGATAAGAACGAACATTGTATGTTAGTGTTCAGAGTATCAAGACTAAAAAAGATTGTAAAGAAATATAAAAAAACACACACTAAAAACATAGGAGATTATAGAGCAAGTAAATGTGTGGTCCTTCCATTAAAAGAATTATTTAATGAAGACTGTATAAAAATATAACTATGAGCAGTAAAGATTTATTAACAGAATACAAACTTACGATAGCTGAATTAACTAAAGAAAAAAAAGACGCAGTTGAATTAGTTGCTATCAAAGATAGTAAGATTAAAAAGATTCTAATACAATTAGAACAAGCAAACTCAGATGTTCAAGCCTTAGGTTCTAAGATTGCTGAACTACAAGAGAAGCTGTCTAAGAAAGAAACTATCAAGAGAACTATTAATAAAAAGATAGATGAAATCTTAGAAAAAAAAGATGAAGAAACAGTTGACAAGGATGATTAATTATGATAAAGATTATTTATGTCAAATAAATTAACAAATACAATGAGGTATAAAAAATGGCACAAGTAGAAGGCACAGCGTATTGGGCTTCTTTAACAAGACCCAATGAAAAGTTTGAACCAATGTGGAGAATTGACTTAGCAGTTGATGACAACACAGCAGTAGACTTAGCTAAAGAAGGTATAACTTTAGGAGAAACAGTTATAGATGGCAACACTATTAAGAATGTTGTTAAGTTTAAAAGAAAAGTTTCTAAAGCAAATGGTGACAAGAATCAACCACCATCATTAGTTGATGGACAGAAGCAACCACTAGATAAAATAGTTGGTAATGGTTCTAAGGTTGTAGTAATGTATAAATCTTATGACTGGAATTACAAAGGTAAGACTGGTAAAGGTTTAGATTTACAAGCAGTTCAAGTTAAGAATCTAGTAGAGTACACACCTAAGGAAGACTTTGACATAGTGACACCAACAGAATCTGGTGTTGATATTAAAGAAGACTTCTAGTACAACTAGCCATAAGTCTAATGGCAGTTTCATTATACTTATCTCCTGGGGAGAGTCGGATAAAACTGGCTCTCCTTTTTTATGAAAGCAACAATTACAAAGGGCGACTATGGAAGAAATAAATAAAAATGGATTTGTAAAATTTCACTTACCCTGTCCACTATGTTCAAGTAGTGACGCAGTATCTGTCAATGCAGATAATTCAGCTTATTGTTTTTCATGTCAACAATATATAAGGGAATACGATATGGAAATTACAGAAGGCACAACGAATGGTGCGAATGAATATCAAGTAAAAGATTACTTAAAAGAATCTAACTATGCAGAAATTATAGATAGAAATATAAAAGAAGATAGCTGTAAACGATATGGCGTTTCAGTTAAGATGGATAGCATGGGTACAATTACTCATCATTACTATCCTTATCATGACAAACAAGGTGCAAAGGTTGCAACCAAAACAAGATACACTAAGCTAAAAGAATTTAGTCTTCAAGGTAATACTAAAAACTCTGGACTGTTTGGTGAGCATTTGTTTAAAAGAAATAAATACGTTATCATTACTGAAGGTGAGTTAGATTGTTTATCAGCTTATCAAATGTTTAAGACTGACAAGTATGAAACACCTGTGGTTAGTATTAAGAATGGTATTACTTCAGCAGTTAAAGATATTAAATCAAGTTTAGAATGGTTAGAAAGTAGCTTTGATAATATCATTTTAAATTTTGATAATGATAAACATGGGATAGAGGGTGCATTAAAAGTAGCTGAACTATTTAGTCCAGGCAAATGTAAAATTATGTACCTACCTGAAGGATTAAAAGATGCTTCAGATTGTTTAACTAAAAATAATATACAAGCATACACTAAAGCTTTTTGGGATGCAAAATTATATGCACCAGATGGTATCATTAATGCTAATGTTTTATTTGATGAGATAGCAAAACCTATATCAAAAGCATTTGTTCAATATCCATTTGAAGGTATGAATAAAATTACTTATGGAATAAGACCTGCTGAATTAGTTACGTTTACTGCAGGGTCTGGTCTAGGTAAAACACAAGTGATGAGAGAAGTAGTTCACTTTATGCTTAAGTCAACTGAAGATAATATTGGTTTGTTAATGTTAGAAGAAACACCTGTCATTACTTCTAAAGGTTTGATGAGTGTTGAAGCAAATCAAAGATTACATTTACCAGATGTTCATGTAAGTAAAGAAGAATTAAAAACTTACTTTGATGCAACAGTAGGTACTGGTAGAGTTTATATGTTTGACCACTTTGGTTCTAACTCAATTGATAATATAGTTTCAAGAGTAAGATATTTAGCTAAAGGTTTAGATTGTAAGTATGTTGTTATTGACCATGTTAGTATCATTGTATCAGACCAATCTTCAGGCGATGAACGTAGAGCATTGGATGAAATTATGACTAGACTTAGAACACTTGTACAAGAAACAGGTATTGCTATGATAGTTGTATCTCACTTAAGAAGACCAGAAGGTAAAGGACATGAAGAGGGTGCAGCAACTTCATTATCACAGTTAAGAGGTTCAGCTTCTATCGGACAACTATCAGATATGGTTATCGGATTAGAAAGAGATGCACAAAATGATGACCCTGTTATTAGAAATACAACAAGAGTTAGAGTATTAAAGAATAGATTCTCTGGTACTACTGGTCCTTGTTGTGACTTATTATATGACCCAGATACTGGTAGACTTAATGAGGTAAAAATTGATGACCTTTAATCAGGTAGTCTTCGATATTGAAACAACGATGACTGCTGATAAAGTGTGGTGCATTGTTTGTAAACATGGAGAAACTTATTATCAATTTACTGATGGTAAGAATCTTCATAGGTTCGAAGACTTTGCAAAACAAACTAAAGAATTTATAGGACACAATATCATAGGCTTTGATATACCTGTTCTTAATAAATTTTTTGGTAAAGACTTATTTAAAGATTGTAAGATAACTGATACCTTAGTTCTTTCAAGATTATTTAATCCTATATTAGAGGGTGGACACTCACTAAAAAATTGGGGCTTAAAGTTTGGAGGTCAAGGTAAAATTCAGTTTGAACAATTTGATTATCTTAGTGATGAGATGTTAACTTACTGTAGAAATGATGTAGCTTTAACAGAAAAGTTATATAAATTTCTAAAGAGAAACATGACTGAATTTGGTCAGTCAATAGAGTTAGAACATAAGGTTGCAGAGATAATTCAAAAACAACATGAGTCAGGATTTAAACTTGATATAGTAGAAGCTTATAGTTTACAAGCAAAGTTTCAAGAAGACATGAATGACTTAACTACGACTGTAAGAAAAACTTTTCCTCCATTAAAGATAGAAGAAGAGTTTATTCCAAAGTCTAATAACAAAGCAAGAGGTTATGTTAAAGGAGTTCCTTTTACTAAGGTTACGTTTAAGGAATTTAATTTAGGTTCAAGACAACAGATAGCTGAACGATTGATGTTACTTGGGTGGAAGCCTAAGAAGAAAACAGATAAAGGTCATGTGATTGTTGATGAAAAAGTATTAAGTGAGATACATAATATTCCTGAAGCTAAATTAATAAACAGGTTTCTTATGCTCCAGAAAAGAATTGCTCAAGTAAGTTCTTGGATAGAAGCTATAAGAGAAGATGGTAGAGTACATGGCAGAGTAATAACCAATGGTACAATTACAGGAAGGATGAGTCACCAGTCGCCCAACATGGCTCAAATTCCTGCTGTGTACTCACCATATGGTAAAGAATGTAGGGCATTATGGATAGTAAACAAAGGTTATAAACTAGTAGGAGTTGACGCTTCAGGACTTGAGTTGAGGATGTTAGCACACTACATGAATGATAAGGATTATATACATGAAGTCGTTAATGGAGATATACACACAGCAAATCAAATTGCTGCTGGTCTGGAATCAAGAGATAAGGCGAAGACTTTTATCTACGCATTTATCTATGGAGCAGGTTCAGCAAAAATCGGAAGTATCATCGGAGGTTCGACAGCAGATGGTGAAAGAGCTAAAGAAAAATTTCTTAGAGCAACACCAAGTCTTAGAAGCTTACGAGAAAAAGTGGAACGAGTGGCTACAAGACGATACGTCACAGGACTCGACCAAAGAAGAATAATTATTAGACATCCTCATGCTGCATTAAATAGTTTATTGCAGGGTGCAGGTGCAATAGTTATGAAGAAAGCGTTGACATTGCTAGAAGAATATGTTAAAGTAAAACAAATCAAAGCGTTCCCTGTGGTGAATGTACATGATGAGTTCCAATACGAAGTCAAAGAAGAACAAGCAGAACAGTTTGGAAGAGTCGCAGTACAATCAATTATAGATGCAGGGAAACTATTAAACATAAGGTGTCCTTTAAATGGTGAATACAAAGTCGGAAACAACTGGTCAGAAACACATTAGTACAATAGCTACAGACATCAAAAGTTTGATAGCAGATATATCTAATGGCAAACCTGCCAACATGACTGAAGAAAACTTAGATGTCTTTCTTCAGAATATTAAAGAAGCTATGTTAGCCTGGAACAAACCATACAATGCAGAAAAGTATGCAGGTAAACTTAGGATGTCAATTCTAGGTAAACCTTCCAGACAATTATGGTACGATAAATTTAGTCCTAAAGATAAGAAAGAAGAAAACGCAGGACTAAATTTAAAATTTCTATATGGACATATCATTGAACATTTAGTTTTATATCTTGCTGAATTAGCAGGACATAAAATTGAAGACCAACAAATGAAAGTTGAAATTGATGGTGTGACTGGACATATAGATTCTAAAATAGATGGTGAGATATGTGATGTCAAGTCAGCTTCATCATTTAGTTTTAAGAAATTTCAAACAGGTGAGATAGTAGGTGATGACCCTTTTGGTTATCATGCTCAACTGTCTGGTTATGAAACAGCTAATGGTACTAAGGATGGTGGCTTTCTAGTTGTTGATAAATCAACTGGTGATATTTGTTTTTACAAACCAGATGATATGGCAAAGCCTAATGTTAAAACTTTAATTAAAAATTTAAAGACTACATTAGAACAAGATACACCACCAGAAAAATGTTATCCATACAAAGAAGAAAAGAATGGTAACAAAACTTTAGCTATTGGTTGTCAGTTCTGTCCTCACAAATGGGAATGTCATGCTGATGCAAATGGAGGTAAAGGTTTGAGGGTATTTAGATATGCAAATAAAGATACTATCTTAACTGAAGTTATTAAACTTCCTAAAGTAGATGAAGTAACTAATGAATATAAATCAAGAATAGAAACATATGGAAAAATTACTTAAACATAAACATCTTCTTATCAGGGCAGAAGTAAAAAACCCTCCTAAAACTGAAGAACAAATTATTAACTGGATGAATAATCTTATAGCTAAAATTGATATGAATATACTAGCAGGACCTTATGCATCTAAGGTTTCTAAAAAAGGAAACAAAGGTATTAGTGGTGTTGCTATTATAGATACTTCTCATGTTGGTATACATACCTGGGATGAAACAGACCCTGCCTTAGTACAACTAGATGTTTACTCTTGCAAAGAGTTTAATAAGATAGATGTATTAAGTTGTATTGAAGAGTTTGACCCTATAACAGTTGACTATAAATACTTTGATAGAGAAAATAATTTTAAGGAATTAAAATAATGAAATGTTTTGTTTGTGATAGTGATGTATATTGGGGTAATGACTTTGATGCTGAGGATGTTTATGATGATGTTGACTTTGCATTTGTATCTAACTATAGTTGTTCAGGTTGTAATGCTACATATGAAGTTTGTCATGGAAAGAAAGAGGTAAATAATGAACGATAAAAAAATGAGTAAGATAAGAAATAAAGCTAAACATCTTCTTGTTGAATGGTTAACTTCTTTGTTATCTAAAGAAGAAGCTAGTAAAATTACCTTTAAAAATGTACTTAATTTTCTACCTAATCAAACACATTATATGCAAGGTGATACATTTAGGCTACAACCCTGGTCATATAAATGGATTGTTAAGAAATTAAAACGCAACCAAGAGTTGACATATGATGATTTAAATGCTATGTTACAACCATCAGAACAACAAATAAGAAGACAAAAGTATATAGAAGAAGGACCAATTAATGACACATAAGGATATGTTTAAAGGTACAAACTATGATAGCTTAGATAAGCAAGTAGATGGTACACACTACAAAGGTATGAAGATACAACCTGCTCAGTTTATAAATGAGAATCAATTATTATTTTCTGAAGGTAATGCTATTAAATATATTTGTAGACATAAATTAAAAGGTAAAAGAAAAGATATAGAAAAAGCTATACATTATTTAGAAATGATATTGGAGAGAGATTATGATTAGTGAAAGTACAATTGCACAATTAGAAAAAAGAGCAAGAGGTTTTAGAAGAATTATATCTTCACTTAACGACTTACCTATGTATGGAATTAATCCTGCAATAGATAAGATTTTATTTGTAAAGATAGAAACTTTGAAAGAACATCTTAAGAAAAAGATAAACAGAAACAATGAAAAGTTAAATGAAATTTATACATCTAGTGTAGATAGTATACAAGATGATGATGGTACATCTTCCATGATTTTAAAAGAAGAGAATAAAAAATAATATGTCTATAGTAAATTTAAATGGTACTGAAGTTAAGTCAGAACCACCTTCTTATCATATAAGAATCTGTTTAATAGGTTCGGATGATATTGATGTTAAAAACATTGAAACCTTTGGCGTAGCTGAAGATGGTTTCTTTATGATTAAATCTAAAATGAATAGTAGATTTCCTATTTTTATGACATCTCCAGATAGAATTAAAACTATTGAGGTGTATAAAGAAGGTGATGAGCCTATGACTAAGTTAAGATTAGAGAAAGATAATGATGATTACTTAGTTGATATGATAAAGAAACACCATGACAAACAGAAAACTTAAATCTCCCAAAAGAGTAAAGAAAACTGAAGCTGACTTAGCTACTTTTAAATTGATTATAAATAATCAAGGACAATTTATTGTTGAGCAAAGTCTTTATCCCTTAAGTAAAATTGATTTACATTTTAAAAAAGAAAACAAAGGTCTTGTTCATGCTATGATAAGAGAATCAAGAACACACTTTGATATACTGCATGATTTCTTAGAAAAATTAATGAAACAATTATCTTAATTAAGATTCAACTATTTCTTTTTCAATACAACTAAACTTAACATATAGTTTAGCTTCATTTATTTGTTGCTTAGTCAAATCACTTCCAAATAAAACTTCATACCCATCACCCATACCACTTTTAACACAGTCGTAATGAGTTCTATGTTCACTAATTGCTTGTGGCATAACACATTGAGGTTGTCCTACTGCACATAACATTATTGTTAATATATATATTTTTGCTGCTGTCATTTATTTTTTATTATTTTTTTTATTGTTAAACTTCCATCCACATTTGTTTCTAGTTCAGCTTGAACTTCTCCACACATAAATTGTTTATTATCCATATTCATATTTCTACTAGCTTCTCTCTTCATCTTTAAACAGCTAGATAAAGTATCTTGTATTCTATGTTCTATAAGTTCGTCATTAATAAACAAACATAATGCAAATACTAATTTAATCATTACCAAAATTTCATTTTCTTCGCAGCTTTTTTACAAGCGTTACCAGTTGCTTTAGCTGCATTAGATACAGGAGCAACTACATGATTTCTAATTGGATTCATTACTGGTCTTGTATCAACTGTTATACTTGGACTAATAGATACACCAACTCCCAATGCTAATTTAACATCAGCACCTACAGTTAATTTACCATCCTCAACTGTTGCACCTCCTCCAACTTTTGCTCCTATTTGTGGACCAACAGAAACTGCAGCACCAAGCGATGCATTGTTTCTATCATTACCAATAGTAGCTGAAGTTCCAACTTCTGCTTTAGCACCTGCGATAGCACCTGCTTCACCCTTAACACCATTAGTACCTATTTGTCCAGATACTCCAATGTCTGAATATGTTTTAGTTCCTGCATGAACTTCTGTATCTGCTGATACACCATTACCAATATTAGTTGATGTACCTGCAGTAGCAGTTGCACCTGCTTCTACTTTAGTACCTGCTTCAAATTTAGCATTACCATTTTTAGCTTCAGCACTTACACCTGCTTCGGCAACAACATGAGTTTCTGCTTTTGCTTCTCCTGTTGTACCATTTCCTAAACCTCTTTTAGAACTAGCTTCTGCATTAGCTCCTGCACTAACTCCTGCTGACGCAGAGTTTTTATTACTTGTTGCACCTTTTGTTATCTCTGTTTCTGCTGATGAATTATTTTTTACCATTATTTATCTCCGTTTAATTTTCCAATATTGGCTCTTACACTATCCTTTAATTTTTCTGTATCAACTCTTAATCGTTCTACATCTTGTTGTAGTCTTTCAATATTAACTTTGTTATTCATCATACCATCAACTCTTAAAGTTAATTTTTCTAAACCCTCTGCTATATGTTCAAGCAACATAAACTGCTCCTGGTCAATTGGCTTTTGTGTACTTGCTTCTAATAAATCATTTTCAAATAATTGATTCTTAGTTTCTAATTGATTAAGTCTTTCAATTACACCAAATGCAAACCATGCACCTACTACAATTGCAGAAATTAAACCTATTAAATTTCTTAAAGGTAAACCAATATTAGTATTTGAATTTAGTTTCATCTTACAGGTCCTCCAAAAAGAGTTAGTAAACATATTGCTATTATTAATATAGCTGTAAACTTATAGTTCATATCTTCAGGTTGTTTCATCCTACAATACTCCATATTAATTATTTCTTTACTAACTTACCTTTGTTAATACCTTCTTTTATTATATATGATTGTGTACCATTAGCACCAGTTTCAACTTCTTTTTTAAGATTCTTAAACAATTCCATTTCTTTTAATTTCTTTTCAAGTTTCTTTTTAAAAGCTTCTAATACTTTATTATCTCTCATTTCTTTTGTCTTTTCTTTTTTAAAAGTTTTACTCTTGATTGCCATAACCATGTAGTAAACTTAACAGAGTAAGTTTCTAACCATGAAAATATATTATCAACACCACCAAAAAAATTATATAACCATCTATCTAACATATTATTTTTTTACTAACGAACCTCCAAAGTATAAACCAATAATAGCTGATACTAAGTTAGTATCTAATGGTGTAATAACTAAACTATTAGATGATAGTGTTACCCATTTCATTATTTCTTTTTCTGGTATAAATAAAAAACCAGGTTTAAATTCTAAGTAACCTACAATTACACTTACATCTGGTTGAAATAGTGGCATTAGTTTTGGTAGTAATACTATAGCAAACACAGCAGTCAATGCTATGATTCTTCTAGTCCATTGAAAACCTTTGTTATCATATTCTCTTGCTTCTTTAAAACCTTGTTGTTGTACCTCTGCTCTTTGTATCAACATCTTTTGTTCTTCTTGTTTAGCCTTAATGCTTTGCGACCATATACTCATTACTCCTCCGAGTACAGTTGAGCCTAGCATTGTTATCATTTCAAATGGCATATTATTTATCTCCTTTTATTTTTTTAATTACAACTCCTGATGAACTTATTTTATATTTACCTGGAATTTTTTCTACCTTAAAACCATCGCCTAAAATAGATTTAATATAATTTACTAATTCATCTTTTCCAAATCCTTTTTGAAAAGTTTGACTAGTTGTTCCTTTTCCTAAAATATAACCATCACCATAACGCATTACTCTTTTAGAATTATTTTTTATAGCTTCTTCAGCTACCTTAGCTACCTCATCTCCTCTAGTAGTAATAATAGCCATACCTTTTTTACTTATTAATTGTCCTATTTGTTTAACAACATTATCTCTTTCAAGTGTATTCTCAATTACATTTAATACATTAGCATTAACAACACCATCCTTAGAACCAAAGCCTTCCTTAAATATAACATCATCTACTGACCTGTAATCAGGTAATCTTCCTGTAAATAATTCACCATCAAATTTTATTTTAGATTTTAAAATTTTTTCATCTGGAACAAAAGGTTCATGACTAGTTACTTTTTTATTTTTAAATTGTCTTGTTCCAATACCTATACCAGAACCAAAATCATGTACATTTTTAATGTTAGCATCATCAAATATTTTATTAACTTTTTTATATGTACCTACTGTATTAGTAATTGCTGTTTTACCTCTATCAATTAATAAATCTGATACATCTTTTGCTAAATCTTTTGTAGTATTTTCAGCAGTTTTTTTACCAAATGCTTTTGTTACTTGATTAGCTACTGCCTTACCTACTATACCACCTATATTTTTTTCTACTCTATCAAGTTTATCTTTATTTAATTTATTAAAAAAAAAGTTTGCAAACTCTTTATTTCTTTCTACTAATTCTTTAAAGTTTTTATTCTTATCTGTGTATCCTCTTTTATATTCTTTTTTTATTTTGTCAGTATTCCCTGTAAATAAACCATCTCTAAAATTTTTAAATTTATCTACCATTCCTGCACCACCATTAAACTGAAAGTCAATAAGCATTTGTTTTTTTGTTTTATCTAATGAAGTATATTCTTCAGGATAGTTATTAAGTAATTCTAATTCTGCTTTTTCTAAATCTCTTATTAATATATCATCAAGTTTTTTTTCGTCTAAATTATCAATATCATATTCATAAACTTTTCCTGTTTCTTTTTCTTTATCAGTAAGCTTATGTCCAAAACCTAAAGTATCATTACCACCTTCAGCAGATGGATGGATGATATTATTTTTATCACCTTTCATCAATTTACTATTCTCAACTTTTTTTATATAGTTTACAAATTCTTTATCTTCATAAACTTCAGGTTGTCTAATTACTGTATTGTCTTTAGTCTGTGTTGGTTTTGCTACAGGGTATATTACTTCTTTAGCTGCTTGTTCTGCTAAATCTCCAGTAGAAAAGTTTTTTCTTTTAACAATACCTCCCATTGCAAAAGCTGAAAGATTACCAGTAGGTGTAGTTTTAAAATCTTTAAGAGGAGATGAAAATAGTTTTGAAATATTTCTTCTCCAATTAGGTAAAGGAAAAAGTCTTTCATTTACAATTCTTATTGCTCTATCAGTATCATCATTCCATAAAGATTGTAATGCTTCTACTGGTGCTGATGCTACTTGTGCAGCAGGTGGAAATAAAAACCAAGGCTCTCTAGAACCTGGACCAATAAATCTATTAGCTACTAGTTCAGGTAAGTAACCAAACATACCAGATAATCTAGCACCTTCAGCCCACCATCTATTGTTATCAGCATCATAATCAGTTACTACTTCTCCATACTTTGCTATCTCTCTTAATGATTGAACACCAGAATAAATAGGTAGTACAGCTAAAGTTTTAACTAAAGTTTTAGCATTTCCGTTTTCCATTCTAGTTAATATTTTATTTGTTTGTGCAGATTTTGCCATAGCCCATGATAAAAACTGACCCATTAATCTTACCCATTGATTATTACTTTGTGTAAATAACAATCTATTAGATACTTGAGGTATTAATGCATCTCTGTTTGCACCTATAATACCTGCTTGATTTAAAGAATTTTTATTTGTAGTAATTTTAATTGCTTCATCAAAGTTTTTTGATTGAGCAATCTTTAAAGCTTGATTAGTTTTAATACCATAATTGTTTTCTAAAAAATATACAATTTGTTTTGCTTCTCTCTTACCTAAATTATTATTTTTTGCTAATTTACTTAGTCTTTGAGATAAATAAAAAGCATCAGCAGCAGCAGTATTATATGCAAATCTTCTAGCATAACCAGTCAACCATTGCAAACCTAATGCTTTAAACATAATGTTATTAACCTTAGCTGTTGGAGTTTTACCTACCCATCCAGCATTTAACATTATATTTCTACCTTCAAATCCAGCAGACTTATCTAAACTAGCTGCAATAGCATTATCAATATCTTGGTTTAAAGCTTTAGCTGCCCCTGTTTCTCTTTTGTTTGTTAAAGCTGTATCTTTAAATCCTTTAATAATACTTTTCCAATTAGCAGAATTTTGTAAAGGTTGAACAACATCACCTAAAGATGATATAGTAACTCTTCCTAACATATTTAAATTACCTAGTGTTGCTAATATACTAGCACTAGACTTTGCAGCACCTGTCATAGCTTTACCATACCTATCAAAGTATGCATCAATACTTTCTGATACTAATTTTATTTCTTGGTTAGCAGCATTGATAGCTTTTTCTTTTGGTAAACTAGAATTTATATATTTGTTTTTTATTTGTTGCATTAAAGGAGTAAGTAATTCTCCATTAGTTCCAAACTGCCTAGCAAAAGCTATAGACTTAACTGAATCATTTACAACATTACTTAATATAGCACGAGCATCATTTACTAAATACCCTTTCTTCTCTAATACTTCTTCAACTAATTTATAAGGACCAACTAATGTTCTTTCTTTTTCTATATGGTCTGATACAGGAGTTTTAATAAAGTTTCTATTTGTTAATTTATCTTTACCTGCAAGTATTTCTTTTAATACACTAGCATTAAGAACAGTATCTCCAGACGTTGTATGTCCTTGATAATATCTTTCGGCTGCTTTTTTAGGGTCTTTATATTTTAAACTTTTAAAGATACCTTCTAATGTTTCCAAGAAAGCTTTCTCATCTTTTTTAATAGCATCATAATCTAATAGTCTTGGAAAATAATCTGCTATTTCTTTTTTAGAATAAAAACCTGAATCATTATATAAAGATTTAAACTCATCCATATAATTTCTTAAATCTGTAGATAATTTTTCTACATTAGTAGGAGTATCTTTTGTTAATTGTTTACCTCTATTAATAGAAACAGCAGCAGCTATTTCATCATCAGTATAACCTTTAGTTATATTATAAATTTTTCTAAAGTAATATCTTTGCATCTGTTCAGCTACAGCTATTGCTGATTTTTCTTGAACAGGAGAATCTACTTCTCTAAATAACATCTTACTTATTTTTTCTGTAGCACCACCATAAGAATTTAATTTAGATGCACTTGTACCTGACATTAAATCTCTAACTTTTTGCATAGTTAGTTGTGTAAATTCTCTATCAATAATACCTAATACTTTTCCTTTTTCTAAATTAGTACCAAACTTAGAACTTCTTTGAACCATTTTTTGCATTTGACCTGCCATTGCACCAGCAGCAATCCAATACATTAAATCAGTTTCTTCATCACCAAATAAAATTCCACCAGTAGCACCCATACCAGCACCAACTAATGGTCTAATAGTTGCAGATAATAAACCTCTTACTGCCCAATCAAACTTAGTTTCATTTTTCTTTAATGCTTCTAATATTTTAATATTTCTATTAGCAACTAACTCACCCCATTTATCTAATTTTTTAGATTGAGTATTTATTAATATTTTTTTAGCTTCTTCACTAGCTTTCTTAGCATCTATAATTTCATTTCTAATATTTATTATTTGTTTACCTAAACTTTCTTGTGGTAACATACCAGGAACATTAGGCTTAGGTTTCTTTCTACCTTTTAGTTTTCTTATTTTAATTAATAAATCTCTTTTTTCTAGTAATGTTTTTTCTAAAGATTTAAACTTACCTGTTTCTTTAGCTATAGGTCTAACAAAGTTATTAGTCCATTTAATTAATTCTTCACTAGCTTTTTTAACTTCTGGATTGTTTGCAGCAACTTGTATTTTTTTTAATTGAGGAACACTTAAATTATTTTGTTTAGCTAACTTGTCATCAATAAAATTTGCAACCATATCAACTTCAGTTTTAATTAACTTAGGTGCATACTTCTTTAAAAGATTACCACCTATAGGTATTACAGCACCAATAGCAGCAGCAGTACCAGAACTAACAGCAACATTACCCCAATCTACTTCACCAGTCTTAGCTAGACTATCAATAACAACATCACCACCAACTAATAAACCATTAAGAGTTGCTGAACTAATAGGATTAGTCATAGCTTTTAAACTAATTGGATTTAAATAACCAGCTAAATAATAAGGGTCTAATAAATCTGCAAGTACTGAACCTGTTGTTACAATTCCACTCTCTTTATCTTTATCAGTAAACTTCCAATGTTCTTTATCAAAAGCTTCTATTCTTTTCTTTTCATTTTCTACAATAAAATCTTTAAATGTTTTATCATCATCAAATAAATCTTGTACTTTAGCTTTACCTATTCTAAAGACATTACCAAAGAACATAGTTTCTTTATCCCAACCATATTCTAATTTTTCTAAGTTAGATATTTCTGGTTTTTCTCCAGATGTAAAAAAACCCTCTAAAGAATTAGAAGTAGGTGTAGGCTCAGAACTAAAAAAACTTTCTAGTTCATCAACAGGTTGTGTTTGATTGTTTACTTCTTCAGTAAGTTGAAGCTCAGGTTGAGTTTCAATTGATTTAGTTTCTTGTACTTCGTTAGGTTGTTCAGATGTAAAGAAATTTTCTAATTCATTTTCTGAAGAAATATTATTAGTTAAAGTCTCTGAAGACATAATATTTCTTATCCTCTTTTAAATGGTCTTAAATTACTTTGATTAGTTTTCATTTTTTCAAAGTTACCTTCTGAATCAGTAAATGCTCCAGTTATTGCTTTAGTATTAGCATCTGTATTTGCTTGTATATCTTCAAAAGTTGTACCTGGAGATTTAGATTGGGTAGCCTTCCAACTATCGTATGCTAGTTTTTCAACTTCACCTAAGAATTTAATCTTATCATTCTTCTCTAAGTCTTCCCAGCTTTTAAAAATACCATTTGCAGCTAAACCATCTTTACCTTTTTCTTTTGTAACAACAAATTTTATTTTAGGTTTTGTTTCTTTTGGTTTATTGTCAATAATAGTTTTATTTGTATCAGTTTCTTTTATTTCTGCTCCTGCAGATTTTGCATCAGTAATTATACCTTTAAATAATTCTGGATTTTTTTCAATACCATAATTTATAAACTCACTTATAGTATTTGAATCACCTGTATAAAGTCTTTCATAAGCTATAGCAGCTTGACTTTGTTCATCAACACTTTTATTATTTGAATACATTACTTTAGCTTTTTCAAGAATGTAATCATTCATAGTATTACTTAAGTCTTTCATCTTTGATTTATCTTTAAAATCAATTACTGTACCATTACCAAAAACCATTTCATTATTTTGATTAACTAAAGATAAAGGAACAAAAGTAGTTAATCTAATATCAGTTCTAAAATCTAGTCCTTTTTCTGATATGTTACCACCTCTGCCATCTAATAAGTTAGACATTTTTTTATAAACATTATCAGCATTCCAAGTTTTACCTATGTCACCTTGATTTTTTGTAACATTATTATAATGTAAAGTCATAGTGTCATCAGAGTTTTTAACTTCATTAAACATATGCTCCATTGCAAGTAAGTTTGTTACTGCAGGTGGATTCATACCTTCAATTTTACTATCTGTTTTATTAAATTTATAACTTATATCATCATTACCACCTAACTTAGCAGTTGTATTTAAAAATTTAAAAGTATTATTATTGTCTTTTGATAAATCAAAATTAATAGTTCCTCTTTGATTTTTCCATTCTGTTTGATATTCTGTAGTAGGTTTTCTTAATCTCTTAACTGTATCTTTTAATACTATAGAACTAACATCAGCACCATCAACAGTTTCTTCTTTAATTATTTTAGCTGCCTTTAATTGTTCTTCTATATTAGAATTTACATTTTCATTAATATTAGATTTTCTTTTAAGTATTTTATTAATTAAGAAACTATCTCCTTTAGCATTTTCAATTGCATCAGCAAATCCTTTATTAACAATTTTAGTATCAATACTAAATTGATTATCAATACTTTCTCTATCAGTTGTAAATTTATAATCTCTAGCTGAACCTATATTAGCAACCATATCTAAGAAACCTTCAGGGTCAGCTTTTTGTAAAGCATTAAATTTCTCAGTACCTAAACTATGTAATAAATATTGTTTAGCATAAGAAGATTTATCCATGTCACCTTTAGCAGCAACAGAATTTAATTTTTGAATTTCGTTAGCTTTTTGTTTTTCAATTTTGTAGTTTGCAATATCAGCAGCATACTTATCTTTCTTCATTGCAATCATTAAATCTCTATTAGCTTTTAATTCATCTGCTCTAATTGCTAAATTTTCTTTAGTAATTTCTTTATCTCTTTCGATTGCACCTGTAGCAAAGTTACCAATATCTTTTAAACTTAATTTAAATCCCATTATACTTCCTCTTCTATTTCTTCTACTGAAGCTTCTTCAACTTTAGTAGGTAATTCTTTTTCAATTCTTGATAGTAAGCTTGAGCTAACTGAATCTTTTCTAGGTTCAACTTTAGCTTTAGGTTCGTCAGGTATTCCATCACCATCCATATCTACTGGTGTAATATCATCATCAGGAATTTCTGTATCAGGGTCGCCATCTTCTTCATTGTATAATACATAATCTTTTATTTCAGCATAATCAGCAATTGCAATTAATAAATAAATGGTAGGCTCTGCTAACATTAACATCATATCAGGTGTATACTTACCTTCAGTATATCCTTTATATAATATTACTTGTGCTATCTCATCTAAAGCAACACCATCAGAAATAATTTCAATTAATCCTCTTAGAGTAGCTTGTTCTGTTAATACCATATATACAGCCATCATAGCTTCATCTTGGTCTGTATATTCAGGTGGTCTTTCCCATGCTTTAGCATTTTCAGGTGATGCTGTTAATGATTCTCCAGGAATAGGAGCATTAAAAGGATTAACACCTACTTCATCAAATTGATTTTGTTGTAATTTTTCAGCCATTATGTTCTATACTTTCTTACTTTGTTTGCTATACTCTTTGGTTGTTTAACAAATTGTTTACCTGCTGCTGTACCTTTTCTTTTAGCTGCACTTGTCCTTGCATACTCAGAAGAAGATAAAGCTTTTATAGCAGCACTAGGTAAATATCTTTCACCTGTTTTAGATGAAGGTTTACCAGATTTAGTTCTCCACTTTTGTTTACCCCAGTCTTTTAAACTTTTTTGAGATGCTGATAATGCCATTATGATTTATAACCTCCACCTGCTTTCTTATAGGCTTTAGCTAAAGCTTGTGCTTTTCTTGCACTCCATTGTCCAGCACTTGTGCCATGTGAAGCTTGTGATTTTATTCTACTAAATATTTTTTTTCTCATTGTAGGTTTTGTATAATTACCTGCTTTATTTACTGCCACTAGAATGAACCTCCGTTAAGTAAATTCATATTTTTATAATATGTTCTCATATTATTAGCTGCTGCACCACCAAATACATCTTCTACAAAAGAACCTCCTGCAGTTCCTTGTATATCTGTACCACCATAACCTGACATTCCTGTTTGCATAGTCATATCTTGTTGACCCATATAGTATGGACTTATCTTTTCAGTTTCTGCAGTTAATAAACTTTTTCCATAACCCATTGCAGTTTTTTTAGCAGCACTTAATAATTTATTAGATTCTGTAAGAGTATTTTTAATTACTGGATTGCTATAATTTTTATTACCAGTAAATTCAAAAGTACCTTGACCACCTCCTCCTGCTCTCATATTATAATCACCAGTTTTTAATAAGTCAACTTGAATTTCTGGTAACATATCTGTATCACCAAAATATCTTGATACACCATTTGCATTCATAGCATCATTTCCTGTAAGAGCATCATTAACATAAGTACCTAATTTTTTTTCATAGTTTACTTTATCAGTAAAATATCTTTTCATATCTGGACTAAAAGTATCTAATTTACTTTTATATGCATCATTAATAGTTTCAGTTATTAAGTTATCAGAAGCAACACTACCTTGAGTAAACCAACCTGATTTACCTAATGTTTGTCCTGATAATTGTTCACCACTAATTTGACCAAGTTCTAATGCTTTAGCTGCTTGATTAGATGTCATAGTTGTTGATTGTGTATAACCAAAAGGATTACCATAATCTGAAACTTGAACTGTACCTTGTGGACCTTTAAAAGGTTTAGGTGTATATTTTTTTAATCCATTAATTTTAGTTCTTGCTGTATTAAATAATTCTTTAGCTCCATTAGAAATTCTAGAAAAAATATTATTTCCTTTTCCTATATCAGAAAAACCTTTTGTAATTGATTTAGTAATACTATTAAGTTTAGAACCTACTTTTAAAGTTGCTTGACTATAACCAGTTCTAATAGCATTACCTAGATTACCTATACTTTTAATAAATAAATTTTGAGAAGCCATCATTCCACTAGGAATTTGAGGACCTAATGCACCTACAGCTCCTTGTCCAATCATATTACTTAATCCACCAAGAGCATAAGGCATAGCAATAGCCATAGCAATAGAACCTAATGGTCCAAGTTTATTTTGGACTTTAGCAACACCACGTAGAGTTGCTTTACCAACTTTCATTATACCTTTAGCTACACCTTTAAATGCTTTGCTAATAGGTTTAGTTACTGCTTTAGTTACTTTTTTAAATACTTTTGCTATACTTCCCATAATTTATACCTTAATTAAACTTTCT
>JACLAB010008160.1_pt1 | contig 27101 bp, 26 predicted proteins | sample 8027921 | NCBI WGS metagenome assembly JACLAB01 (sample SAMN15725117, study PRJNA655200) | protist metagenome | isolation source: fluorescence activated cell sorting (FACS) single amplified genomes of... | place: USA: West Boothbay Harbor, Gulf of Maine | collected 2000-07-19 | reverse complement strand
CGTGCGCGCGGTGGGGAGCTTCTGGTTTATGGGAACAGAGGCCTGGAAGATGAGCGCGGGTATGCAGAATTAAATGCCCGTGACGATCTTAATACGGGCAATGTTTACGGCAAAGAGCGGCGTTTTCCACGCCGTACAAAAGGCAAAGGTAGCCATTAGTAGAAGTTTAAAACCTTTTAATAATAGTACAATTATAAAAAAGAAGGAAGATAAAATGAAAACAGAAGGTTATGGTGAAGTGTGTCAAGATGGGGCCGATAATATATATTATCTTAGTGCGTCCTCCCCTCACAGAAATCTAGATCACACTGATGAAACTGTGTCAACAGGGTTGATAGTACAGTCTGTGTTTGAGTTCGTTGTGATAGGTCTGTGGTTTAGTTTGCTGTTTGCCGGGCTGTGGATTGGTTGCAGCTTCGATGACCAGTGCGCTTCATCTTATGGTGTACTGTAATGCCAAAACTTTCAAAAACAGGCTGGCAAATTGGGTCCAGTGATGCCGGGGCTATTGTCCTTTACAAAACTGCCTGGGATACGCGCGACACAATGCTTTTTAAGCACAAGCGCGCTAGGGCAGGGTTCACTGAAAAACTTGAGAGCAAAAGCACGCCCGCTACACGGCGCGGAACTCACCTTGAAAAAAGTGTAGCAAGTTGGGCTCAGCAAGAAATATCCTTAGAAATTGACGCACATGTTGAGATCGAAGAGCCCACAAAACCTTTCGTAGTAGAAGAGTTGGGCATTGCATCTTCAATTGACCGTTTCATTACACTGCACGCGCCTTATGTTCTTAAAAATCGAGATGGCTCAGAAATCGTTTTGCAGGGCAAAGGAATTTGTGAGATTAAAACAGATGGCTATCACCAGGACAGGCCCAAGCCAGAGTGGGTGATTCAAGTGCTACACCAAATGCTCTGTTCTAATATGACCTGGGGATTGATAGCAGTTTTAGACCAAAAACTTTCTCTGAAATTGTATCCTGTCGCATATAATAAGGTGATGATTGAGCGGATGAAGGAGGCGTATGCTGAATTCTGGGATCTAGTAGAGAACGATGGTGAATACCCACCGATTCTTGAAAATAAAGAAGTGCCCCAAAACATTGATGATTTTGATCCTGTTGTTACGCGCGAGTTATCAGATCTTTGTCGCAGTTACTCAGAGGCAAGCCGTCAGGCATCTGAAGCAGCAAAAATTAAAGAAGACGTGAAGTCAGCCATTTTAGATGCCTTGGATGGTTTGGAAGAGAATCACGTTGCTGTTGGTAATTACGTCATCAAGTACGATGAAACCATGCGTGAAAAAAAGATCTTTAAAAGCACGGGTGAATTCGTGCCGTCCACCAGATTTACTTTAAGGGAAACAAATTGATGACTAGCATTGTAACTCACAAAAGCCTGCAGCCTCAAAGCTTAGAAGAGGCAATTAGGTTCTCTGATATTCTCAGCAAATCACAAATGGTTCCCAAAGATTATCAAGGCAAGCCAGCCAATGTTTTAGTCGCCGTCCAGTGGGGTATGGAGCTTGGCCTACAGCCTCTACAAGCCCTCCAGAACATCGCAGTAATAAATGGCCGTCCGAGCGTCTGGGGTGACGCTATGCTTGCTATGGTGCGCGCGGACGCACGCTGCGTAAGTGTTAATGAGTACCAGGAAGGTGACGGGGATGAGCGCACCGCTGTCTGCACGATCAAGCGCAAGCACGCTGGTGAAATGGAGGAGATTACACGCACATTCTCCGTCGCGCAGGCAAAGCTTGCGGGTCTATGGGGTAAAGGTGGAGCCTGGAAACAATACCCAGAGCGCATGCTGCAACACCGGGCCCGAGGCAATGCTTTACGTGACGGCTTCCCTGATGTCTTAGCCGGGCTCAAAACTACTGAAGAGGTACGCGACGAAGAGGAAATGAAAAACATTACTCCAGCCGCTGTAGCCCCACCAACCTTAGAGGATCTGCAGAAACCTAAGCCAGAAGAGATCGTGTCGGCGGACCTGGTTCTTTATACTATGGATGATGAAGGACGGTTTGATGTGAAGTCCACAATCGATTCGCCTGACAACTTTCACAGTGCTTACCAATCAGAGATCTATCGTTTAGCTGAGTTTTCCAATGTCTCGCCGACGATTAAACTTAATAAAATTGATGAACTCAAACAAGCGAATATCTCTACTTTGAGAGAACTTCCAAAAGAAATTACTGACGCTTTGGCAAAGATCCATAAGCAAGTGAAAGAGACATTGAGGGGAAACAAAAAATGACAGAAGAAAAAATTGGGTTAACACCAGTTCAGAAGGATATTTATGACTTCCTTTTGATGTTTCATCAGGTGCATGGATACATGCCTACCCTCAAAGAAATTGCTGATGGCAAAATTGAAGACCGACAAATATTAGCGGCGCGCAAAAGCAAAAACACAATCGTTCAAATCTTAGACAATCTTGCCCAAAAAAAATGGATCGTTAGGAACAAGGGGTTCCAGCGAGGGCTGCAAGTTCTATGAAGTCATTAACGTAGCTTTGCGGTTTTTCTCCCGCCGCGAAGTTTGACTGGCTCGGAGTGCTTTGGCTGTAGGCGCGCCAGGCTCTCCGGGCTTTTTCATTTTTTCGCCACTGCCTTTTGCAATGCGCTTACGCTTGGCGTGAATATTGTGCCAGAGGCCTTTTGACTTAGACATGTAACCACCTATAGATTTTGTTTGTCTGCTCCATGCGGTCATCTAAACCGTGATAACCACCGTTTACACGCTTAGTAATTTGTTTAATTACATCATCATTCACACCTTGATCTGCTATTTGAAACAACTTGTTTCGGTCAAAGAACCAATAGGCGCTTTCAAAAGCGTAGTCTGTGGATAGAAGATCTGGGTCTTTCATTACATCAGGTAACCGCATTTTTGACGCGAACTTTCGATAGTTTGCTCGCCCCGTGCATTGTAAAAATCCGCGCCCGCGAAAAGCCCAGCCGTCATTTTCTTCGACATTGCCAAGCGCACCAGCTTTTGAACGGTTTTTATCCATGTAAACGTAATTGGCTATTTTCTGAGGTCTACGTTCATACTGTGAAGCATCTTCTTTATCTTCCCCAAAGTAACGACCAAAAACACTTTTCAACGCTTTCTCGGAATAGTTAAGATTTTCTTCTGTATGTTTGAAGTAACCACTTTCATGTGCAGATTGGCCGAGGAGATGCGCAGCGCGCACGTCTGATAAATCAAAGTGATCTGCGATAGCACGCGCGGTCTTCGGCCCAAACGAATTGTCAGGTGCCACGCCGCAACGGCTCTGCAAAATTTTAAGTGCTGTCATTTTGCTATCCTTTTATTTTTTTCCCAGGTTCGCATACCAGCTAAACCAAGCATCCCGGTAAGGACGGGCAGCATCGTGGACATATCGGCCTGTGGAACCACAAACCCAAACCCGGCAGCGATAGGAGAGATTAAAAAGTTAACGGCTAAACCAAGCACACACACGTAACCGCACAATGGCCGCCAGGACGCCTGGAACCAATTGCCTGCAGCTTCTGCCTTGTTGACTTCGACTTGGGCCAGCGCCAGTTCTTGCGCGTGTCTGTCAGCCATTGTGCTTATTTCATGGGCTAGGCGCGCAGCCTCATCTTTGTCTGGTATGACCTTGTCAATAATACCTGTGACGGGCCCGATAAGAGCGTTGATAATACTCATTTTTCATGCCCCAACCAAACCGCAAAGGCACCTGTCATGGCACCCGTTACAGTAGCGGTCAGCGCAGTGGCTTGCGTCGAAACCTCATCTTGCGGCAATGACATAAACCACTCGATTACGCGTATATACATAATGCACATGATCGCCATCATACCGCGCGGTAAAAGCTTCCAGGCTAGTATGCGTTCAAATGCTATCGTCATTTTAAACCTCGCAGAAATTCAGTGAAAAAATACAGCAAGGCAAAACCGCCTGCAGTGAGAGTAGTAATAGCGCCCCATGAAATATAGCGGATGGTTGCTGCTATTTGGCGTTGCCTCGCCTCGGCTTCTTGCTTTCTCTGAACGCGCATTTTGCTCTCAAAAGCGATGAACTTATCCCAAGTGCCAGGTTTTGCGTAGACGCGGCAAAGCGATTCGAGTTCCTTGCGTTTCTCAGATATCTGTTCAAGCGCTAAGAACTCATCGAAATCATCGGCTGACTTGCCCATCACCTTGGAGAACAAGCCAGCTTTTTTTCGGTTACCCCGTGCCCTTAATTCCTCTTCTGCTCCAACCAAATTTTTTAATGGGGCCAGAGCATCAGAGATCTCTTTGCCGTTGGCTATGAATTTACTGATTGTTGCATATGCGGCGTTTGCCGCTGCTAATTCTGCCAACATTTGAGGTTACCTACCATTAGACACTATTTGTAATTGTACAGTAGCGTCAGCAAAAGAAGTATTGTTGCCCCAGCACTGCCAATTAAAATTGATTCGATGCGTTTAATGCGCAGAATAGTTTCCTTCCACCGCTCATCAAGCTGCGTTTCAATTCGCGTCACGCGTGTCGCTAAGGCAGCAACCGCCTCATGCACGCTTGCTACTGTACGTTTATCCATTAGTTTACCACCTCTGCTTCTTCAGTTTCTTTTTCTTCCAGGCTTTTAAACAAGTCATCTTGGTAAGTATTGTAAGATCGCTGCAACTTATCCATTGCAGCACGCAAGTTATTTAGTTCAACAGATAACACCTTCATTTGCGCCACCCAAAATTGCTGCTCGGGTTTCATTAGATCAACATCGTGCTTTTGATCCTTAATGAAGATTACGTTTTCTTGCTTCTGTTCTGACATGGTTACCTCCTCAGTCAGGTTTGATCGGCCAATCCTCAACAGATAGATTAGGCCATTTGGAATGGTTTGGAAGATCTCTCAGCGCCTGACGATATGCAGTTTGCGAGGATGTTATTGTTCGATCAGCAAGCGCCCAGTGATCGGTTTGCGCCAGTAAATTGTTACGATCTGCTCTATAGCTAGAAGCAATCATTTCGGGATCGGGCCTGCCAAATGGATAATCTTTGTCGGCTTTCGGGATTACTTTTTCGATGCGCTCTTCACCCGTCTCGGTGTTCACTTCAACCATGTTAAAGTCACCGTCATCACGTTCCACCATATATGAATAACCTGTCATGCTAATCTCCTATTGCCAGTTGTAACTTGGGTATATTCTAGTGAACAGCGGGTAGTACCTTGCATGAAACGAAGAAAAGCTTTGCGAAAGAAACCCATTAGTCTGTGCAAAGAACTGTATGTCTACAACTTTGCCACTTGATGTACTCGTGTCTGAAGTTGCTTTCGAATATGCTAGAGCCATATCTTCAAAATTACCCCACCAATTAAGATTTGTAGCCATGTAGTGTATTTCCATATTGAAATAATTGTGATTATTAAAAAAAGATGTTGAGCTTACAACATTATTAGCATTAGGGTTTTTTAAATATATAATTGCCTTATTACGAAAGCCGTCAAAATTTGAATGACCGCTTAAAAACGATCTATGCTTGGCCGCAAACCGATAAGCACTAGTTACACCAATAGAACTACTCGTTTCTGTGGACGTGCCTTCGTAAGCTGTCATCCACTCTTGATTGATCGTTGTGCCAGAATTATTTCGCAAACGCATTAAGGTATATGAGTTGGTTGGAAGAGCCCATTCGCAAACCAGAACGCCCCGCGCCAAATCTATATCAGAAGCTGTACTGAACGCATCCGCAAGGGTAATCGTAATAGTTGAAGCACCACTGACACTTACAACGCTTGGGCTGGACAATCCCGTTTTGCCAAAAACTAAATTTGGAAGGCTCATGTATGTTCCCCTATCGGGAATGTTCTAAAAGTCATCCCTTTAAATCTTCCATTAGTATAAACCCGTATACGATTTATTTGGGTAGCAACCTTGCAGTGCATCCCGCCTCTAACTAGTTTCAAATTACTGTAATTGTCATAAAATAAACCATCCCAAAAAAAGCTAGTGCGGCCACTGTACTCATCACCAACATAATTATTTAAAACGGTAATATTCATTGTGTGTACTTTGTCGGACGATGACGGCAAGCCTGTTCCTGACCCTAACATCTGAAAATTTGAAATGTAGGTATAATTAGTTCCATTATCATTATCCCAAACAGATTCACTGTCTGTGCGGCTGGAAGAATATGCGTGATTAACAATCGTGTTTACAAGTTGAGGCATAATTATAACGTAATTATTGTATGTCATACTCCAACTGAGTTGGAAGCATTGAACGCCTGCGTCTGGGTTCAAATTTATGCCTATACCAGAGTAACTATCATATGAATATTGATGACCTATGAGAACCTCATATTCACCAAAGCCATATTTGCCGATTTTAACTTCACTCATGTCAAGCTGCCCCCAATGTATAGACCCGCAAATGACAATATTTAATAAATGAAGCGTGTTCGCTTGACCCAGTGTCATCAGTAGCAATGAATTGCAGTTGTGTAGGAATTTTGTTTGCTAGGTTCTGGTCCATGAGATACGTCATGCCAGCAACGCGACGAAAATCATTATTATAATCGTTAAGAACAGCATCCCACTTAAACAACGGTGATTTAAAAGGTTGAGCCCCAGTAACCTGACTAATATCTCCGATCATAACAAAAGTTATTCTACGTCCACCTACTGAGGTTGGGGAATTATCTGTAGTTTTTTCATCGCCGAGCAAATCAAACTGAGTAAATTTTGAATAAGTTGAAGCGTTGTAATTGCTGCCAGTATAATAGTTATATATGTATTCGCCTCTGGTTGACCTAGAATGCGTGCGCAGATTGATAGCGGTGTTCGTCGAGTCTAAAAATTGTCCATAAACTGTGCCGCCATTACTTGACGATGCTTCAATCGCAAACATTCCTTTGATAAGTATTAGGTTAGATCTGTCACCAGTTGCATTGTTAATATCCACTTTTACACTAGACAAATTTGAGCCAGTGCCATGTATAAGCTCGGCTGATTTTCGCAAACCACCGCCAGATAAAATCTGTTGAGAAAACCCGGTAGTCATTCGGCTAAACCTATTTTTCTTTTCAACTCCAATAGTTCTGCTTGTTGTTCTTTAACTGCCTCGACCAAGAGTGCGACCACCGCATTGTAGTTAATAGATTTTACCCCATCTCTTTCGATCACGGCGTTTGGCAAAACCTCTTCGACCTCTTGAGCTATTAAGCCAGTATGCGTTTCTTCTTTATTGTTTTTAAAATTGTACTCATAACCATTGATTTGGCTTACTGCAGACGCGGCGGTTTCCAACTTCACTAAGTTTTCTTTTAACCGCAAATCAGATGTTGCAGTGAAAGTCGTTGCCGTAACATTGGCAAATGTAACATTATTCGTAGTGTTTAAACTTTGGTTATAACTAGCACCAGCGGTGGCCCCGTCTGCAACATTTAAAAAGCTTCTGACCGCAGCGGCAGATGCGTGACGAATATAACCGTCATTGCCGCTTTCCGCACAAATTTTAGTAATAGAACCGACAGAAATATCATTCGGAGTTGTGTTAAAATAGTTTGCAAAGATGTAACCATCCGAATGCCGCTGAACGACTGTGCCGCCACTTGCGCTTGCGGAAACAGTATAAGGAAAGCTGTAGTTGTTAGCGTTGGTGGCAATTGTATCTAGCTTCGTTCCATCCGCTGCAACATCGCGTCCATCAACCGTTCCTGTGGGCGTCACATTCCCGCTGTTATCAACTTTTAAAGACCAGTTGCGACTGCTGTTTAAGAAACCTATTTCATTTGAACTATTTGCATAGACATAACCTCTAGTCGTTCCTGCTGTGGTTAATTTCAGTCCTACATTACTTGTAGACCCAGCTCTAATTTGCATATCTTGAGTGTCACTTGGGTAGATATGCCAGCCAGTACCTGGAGTACTACTCCAGTATAATCCTGCGCCTGTGTTGTGAAACTCTAACCAGTTATCAGAGGTGTAATAACTAGAACTGCCTAAACCACTTTTGCGTATAAAGTTAGATGCGTGAACACCATCAAGAGTATCAGCATCACCCACACTTACACTAAGAGTAGCATTGGCTGAACCATCCCAGCTTACACTGCCTGTTGCGTCACCAGAGAGTGTTAGGGTGCGGGATGTAGTCCATGCATCTGCGTTGGGGTGATAGTTGTCAGCAAAAATGCGCTGCCCTGTTCCCCAAGTTGTTCCACCCCATGCACCTTTCCAAAGATAAGCCTCTGGATTTCCTGCTGCATTCTGTTTGTCGAAACTAATAGCGTTTGGCCCCCCGCCAGATGAGTCACTGTAGGTATCCAAAACAAGCACATCGTGATAGTTTGTATCGTCTGTGCCTGTCATGCCACCTTTAGATGAAAAGAAGGGGCGTATACCTTTTACACCAGAGGCAACACCAGAGGTGTTAGGTTTCATGTCACGATCATCAACAGCAATTAGCTTGTTATGCGTATGACTATCATTGGCTACAGTAGCAGCTAGTGAAGCATTGCCAGAGCCATCCCAGCTTACTGAGCCAGTGACATCGCCTGTCAAAGATAATGTACGGGCTGTAGTCCACTTATCTGCTTCTGGGTGATAGGCTTGATCATAAATTATGTTACCAGCAGCACGCGGTCTATGTTCAAAATACCAGTAGCCACCACCGTTATACACCCTAGAATTGGTTGTATCATCCCGCTGTAAATCTATAGCCCAAGGCCCGCTATTTGTAGCCGACAACTTCAACATTCCAGAAGTGTCGGTGTCAATGGTCAGGGGCGCTGTCATAGTACCGCCAGCTAAAGGCAGTTTAGTAGCAATTGAATTAGTTACAGTCGTGCTAAAGTTAGCATCATCGCCTAAAGCTGCCGCCAGTTCGTTGAGAGTGTTCAGCGTACCTGGGGCACTATCAACCAAATTAGTTATCTGTGTAGTTACATAGCTCTGCGTTGCATAAGAACTTAGGTCTGTAGCTGATGCATTTAAAGTTGTGCCGCTTATAGATAGCCCGGTTCCAATATCCAAAAACGCAGTTGCACCCGCGCTGTCATCCCAGAATAGTATTCTGTCATCATTGGGGTCACTTAAACTTTCCAAGCCCAGATGCGACAATTCCAGGCCGCTTGTTGTTTGGGATAACCCAGTACCAGCCGCCACACTAAACGCGGTGCCGCTTAAGCCTATGCCGCTGCCTGCACTGTAAGTGGTGTTGGTTGCTGCAACGGTTACTGTGTCAGTGCTATCAGTCGTTGTAATAGTAACGTTAGATCCAGCCGCTAATGTGAGTGTGTCGGAGGCTGCGTCTGCTACGATATTATTTTGACCGCTTACAGCAACAGTAGTAAAGGCGTTTTGATTTACCTGGGCACCGCTTGCAATGCCATCTAATTTTGTACCGTCAGCCGCAACATCCCGCCCGTCAACAGTACCCGAAACCGTAATCAGGCCATTTACTAAAATGCCATTACTAATTGTTCTCAGTTTTTCACTGGAGTTATAGCTTAGAGCGGCGGTGAGGCTTGAACCTAAATCATAAGATCTGAATGCGATACGTCCAGCCTCATCACCTATTCTTACGTCGAAGCTTTTCATATAAAGATAATTAGAACCAGTTGTGGCAATTGTTCCACCACTATCAATATGCAAAATGCTGTTCAGATTTATCTTATTGCCGCTACTGATCTCCAAATCTGCAGTGAAATCTGTGACGCCGCTAAACGTATTATTGCCACTAAATGTGTTGGCCCCGGTAAACGTACTAGTTCCCGCAAGTTGCGGCACCACTGCCGTATCAATTGAGAATTCTGTCGATGATAAACTAAGCCCAGTGCCAGCGGTATATTGGGTGTTGGTGTCAGTGGCGTTTAGCGTTGTTCCAGAGATAGCCAGGTTTGTACCCAGGTCCAGCCACTTAGCCGCCCCAGCACTGTCATCCCAAAAGAATATACGATCATCGTCGGGGTCAGATAAACTTTCCAGGCCAAGATGATTGAGGTTAAATGTTATACTTTCTGCAGCACTTTGGTCTGTCGTAAAGTTGCCTCCGCCCGAAATCGCAGTGCCAGCAAGAAGACTAATCGTGGCATTATTAGCAGCGGCGGTGCCAGACAAGGTAGTTCCCGATAAAGTAAGATTAGAGCCCACGCTTAAAAATTTCATCGCCCCGGCACTGTCATCCCAAAAAACAATTCGATCTGCGTTAGGATCCGCCAGGCTTTCTAAGCCAAGGTGATTCAGGTTAAACGTGATTGTTTCATCGCTGCTTTGATCTGTTGTAAAGTCTCCACCACCCGACAAAGCTGTGCCCGCTGTTAGGGTAATTGTTCCATCATTTGCAGTACCTGTGGTTGTTAAGGTTGTTCCCGAAAGACTGAGGCCAGACCCAACCGTTACAAAAGCGTGACCGCTTGCACTGTCATCCCACATTAAAAGCCGATCGGCATTGGGGTCCGTTAGCCCCGACATAAATGAGGCTGTATCTGCATTCCCCTCTAAAGCTGCAGTGATCGTGCCAGTAGATCCGCTGAACACCTCACTTGAATTGGTTGCATCTGGGATAAAAGTAAATTTGCCCGTACTGTCATCAAACCCAAAAAAACCAACCTTAGCGTCAGATCCATTGTGCCAACGGAACTCAATACCCCGGTCCTTGTTATCGTCTGAAGTGGGGGCAGTATCTCCGCCGAGTGTAAATATCGGATCGTCTACAGTGACAGTTGTACTGTTTACCGTTGTAGAGCTTCCATCGATAGTCACGTTCCCGGTTACTTGTAAATTCCCGGTGACCACCGCCCCGGTGTTTGTTGTGTGCAGCCGCCTTTGTGATCCCCAATATAAATCCACTCCTGCATCTTGCGTAAATTTAGCCATCGACTTGTTGCCAGCGACATTTTTAATATCAAGAACTGAAGCCTGGATCCTTAAATCTCCGCTTCCATTTTCCTTCATGTAACTGTTGGTGCCATCTGAATATATGTAAAACGTTGTAGACGTTCCAAACGTAGTGGCGTGATTGTTTTCGAATTTTAAAGTACCGCGATTTGTAACATCACCATAAAATATAGTTGTCGATCCATCGTGGCGAGCCTTCCATTCGGCGTTACTTCCTAGTTCTAAGTATCTAGAATTATTAAATCTTATTGCTCCAGTATCGACGGTAAGAGTATAAGACCCAGTGGTGTTACCACTTGCCAAGATTTCTTCCAGGCTGTCATAGAGTGCAACCCGTGTGTCTACATATGCTTTAACGGACGCCTGCGTGACCAATGCTGATGCATCGTTGGAAAACATACTGGCTTCGTTTAAAATTTTATTAACCGTTGTAGAATTTGTAGCGGTTGTCAGTGCTAATTGATCTGTTTCAAAATTTCCACTGTGATTGATATTTCCGCCCGAGATTGATAGTTTAGAACCGTCAAACGAAAACAGTACATCTTGATCAGTTCCAAAAGCGATTGTTGCGTTATCATTTAAAATAAAGCGATTTGTACCTCGGTTCCACGTTGCACCCGCCGTGGCGCCACTAAAGGTTACATCGTCAACTGTAAGGCTAGTGCTGATAGTCGCATTGGTAGCTGTGAGATTAGTAATCCCCTGCATGTTATTGCCGATCACGGCAACGCTTGGACCAAGGTTTACAGTGTTAGAATTAAGTTTTGTAACTGCATTTGTAATTTCAATTGTTTCGTTATTGTCGTGGCTGACGTACATTTTACCGTTAGCGTGATAGAGGCCAGTATCTGTTCCCCCGGTAAATGAAAGCCCAGGCGTTGCTTTAGATCCATTGGCTACGCTTAGTATTCCAACTGATGATGATGACGCACCAAAGTTCCCAGCGATACTGCCATCGACAATTATTTGAACGCCGCTTCCATCAATAAATGCAACGCCCGTGTCTGCGTTTGACGTGGGAGCTATGGCCGGCGCACCTGTCGTTCCATTGACAGTAAAAATAGGATTGGTGACGGTAAGATCACTTAGCGTAAGAGCATTAATTGAATTTAAACCACTGACAGTGATATTCCCGGCAAGATCAAAAGATAAAAACTTACTCGCGCGTGTGCTGGCGTCAGGCAAAACTAGAGTAACATCTAAGGGATCATAGACGGGTGCAGAGAGCGCGCGCAGTGTGCGTTCCTTCTGATCACCGATCATCATTGTATGTTTGTCAAAATCGCTCTCTAAGCTTGCTGCAGTAATATTTCCGCCAGAGGTGTAAACGGATGTTCGTGACACGGGCACGTCTGAAACAATTGTAACCTTTTGACTATTGGTGGGGTGGTTGCCCGTTGTGAAGGAAACAGAGCCAGTGCCGTTTGTATTAATCGTAACAGTGTAGTGAGTTGTCCGCGTTTTGAGCGTCGAGTCGACATATACTTTAATGTCAGATTGGTTGTTAATTTCAAACGTGAAAGCGAAAGGACCAGCCGTGCCATTTCCGACAAGCCTGGCTCTACGAAGGGCGGTGCTTACTTCTATATCAGACATTATCTAATCCTTACTTTCTGTATTAGTACAATAAATCCGCGCCTATTCACTGAGTAAACTTTCTATATCCATAAGTAATGGATCACCGCCAGCCATGCTAGTCATATGTTTGCGAGCTAATCCTCGACGTTCCGACAGAATATTATTTAAAGCGTCAAACTGATCTTCTCTGTTTGTATATGTTAAGTATTCTTCACTAGATATTTCTACATTTAGAGCATCAATAAGCCGATCTGTTGGATCGTAACCGTCATCAGTAAACATTCGACCATTGCCATCAATGTTGTTTATCGTTTTTACAAACTTATTAAACTGTGTGGCGTTTAACTGCTTGCCGTTAATTTTTTTATTGTGCAGCGAAAATGAGCCAAACCCTCGTTTGCTAAGATCGATTAATTGATTATCCAAATTGCTATATGCGCCGTCACTTATCCTGACCGGGTTAAACATTTCAGTTACTTTGCCATCCCCGGCGTAAAGCTCATTACCCCAGAAATCTAATTTGGGTGGAAGATCTTTAGAGTAGTAAGCGTTTCGCGCTTTGGCTGAATTTAATTTTTTGTAGAAGCCCTGCATAAAGCTGTTTAGCTCTGTGTAAGGTTTGTCGGTAAAAGGCGCTGGACCATCTTGGAGCATTGTATTGCTGCGAAGCGGATCATTGAAACGCTCCATGCTTGCTTTGAAAGAGGTTTGGTTCACGATAGGGAACTTGTCGCCTGTAAGGAACTCATAGCCGTATGCAGTTATTCCGAGTGGGTTTGCTTGGCCTGCGATATTGGTTCCAACACTAGCCGCAACACCGCCGCCCCATTCTAAGAAAGCCAAAATTTTATTTTCAGTTTCACTATTAGGACTACCAACGGACGAATAAAATTCAGATACGCCCTGCAGAAACGGCATAGAACCAGCATATTCAGCGGAAGTAAGAGCGTAAGAGGTAAATAAAGACTGCAAGATTTTAGGATCATCCTCGTATTTCACGTAGTCGCGCAAGTCAGCGCCCATTACGACCAAAGCAGAAATGGGATCAAAACGGCTGATAGAGTGGTATTTATAAGTGCCATCGTCTTGCTTTACGCCAATAGAATAACGCTGCACCCCAGAGCTTTCTGTGGCTCTTGATGTCTTATAATTAGGACCACCTCCAGTAACATAAACATCGTCACCTTCCTCGCCACCCAACATCATATAAACGCTTAAAGCTATGCCATTGCCTACAGCTAGTTTTGCCATCGCATCGTCCAATTCACGGCCTGATATAGGCGTGTTACCGCCAAGCATTGCCTGTGTGCCGGGCAAGCCCGTTTGCTTTAAAGCGCGATAGAGTGGGTAAATGTTAAGTGTCCGATCAAACGCCTCGTTAATTACATTGGTAGGAGTATTGTAAAAGGGCACGATAAATTTCATGCCAGGTATAGCTTGAATTATTGGCGCCAAATTTCCAAAGATACCTTTTGGCGTGCCCTGAAAAGCCATTTTTCGCGCTTCAGTAACCATCATTTTGCTGACTGAATCAGGCGTATTTGTCATCATATCAAGATAAGCTTCTTGCGCACGCTGCTTTGCAACTTCATCAGACTCACCAGCCAACAAACTTGTTTCTTTAGCAATCATTTGTGCGCGATAGGCTTCGCGGTATAAAACTCTGCGCCCAGTAATAACTTTAAAATACTCATCTTCGGACGCGAGGAAGCGACCAGATAAACGATTTGTTATACCCATCGCATCGACAAAGGTCTGAAAGTATTCTCCATTTTTTAATGATGTACCAAGATCTGCAATGTTATCTGTACTTCCTATTGAGCGTTGATTGCGTAGATCGATCTTTGACATCAAATCAGTTGACTGCCCGGTAACCATTGTATTTGCCATGAGAAGGAGCGCGTCTTTTTGGGCCATCATTAGACCATGCGCTTCTGCAACTGCTTCGCCAATATACATTTGATCGCCGACTTCGCCGCGCATCCCACCCAATGTGCGAACATTCCCGATCATCCCACCTATGCCGCGCTCCAAAAGCGACAGGCCTTGAAATGATGCATTGCCTGCAATGTTAACCATATGCGTCACAGGGCTGCTTAGAAGGGCGTTAATATAGGCCTCCTGTGCAATATCGTAGGTTTTGCCTAGAAACCCATTGTCAGCATATTTTGCGCGAGCGGCTGCGTTTGGAAGCAATGCCAGTTGAGCCAGGTGATACTCTATGAGATTGTCATCAAGATCCTCCGCAAACTTAGCAGCTTGCTCGGCGTAAGCAGAAACGTCAAAGCCCTCTAGCTTTGCCAGGTTGCGAACAACCGCCATACCTCGGCCATACTCACTGACATTACCAGATACTTGAGCCGCCAGGTTAGAGTTTAAGCCAACTAGCAAACCAAGTTTATTATATGCGTCCTTGCGTTCTTCTGGCGGTAAGTATCGCGCTTGAGCCGCGCCGTGTTGCAGATCGCGGGAGATCTTAATAACAGAAAGAAGCGCGCCTAAAACTTCCTCGGGCGGGGCAACCTCGCCAGGTTTACGTTTAAGCATCGCCGCAACAATCTTGTCGTGGCCCGTGGCCTCGGCCATTGCCAGCATTTCATCCATTGTCTTGGTGTCACGGCGTAGATGATTGAAGAGTGCTTTGTTATTCTCTTTTATGTTCGCCATGACGGTTGTTAGGTACATGCCACTAGACATGTCCTCAAACGGGGTTTCAAAAATTTCACCAATACGCCCAAGATTTAACCCGGCGGTAAAACCTTTTTCTGACAAAGCATTATTAAGAGCTAAGATCTCTTGCTCATCCATGCCCTTTACAAGAATGTCACCGCGCCCGGTTGTGGTAATTGTTTCGTCTGGGATCTGCATGCCAAAGCTACGTTTTTGCGCTGCTTCAACGGCCTCTTTTATTAAACGACCTACCATCAGTTACCTCCTAAAGCTGCGTCTTGAAGGGCAACTGCACCATCATAATCATCTGCCAAAGGCACTGTGTTCATATCAAAGTTAGCGGGCTCAAAATAATTAGGATCATGGACAAAGAAAACGATATCAGGTTCGCCATTATTAAACTCACCAAAGGTTGCCTTATCCCAGTTTGGTGGCGCAAACTCATCATTCCAAGCAAGACGCGCAACTGGCTTAAATCCAACCGTCATGTATATGCGAGGCAAAACCGTGTTAAATGCGTCTAGCTTTTTACCGCCAGCATCAACTGCCGCCTGCAACATAGGATAAGCAGATTTTGGCTCAGAGCCGTTGCCAAACACGGCAACCACATCACCATCGTCTTTGATAGCAAAGCCGCCGCCACCCTCTGTTCTGAAGGTACGCATAGTTGCTAAATCTTCTGGACTTTTAATTTCAACCGCCGCAGCAAACTTATGGTTTGCCATAGTTGCTACCATATCATCGTGGTAGGATTGCGCAGACGATGCTGCGTCAACTTGCGTAATTTTTGGAAGACTTATCCCAGAAGCTTTGTATTTAGAGTGGGATACTGGGTTTGGAATAAACTCTAGAAGCCCAGTTCGTCCATCATCTGTTCCGCTGTTTCTTTCGTAAGGGCCGGGTGGTCTTGCTGAATTTTCGCTATCGTCGCTGACCTGTCGAAGATCACTTCTTCTTTGGTTTCTGACGGTTCGCTGCTGGGCGGTGATACCTCTAAGGCCTTCTGTTTCTTCTCGCGGGATAGTCTCAGCTTGAGTGCCATCGCTTCTGCGAACTGTTTGTCGTACTCCGAGAGACTCATGGACTTCTCCTACACCTTCACTAAATGAACCAGGGCGTGATGTTACGCCAAGGCTTGTATATAGACCTTGTTCATAGAACCACAAGATAGCTTGCGCATCTGCCTCTGACAAGTTGTTATCTGTTGCTACTTGAGCAATGACCTTTTTATTAAAGGCTTCCATGTCGCGGCGTTCTTCTTGATTGCGCGGCCCACCTTGAACAACCTTTTCCCCGGTCTTCAGATCATCAGGTCCAAACATTTGACCAAAGACCCTATTATAGCTGCGCGAATACCAAACATCTTTTGTGGTGCCTTCATATCCATTTATGTTTAGAGAAAAGCGCCCGGTCTTATCCCCAAGAACCATTGCGCCAAAATGCATTGAATCGGCTTTACCGCTAAGACCAGATGGTGGCCCGCTTAACCCGGCAGCTTTTCTTACAGCCGTTAACTCTCCTTTGGTATGTGGTGAAAGCCACCAATCAACAAAACCTTCTTCCCCGTATTCATCAATTAAATATTTGATAACCTTCATGCCAGCGGCAACAGATTGACCTTTCAAACCCCAGCCTGCACCTTGAATGCCTTCGGTTAATGCGCCTTGTGCTGGTGGGTCAATTGAAATATTGCCTGTGCGAAAGTAACCTTTTACAGCACCAATTGCGGCTTTAGTGTTATTAATTACTCTTTGACCAATAGAAGTTGGCGCTGCCAGGGCTGACCAAATTACGCGGGCAGTTTCATCATTTTGAATGCGTGCCAAACCGGGGATCGTAGACATCATTTCAAATGTCTTTTGAACGTCAGAATCGTACCAACCCGCACCCGTATCAGCTTGCGTCAACTGCAGATCTATTTGCGCGGCTAGCTCACTTGCAGCAATGTCTTGGTCTTCGGGGTTTTTGGGATCTAGTTTTCGGCCATGACGGGTTATGTGATCTTCATCAAATGTAACCGCTAGATCTTCAACCTTTACTTTATTTACGATTTTTTTGGCTTTGCCGCCTTCTGCCGCAATAACATCTTGTTCAGCTTGCTGCCTCGCAATGCGCTCATCTGCAATAGTTCGCGCACGATCTGTAAGCGGATGTTTCATTTCGCTTAGAACCAGGGGTGAAGATTTTAGATCAGGGGCAGGGTTCTCGACATCTGCTTTGAAAATGGGCTCAAATGTATTGCCAAGATTGCTGCCAACAGTTGGCATTTGGCCGGGTTGATTGAGCCGATCAGCTACTGCACTTATTTTGTCTTTGATAGTTTTTACAAGGCCTTTGTCCGATTTTGCAGCGCGGAAACCACCTACAATTACATCAATGACCCCACCGCCTAGGACGCCCTCTAGAGAGGCTTTTAAGCGCCCGGTAAGCCGTTCCGTAGCAGCCGCGTCATCCTCTACCTGGCTGTCAAAAAACTCCGTAACCACACCACCTAAACCAGCCTGGTTAATTAGCGTTGAAAGATTGCCTTCTTCGGGATCAAACAAAGCGTCCGCAAACCCACCCCGCGCCATGTTGGCTACTATCCCGGTGCCTTTAATGGGAGCCGCACCCATACCCGCTGCAAATTGCACTAAGCCTCGGCCCAGGGATTCTAAGACGCCGTCACCCTCTGGCACTTCTATCCCGACATTTTTAAGGCCTTGGGTAAAGCTATCGCCAATATGTGGCTGTCTACTTTCAATGCCGAGCGCGCTTTCAATACCTCCAGCAATATCACCAGATAGTCCAACAACGTTTTCCGCAGTGTCTTGAAGACCGCCAACAACCGCTCGGCCAGCGCCCTTAGCAAATTCACCCAAGCGCCCTAAATCCTCTTGGTGATCACCTATTCCAAGATCAGATAATGTAGGTGGTTTGTATTCTTCAAACGCAGCACCATTTGCGTTGATGACAAAATCAGTTCCTATTTTGCTGCGCATTTCGTGAGATTGGCGGCGTGCTTCAAAGAGATCCATTATTCACTCGCCTCCAAGCCACGTTGTATTTTTGAAATGAAAGCATCAATAACTTCCATATCTTTGAAACGACGTGGACGATCACGTTTCTTTATAGTCTTAATTTTTTCCAAGGCGTTGAGCGCGCCCTGCAAATCGGCATTATTTGCCATTAAACCGTCTAGTCCATCGCGGTTCGCAATCTGTGAGAAAATAAGATTCGCTGATTCCGTAGCACCTTGCTTTTGAATCTTTTTCGTAACATTCTCAAAGTCACCTTGAAGACCGCTTAATACTTGTTGCGCTGCCTCGGCGGCATTAAAATCAGTTTCTGCTTCAGCCGCTGCCGCTGCTAGTATCTCTAATTCCGCACGCGCTCTGGCGTAAATTTGTGCATTTGCAAAGTTAGGATCATCTTCTTGAATTAGATCAATATTTTCTGGAAGGTTTAGCTGACCTTTAACTATATTTTTCGCTAGTCTTAAATCGGCTTTGTCTAACGCTTTAGCTTTATCATAATACTTTTTCTGATCGGCTTGATTAAGATCGGCAAAGGCTTCAATAACAGCATCCATCGTGATCCTGTCGCGCATATTATCCAATCGCTCTACTGTAGTTACATCGCTATATTGAATGCCGGGGCGCGATAGCCAGCTATTGCGTAATTCAGCAGCTTTAGTATGATCATAAACTTGTAAATCGTTTAGCGCATTTCTTGCCGCCTTATCATCACCAATAGCAATCGCCTCCATTGCTATACCAGTATATTTATCAATCATTGCATCGGAACGTCTGGTTTCAAACGCTTCTTCGTTTTCAATAAAATTAAGTTGTTCAGTGCGTTGCGTGCGAAGTTCACTTGCTATTTGACTATCGCTAAGACCAGATTGACGTAAAACCGACAGTGCCGTTTCAATTTCTTTTCCACCGTCAACTAGCGAAAAGTCAATCTTTTCACCCTTGCCAAGTGCTTGAATAATTGTACCAGCATTAGGCGCTTTAAGAATACCATTTGTAAGGGCTTGATTTGCCGTATCTACCAATTTGGTAGTCATTAATGTTTCTAAAGCTTTAATTTCAGAGGCTGAGAAATCGCGCGCTGTGGCTTCCAAAAGTTTAGAGGCAACGAAGGCATCTAGATCCATTCCGCCTGAGACTATATTGCCGTCTTTATCCGTTCCTTCTGCAGATAGAATTTGAAGACCCTCATCCAATTGAGTGAGAGTTGTAAGAAGGTTAGTCATCCAGGCAGCTTTGCCGTCCGCGCGCGCCTGCGTAATGTAAGAGTCTTGGTAGCTGGTATATTGTGAGTTTGCCACCATAGCGAGTTTAGACGTGAGCGCGCGAGACATGGACGGCACAGTCTCATCAAAGGTAGATCCATAGCCTTGAATAATTGCGTCTAGTTTGTCTTCTAGATCTGCAGGGTTTCCCCGGCGCGCAGTGGCATCGATTACTGCCGAATTTATTTCTTTGCGTGCAGCCAATTCAATCGTGTCAGTAACTGTAGACGCCGCCGCCTGGCGGGCAATGCGACCATATAAGGTGTTATTGTCACCGGGCAGCGATAGCTCTTCACCGCTCTCTTGAGCAGCTTGCACCTGTTCCAATGTCGGCGCGTTCTTTGCACCGTACTCTGCAGCTTCTACCTTTATTTTTTCTGCTTGTTGTTGGCGGAAAAAGGCCACCATCCGATCAAGGCTTTGGCTTACCTGCATCGCTCCGCGTTGGGTAGCTTGCGCGTTAAAAGCCGTCTGCTCTGGAACAGATGTATTTACGCGGCTGCGTCTATATGTAACTGACTCTGCCATTAAATACCCGCCGTTATATTGCTAGGCGGTAAAAAGCCGCCGCCGCCGCCGCCGCCGAGGCTCATTGTTGTGCCGACATTTGTTATGGTGTTTCCAACCGCGCTCATCATGCCTGTTTGATAAGCAGTGTCGCCCGCTTTGAGCGCATCTTTTGCAGCCGCGTTGCCGCCCAGGATTGCCATTTCAGCATTGCGGTCCAACGTGCGAACTTCTGACAAACCATATGCCATCGAAGTCATATTTATCATGCGCTTGGTTTCGCCGGGAATCATAGCCGACACGCCGCCTGCAGCCGCGCGGGCTGTTGTTGATGCCATTGCACGTTGTAACTCGCGCATTCTTTCAACGCCTTCACGTTTATAATTTAAGGAATCTTGCCGCCCCTTGATCTTGGCATTGCGAGCTTGGATTTCATATTGTTCCTGTTGAGCCCGCGCGGCCTGCATCTGAGCCATCCCGCTCATTACAGACCCAACTATCATCATTGCCTGACCCATATATTTACCCCGCGCTAATTTTGTAATCTAAGGCCAAAACCGTAAAAAAGAGCGGTTGGCTTTGACTAATGGTTATTTGAGCTTCACGATCAAAACCTCGGAAGCCTTGGATTTTTCTAACGCCCGTAAAAGAATTGACCCCGCCACTACCTGGAAGGGGTAGAGTAAACGGAACATCTTGCCCGTTAATTGAAATGCTTTGAGATCGATATAAAATGGGTGATACTTCTAATATCCGCCGCTTTGTTGATTGCATCGCACCAGATGGAAGGCGCGCCTCAACGGGCTGCGTTTTAACTTGGACCGTATAGTTTAATCCAACCTCAACATAACGTGTTGGGATAGCTCCAATTGCCACTGTGCCAGATCCAACGGTGCCATCAGGAGCTACCGTGTCATCCCTAATAATTTTTACAACCTTTCCTTCTAAATGACTTAAATTTGTAGCCGTACTGTTTGTAGGTAACGATTGATCTGGGGCTTGTGGGTTAGTGTAATACTGTAATGCTGAATCCGTTGTTCGGTCATCGTCAAAAACTTCTAAATAATATTTAACGGACCCGCCGATTGTGCGCTTGACCAAAACATAAATATCGCTGAGATCGACGCCAACATCTACAAAGTCACCATCCGTAGACCAGCTAGCTGGTGCAACAATATTTTGCGAGCGGTTAATGGTAAACGCCGTAATACTTCCAGTAAAGCCTAGGCTAGAGGCTCTGTAGCCTGCGCTAGCTGTGCCATTAACGATAAGCAGCAAGTCACCCTCGGTAGTGTCCGTAGCGTTGCGCAGGGCCATCCTCTGTGGGTCTATGAGCATGTGCGAAGAAAGCAGCGAAATATTGTTAGCAACGTAAGAAAGCTCAACATCACTAAACATCATTTCGCGGACCGCTTTGCCCTGGCGCTGAATAAAGATTGTGCCGCCTTCAACGGCTTGTGGCTTAATTCCAAACTTGCTGCCCCGCCGCGTCGAGCCCTTGATGCTCAGATTGTTTGGGGTGATTGGATCTAGATCTGATTGCGGAACAAAAAACTCAGCCCCGGTTGTGAAGATCTGCAGATCGCGGCCCGAGCGCAGGGCTGTTATTGCGTTGACCGCATCGGTTGCCAGGGTTGCTTTAATAGCGTCATCATCAAGGCTGTCTGCAATTTTAAAATTAAAGAAATCTGCAACTTTAGATCCAAAAAGGGTAGAGGGCTCAGAAGCGGATCCACCAAAGTACAAGCGGCCTTCGTGGAAACTACAAGTCCGAGGCCAACCCCGAGCATTTGACCAACTGTCCTCATGGCCCGTTTCAAGCTGCCAATCACCAGATGGGATTGCATCCGTAGAAAAAAACGGGATTTCTGTTACGACCTCTAAAACCGTACCGCTTACGTGCTTAACAATCCTGGCACGGCCAAACCCATTTAACACATTTATATATTGATCAACATGACTAGTGGTAAAGACAGAACTGCTTGCAGTGACTTTAGTTGTACCAGACACTGCCGTAGCTGTTAAAGTTGCGGATGGGCTATTTGTTGCAAGCGTAAACGCTGACTTAGGCGGTGTAACAGTTAGAGCGGACACAATCCAAGTTGTATTGGTTGCTCCCCGCAAAACACGGACAGGCGCAAAGTTTTCGTTTGTTAAGATTAACGTGTCAGCCGATTGAGTGAAATAGGTTTTGTCCATGTCAATTGTGGACACAGAATAAAGGGTGCCAACATTATAATCTAAGTAGCTGTTGCCAGTGCCGTTAATATTGGTCAGCAACGTTTGCCCGGCATAAAACCGAAACCTGATAGTTGAGGCTGCAGTGTACACGCTGGCAACGATCATAAAATTTTGTGTCGTTGAAAACTCAAACGGGATAAGCAGAACACCATTTTGCGGATTATCTGCCGTAAGATCTGAAATAAAACGTAAACCTGGGCGCCGAGAGAAACCGCCTTGCGGTTCAAATTCTACGTTCTGGGCCAGGGCTACTGTTGAATAATACTGTTCAAGATCAGTTCGACCGCGCAGTAGGGGATCCATTTCCCCGCCCGTAAAGCTGGACTGATATTGTTGGACACGGCTCATCCGCGCACGTCCGTAAGTAAGTAATCAGCTATTACTTGTGGAGGTTGCCCCGCCGAGTCTATGTTAACAGCTTGCCTAAAATATCCACCGCGCCCGCCTTCGCTAGGCGTGCCTAAAGCTTCTGCCCTCCAAATTTGCATCTTACCCGTTTGATCGGTGATAATTTCAGCCAGATGCCAAGCCAATTGGTAGCTTAAAAGCTGAACAAAGTAACTCGGCATCTGGGCCTCCGTCACGTTTTGCTGATACTCAATATGTATCTCAGCCGCATCTGTCAGAAGGACGGCGGATCCGTTTGCAGCGCGTCCGATCTCATATTGTTTGAACAACCCAGCGCCTGGTTGGGAGGAAACCATTACGGAGCTAGGCACAAAAGTCAGCATGTCGGACGGAAGGACAAACTGATTTGTCCATTCATTGTTTGGCGTTGCGCTGTCTTTAACAAGTTGAACGCGATATTTTGTAAACGACCAGCGATACATAGCCAAAGTGCTTGCTTTGACCTCTGGGTAAATAGAACTGCAAGCAGCGGCTGCAGCGGTGCCATCCGAAAAGCTGGTAATACCCTCTGCGCCCAAATGATTAAGGGCTTTGTTTACGATAGAAACGCTTGTGTCACCGACAGCCATATTATCCCCCTAAAGGTGGAAAGGGGCGTTTCCGCCCCTCTCTGGTTATGTTGTCAGGTCAGTGACTGTGATTGTGCCGCTAGAGTTGGTTAGCATGCACAGTGCCTGCCCATTCGACGCTTTGAGCCACAGGGCATCGCCTGTCGCAATATGCGCTTGCATGGTGTTGAAATAACCCGAGGCTTTAGCAGCCGTTAAGTTATCTGCAGTGGTGGAGTAAGTGAACATCGAAGGCGCGGTGCCTTTTTTTGATGCTTGAACTGTTGCCCACCCGGTTGATGAATATGCCATAAATTTGTCTCCTTATGACTCGTCGCAAACCACATCAACAATACCGTCCGTATCGATAACCCCAGCGCCCATAGACAGTTTGGCGAGGATCAAGAAAGACGTTCTTGTTGGAATGTAATTTATCTCGGTGGTGGCAGGAATGCCGACAGCGCAACCAATGGCTTTCTTGTGGAAAGCAAAACAGGTCCGATCATTCGATGACAGAGGCAAACCATTCTCGTCACGATCACCAATCACATGGAAGGTGAACCCCATCATTGTGTTGATATCGCCAGCTACTAAAGCGCGTAGATTTTGATAATCTCCTGATACGGCCCGCTCATCGCCTAGCAACCCAGCCAAGTTATTGGCGTGAATCACAAAGTGACGATCTTGTGCTGGTACGTTTTTAGCATCCAACGCTTTTTTAGCTGCAATGATTTTACCAACGTTTAGGTTTGACGCAGCGGCGGATCCAGAGGTTACGACAGTTTTAGCAACTGTTGTTCCCGCTGAAGCTGCGTTTAACGCATCAATAATAACTTGATCTTCGCGCCGACCAATTGCGTTACCCACTACCTGGGCAAGCTCTTGACGCTCATCGAAGTTCACTTTTTGTTGGTTGAAGATATCACTGTACTCAGCCGCCTGGTAATCGGTTAACGATACACTTACTTGATTGAAGGCTGCGTTGATTGGTGTGACTTCAGTTTGCGGCACGCGAATTGTCGCCTGGCCTTTCCCTACCTTTGGAAATTTTACGGAGTCCCCGACGACTCCAGTACGCATACGCGCAACGTTTCTCAACTGTGCTGACGCCTGATAGGCAGCATGCACCTCTGAATCAAACAATTGAACGAATGCCGGGCTAAGATTAGTTGACACTTGGTCATCTCCTTAAAACGGTTAAAACGCCGATTAGGTTGTCAGGAGATGTCCTGGCCTCTGGCTACGCGGCACGTCCGCGCCCGGTGAATTTCTTCACGCCAGAGCGGCCCAGAGGGTTGTCGCTCAAAATCACCCATATACCATTATTGCAATCATATCAATACAATATGTTTCCACTAGTAATTGTACACTTAATTTTGATCTTTCCACGGATGATTTGCATAAGCTTTTTTAATCGATTCTTGAAATGCCGGGTCTGAATTGTATCTCGGATCTTTCATTTTTTCTATATGAGCATCTTTAAATTCTTGATCTGTAGGGTGCCCGTCAGATGATGCGACTGTTGGAATTGGAGATAGATCGCCCGACATTGCGCGAAATTTTTGATAAAGCCCCTGCGCCACTGCAGAGTTCCCCATCTGGTTCATCATCTCGCGCTCGTCTTTTGAAATAATATCTTTGCGCAACAGCCCATCGGCCCAATTAATATTACTTTTAATTATCGCGTCCGCATTTGGACCCATTTTTTTGCGCTCATCAGCAACATTGCGCTCAGCCTCAACCATTTCCATGCCACTCATTTCGGTGATTTGCCCTGCAAGCTCACTAAAAGCAGCCTGAGAAATCCCGTATTTTTTGGCCCAAGAGGAATAAGCATCGACAATAGGGTCATCATCACCATAACCCGCCTCGGCTAGCGTAGACATGTCATAGCTTTCGGGTGCTTTGTGTTCACCATTGCGGAACTGTTTTTCCAGTTCCTTATAGCTCTTGGTGAAATTCTCTAGATCTGGGCCTTCCTTCTCATCCCAAAACTTCTCGGGAAACCAATCAGGACGGTCAAGCTCTTCGTCCTTTGCAGCTTCCGCTTCGGCCTGGTGAGCCATGCCCGCATCTATTGTTTCATCTGGTGCCTCGGCGGCACTGCTCATTAAACTTTCTTCTTCAGCCTGTTGTTCTTCCATTTTCCGCCCGTTTCATTCTAAGTTGTATTTCTCTGACTAACTTTCGCTGCGCTGATCGCGCATAGCCAAACGCCTCTGGCTCGCCAGGCACCCAAGCGTCTGGTTCACAAAATCGCTCCTCCAGGTGAGCTAATACTTTTTTGCCTTCATCTGTCGTAAAACAGCGTTGATACAAAATATCCATTTCAAGCTGCAAATCGCGGCTGATTGGTGTGACAGTGCTTTCTAGGCCATCCCAGCCGGGTGCGGTTATACTCATTGTACTGGCTCACCTTCTGGCATCATGCCTTGCTGTTGCGCGGCCTGTTCTGCCATTTGCATCATGCTTTCTTGCATTTGCTGTCGTTCTTGCGGGCTGGTCCGCAAGGCTGCAGGCACGCCCAACTGATCGGCAATGTAATCACCCACCGCATCCATTTTAATTAATGTTTGACCAACCGGGCCGAGGCTTTGGCTAATCTGCATAAACTGCATAACCTCATTGAGGCGGTCCATATTATTTGCCATTGCGAGCGGTGACACGGGGGTGACAGTTACTTGCAAGCCATTGATTTTAAGCGGCAACTCAATCATGCCCATTTCATCCATAAGCTCTAAACTTCGGCGCACGATAGGGAACATGCATTCACTGATGAGCCGCCCGAAAGCTGCACCAAGGTTTTGCGATAGCTCTTTCATACGTTCTACGATCTCAGTCGCGCTTCTGGCGGACATGTTATCGGGCGGCAAGCTTTCGTCCAGCAACGTCTTTTTTATGTTTATTCTCAGATCGTTACTAACAATTTGTGTAAGATTAGCATCACCAGATCGAGGCAGGGGCTGCAAGCTAGGACCGCGCGGCCCGCCATTAGAGCTTACACCAATCACTGCACCTGGTACGATTGATATTGTTTGTGGGTTTAACACCCCATCATCTACTGCAGTGAATACACCACCGATACTTATCGAAGCATTTTTAAGAGTTAATTCAACGACTTTGTTTAATGTCTTAATGTCGGGAAGGGCGTACATCACAGGACCGCGCCCGTATTTCTCGTTTGACGCCTTCATATATCGGCTGACAACCCAAGGAAAAGATTTGAGCGTGCGCGTTACCAGCTTATCATCGCCCTCCATTGTGGTCAGGCAATAGTAAATTATGCCGCGCTCAGTATAGGTTGCCTCTAAAAGTTCAACCATTTCAAACGGATCTTCTTTGTATTTCTCGCGCAGATCATCTGGGATCTTTGCATCGGGCCATTCAGTCTCAATGTTTCTAAACTGGCGCTTCAGCTTACGATACACCGTATCAACGCCGCCGTTTGGCCCTTCCTCAAAACAGATTTGATATGACGGCACACAAGTATAGCGAATTGGTGTCACTTCATCGCCAGGCTGGATCAGCATCACCGCCGTGCCAACAGCAAGATCTAGCAAAAATTCACCCATAGCCAGGTCAAACCCCGATTGAGCCATAACACCAAACATCTTTTCAGTGTATAAATCTAAAATCTTTTGAACTTCGATAGATTGTTCATCAGGTATTTCATTGCCTGGCTGCAAACGGCACCAAGGGCGTTGCGGTGGAAACAAGCTAGATTGAATCCTGTTGGCAAAACGCGCCGTGCTGTGGATAGCTGTGCTATCAAACACTCGTTTCATTTTATTCTGGCCGGGCGTGTTTCCCTCGTAGTATCCATCATAGAGATTACGCATTGGCAGCGCGTATTCGTAACACTCTTCATAAATCGAGCGCCATTGCTGCTTTTGGCTTTCCGCCTTCTTATAGCGTTTTTTAATCTGCTCGACGCTTAACATGATTATGCTTTCTGCAGCTTATGAAACCTGCCTCGGGTGCTGCTATTTTGAAACGCGTTTTTTGCCGTACTT
>JACLAB010002834.1_pt1 | contig 27124 bp, 16 predicted proteins | sample 8027921 | NCBI WGS metagenome assembly JACLAB01 (sample SAMN15725117, study PRJNA655200) | protist metagenome | isolation source: fluorescence activated cell sorting (FACS) single amplified genomes of... | place: USA: West Boothbay Harbor, Gulf of Maine | collected 2000-07-19 | reverse complement strand
CGTGCTGGACGGGGAGACGGGCGCGGTGCGAGGACTCGTGGGGACGAAGGCGCGGGCGCTCGCGGTGTGCGCGGCGACGACGAGCGAGACGCGGGAGGGCGAGGACGACGAGGGAGGAGGCGCGCGCGAGGTCGTCGTGTGCGGGTGCGCGGATAAGGTTTTGAGGACGCTCGACGCGCGCGCGATGGCGTTCGTGGGGAAGACGATGACGGGAGGACATAAACACGAGGTGACGGCGACGTGCGCGCGGGGCGCGGGCGAAGTCGCGAGCGGATGTCGAGACGGGACGGTGGCGGTCTGGCGCGTGCTGGGGAACGGATCGCCGACGTGCGCGTACAAAGCGATCGATGGACCGATCACGTGCATGGCCGCGGTTGGGGACGTGATCGCGGTGGGAGGGGCGAATGGGACGGTGTGCGCGCTCAACGCGAGGAGCGGCGCGACGCATCGCGTGGCGGCGAGCGGATACGGGGAGATCACGTCGCTCGCGTGGACGACGGTTGGCGTGGGAGAGGGAGAGACGAAGGATCTTTTAGCTGTGGGTAGTCGAGAGAGACGAGTGACGATATGGGCCTTGGAGGGTGACAAGCTCGTGAACACGCACGAGTTGAGATTGCCGAAACCAAAGGCGGCGCTGAGCGAAGCGCAACGCGGTCGCGTGTGGGTCGCCGTCGCGTGGTCGCCGCGCGCGAGCGGTGATGACAAAGGTGACAATGAGTGCGTGGAATTAGTTACGTCTGGGCAAGGTGGGGATTTGCTTTCGTGGCGCGTACCTTTGAAATTCGGCGACGGCGTGGAAGAAGTGACGGAGGCGAAAACGTTTGGGCCGAGAGACGTCGCGCACACTCGAACGGTGTTCACCATCGATATTGCCGACGACACGTGTTGGAGTACGAGTTTAGATAGGAAAGTAGCGTGTTGGGACTTGGAGACGGTCGAGCAGCGGTGGTCGTTCACCGCACTCGGTGGATACGTGTACGATTTAGCGACGGACGCCGAAGATCCATTCGCGGTGGCCATCGCGTGCGGCGATGGAACCGTGCACGGGTGGGATCTGTCTCCCACGCTGTCCAGTGGGTTAGGAGAGTCGCTTCTTTGGAAAGGGATTCCAAACACAAAAGTCACAGCTATCGCGCGGAAGCCGCGAAGCGAAGTCGTAGCGTTCGGCCTCGACGACGGACGCGTCGGATGCTTTGACGTGACAAGCGGAAAGTTTGCGTGCTACCCCGAGTGTCACGGTGCATCGGTACGCGCACTGCAGTGGTTTGAAATATACAATGTCGGTGAAGAGTCTGGCACGTTCACGCTCACGAGTTTGGGTGCGGATGGGTCGTTGTGGCGGTGGATGGAAACATTTGACCCGGCGTCGTGCGACACGAAAAAATCTGGCATAGTCGACGCGCGGAAATTCGGCAAGTACCTCGACTTGTCACGCCTGTGCGGTGGAGAAACCGCGAAGGATACTCGAAGCATCGAAGCATTCGACTATTCAAGTGTTTTCGGGCGATTTGCGATCGGCTGGTCAGACGGTGCATTGAGCGCGCATGATTTTGGTGAAGAAAAGTGGCGCCGGCGAGAACACAGTAAGAGCGTTTCTCGCGTGAAATGGCATCCTGAATGCGACGACGATGCGAGCGACTTCACCGCTTGGCTCGCCACTTCTTCAACGAGTGGAAGTGTCATCATACATGGTGTAGGTGGTGATGTTATTTGCGCGCTTCCACGTGCCGCGGTCTACGACATTGCGTGGTCGCAACAAAAGAGCGTCGCGCTTTTGGCGTGCGCTCTCCACGGCGCCATCAAAGTTTGGCGCATCGATAAGACTGTGAATGAATTTCATCCGGTGAATATCGCGGTACTGCGTGGTCATTTTGGCAAGGTGATGTGTGTACAGTTTGCGACGCACGATGACGAGACGATCATCAGCGGGGGCGACGATAAAACTTTCCGAGTGTGGCGTTACAAGGATGACGAGCACGCGCCGCGCGAAAACGAAACGCCGGCGAATAAGGACTCAGCCGCGGTGGTCGATGAAAATGCAGCGTGCGAGTCGCCTACAAAGTCGTCGAAGACACAAAAACCGTGTGTGGTGAAGACGAAAAAGGTTAGATCGAGCGGTCTCAGTGGGGCGTTGCTCAAGCCGTCGCACGAGGAAAGCACGCCAACAGGAATACGCGCGAGCCAGGAAGCCGTCGTCGCTCTTGCTCGTCGCGCGTACAAAGGCGCCAACGATCCGTTGAGCGCAAACGAATTGAAGTATGGACCGAGTGGCTTGGGTTTGTATGAAGACGCCGACGCGGCGATGGCGCTGCTGATGAACGAGGCCAGGCTCGCATCGGATGAAAATCCGTCGACGCACGAACTCGAGCGCGCGGTGGCGCTGCACATGTATCGAGGCGATTACGCACACGCCGCGGCGACAGTCTTGCAAGCGAGCGAGGCGCCAATTTCACACGAGCTCATGTCGCTCTTTGTCGGCGGTGGGTACGACGTGTGGTCCATCGTAGCTGCCGCGCAACGCGAGCGATTAGAAATCGCGGGCGAGCATCAGCTCGCGGCGATGGTATCGCTGTCCTTGCACGACGTGCGAGGCGCGATTCAGACACTCAGACGTGGCGGTTTGGTTCGAGATGCCGCCGCACTCGCCGCCGCCAGACTCTTACCGACGGACGAACTATTACTCGATACGAGACGAGAGCTCGCCGCCGTGGAAGAAACGCGCGGAGGGATGGAGTCCGCCGCCAAGGCGCACATCTCCATCCGCGCTCCCGCCGCCGCAGTTCGCGCGCTCATTCGCGCCGACGCTGGCGGCGCGCTCGCCGCCGCCAATCTCGCCCTCGAGTGTGGTTTAACCGGTCCACAGGAACGTCGAACCATCGTTCGAGCCGCCCTCGAGCTCGCCGAGACCGACGATTTCGATCGCGCCGTCGCGATGCTCGCCGACCTCGCCGCGATTCTCCGGCGCCGAGATTCCGACGTCGCCGTGACCGACGCCATCACCGCCGCCACCGCGCCCGATTCTCGCGTCGCCGTCGAGCTCACGCGGCGCCTTCGCGCCCTCGAGCTCGACGCGTAGTTCTCGCGTCGCCGACGCGACGCGACGCGTGTAGCAGCCCAAACCAACCGTCCCCAGTAACCGTCAATCCTCCGCCGCGTCACATCGAGCCGCGCGCCTCGCCGACGCCGACGCGCGCGCGACGCCGAAGCGCGCGCGAAGCGCGACGACGCGCGCGAGGCGACGCGCGACGTCGCGCGACGCCGACGTCGGCCCGGCGGCGGCGCCGCAGATGCCGGTGACCTCGTACCGGAGCGCGAGCGCCGAACTCCTGGACGCCGATCTCGTCGCGCGCGCGCGGACGTGCGACGCGCGCGCGTTCAACGCGTTCGTGAACGCGCTGGAGTCGCTGCGAGAGCGATGCGCGAGGGATGGAACGTGGTCGGAGACGCTGGCGGCGGCGAGGTGCCTGAAAGCCGCGGGCGCGGGATTCCCAGTCGACGTCCATGATGTGGAACGCGCGTTCTACGTCTCGGAGGCGTTCGCGAGGGAGTGCGTGGGGGTGGATGATGAGTGCGCGCACGAGTGGTGCGTTGGATTGTGCGCGCTGATTGATCGATACGGGGAGGATTTGGGCGGCGTCGTATGCCACTGGGAGCCGATGTTCGCGCGCGTGGAAACGTTTTTGCAGAGCGATGCGAAAGCGTATTCGGGATATGGATCGTGTAGTGCCACTCGTGCGCGTTACATGACTCTCGTGCGAAAGTGCCGTCGGTTTTTCCCGGATGGCGCGGCGAGAGCGATTTGGGAGCGCGTGGCGGAGGATTGTCGAGCGACGGAGGACGCGAAATGCTTCGCCGGTTTAGGATTGCTACATTTGTTTACGCCGTGCATGCAAATGTCGACACCGTGTAGTGATGAATTGTTTTTCGTAGAGATGATGAATGGGGAGTGGGTGACGCTGTCGCATGCGTTAGGATCGAGTAGTTTCTGGACGTCGGGTTGGATTTCGATGTTTTCGCAGCTGGCAAAACACGACTTGAAGGGAAAAATCAACTGGAAAGGCGTGTACGATGATATGCTGACGGTTACTTTACGTGTCATGGAACTACCGATCGGCGGTATCGAAGGGCGTCGTTCGTTCGGCCGTAAGGTGAGTTTCAAAGCCGCTATGACGTTTGGTTCGCAGCTCGAATCGCGTCGCGTGCGTACGGTGGCAAAACTCTTAGTTTACCGAGCGATGTGCGACGACGCAGTGGTTGAGTACATCGCAAAAATAATCGATTATATCGAGCATTTTTACCACCCGAGCAGCAGCGGATCCTTTAGCGGTAATCTAGCATCTTTCCTGAGGTATCTCATCAAGTACACAAACAAATTTGTGGGGTACGAGAAACGAGTAGTACGGCCGGAGGTTCTGGCGCGTTTGGTACCGGTATTCAAGCGCATAACGGACAGAGCAGTGTTCTCAAAGTCGTCTGATCTTCGGCGATACGCCGCCATCGGCATAGGTCGATTGGCGTATATGAACCCTGAACTGATATTGCCCAGCGTCATGTCACGATTTGAGGAAGCTTTAGCGCACGAAACGGCTACTCGTCAGCTCGTGCCCGCTATGAATTGTCTCACTCTATGTGTGCGACAAATTATGCTGCTTCCAACGAATACGATTTTCCAGGATGATCAGGAAGCGTATGTCAATGTCAGTGAGTTTCTTGCGTCTGCGCTCAACGCCGCTCTTCCGGGGATCGACGTTAATGATTCATCGAAAACATGTGCGACTTTGAGATTCTTTTGTGTAGTGGTCACGAATTTACCGAGATTAGTAGATGTGGGTGAAAACGGTGCGGTGTCGTGCGTCCCGATCTTATGGTCAGAGTGGACGGTGCACTTTCTTGAGCGACTGTTCACCCTGTTTGAACATTTACAACCGGACACACACGGTAGTAAGTCAGACGCCGCCGATGCGTTTAAGGGTGGTGCGCGACACGCGGCTGGATTTCTGTTGTCTACGTCTACCATGTACTCTCCACTTCTTCGAATTTTATTCGAAAGGCTCGATCCGAGTATTCGAAGCGTCGCCATCATGCGAGTAGCGGCGTTTATTCGCGACAACACTTTACCTGAAATTTGTGAAGAGGTCGCGCGCCTAGTCTCCGCCGCGCTTTTCGCAGATACCGAATTAGTGATTCGAGAGATCTTGCGTCCAGCTATGGTCGCGCTGGATGAAGATTTGGATTTTGAAGGTGAACTCTCAACGACGGCGGAAGCTCGCATCTTTTGGAACTCTTGCATCTTGACAAAATGCACGGTAGCTTCAAGAGAAGCGGCACTCGCATTACGCGAAGACTTTATGAACGTGACTCGCAAGATGTTCAAAGTTAGCGAGACCTGTCGAAATCTTGATCTCATGTCTTATGCTGAACTGCATGTTAGTGCGATACTGAAAGGTCTGCTCTCTGTTGAAGTCATCGACACAGTCAAGGACGAAGTCGAGGGAGATTCCGTTACTGATTGGGTCAATTTGAAGTGGAGACTCGATCAAGGCGGTAATGTGATTGGCGAGCAACACTTACCGACGCCTTTATCGTGGCGTTTGCCAGGTGAAGGTGAGTTTGTAGTCGCGCAGGCAATGATTGATGAATTTCTCGTGGCGCCGGCGCACGCGTTACTCCAAGTGACGAACGAAGATGCGATGGATTGCGACGACGCGTCTTCATCGAAGGATTGGATTAGGACGAATGTGTCAATGATGGTTGGTGCCTTGGGTGGACTCGAAGATAGGCTGAAAGACTTTTCGGACTCTGATTCAGCGCTGTTGATTACTGGACACGCGTTACCTTTCACAGACTCAACGCCCCAGACGTTGGCAGCAAGAGCACTTGTAGCGGCAATTCAAAAGACTGGTGCCGATGACACAGATACATTGAGTTTGATTTGCTCTGCGGCGAAAGCGGTGGTAAATCCCGCTCGATCTTCGTACAAGTTTCAGAAAAAGTCACTCGCTGCGTTGAACTCGATTGGATACTACTTTACACAGCCCAAAACAGGTGGGCAGCATAGCAGATACCCGAGATGGTTCGTTGCAGAGAAAGCTCGGCTGAGTTTGCACTGGCGCAACGCAATGTCCGTTTACTTTTCAGGATCTGCGTCGCCGTTCAACTTGACTGGTCCATCTTCAGATGTGAGTCGTAATGCTTTGCTGGGCTCCCTTCAAGATTTAGCCTTGAGCAAATATGTGAGCGTCCGATGCTCCGCGCTACCCGTCGTGCAGGGACTGTGTGATCGATATCCGAAGGAAATCGTTCCTTTCGTCGAATTATCTGTAAAATCTCTCGCAAAGAGCGAAGAAGATGAAGACAAATGTATCGCAGCTTGTGAAGCTTTGAAAGCGCACGAAGCGCTCGGAGAGTTGTTTCGGAACGAAAGTGTGTTCGTGCCGTTCGTTGAGGCGTTGTTGGGAAGCTCGCATCACGGTACGGAAAAGGCCCAGAATGCGATCGGCGCACTTTTCTTACATTTTGCTTTATTGTTTACTCGTGGCCTATTTCATCCAAAACCACGGATTGGCATCACAGTTCTCCAAGAACGACTGCTCGCATCGCTGAAATCCGAAACTGCATTGCACTGGAGCTACGAGATGATGACAAACGCGATGAGTGTGTTTTTCGTAGACTCGCAGGATGACCCGAAGTTTCTCGCGAGCGCAACGGAGCAGTTTATGCGGAGTATCCTCGGCGACTTGAAAGTTGTGAGGTTCCCAGCCATGTGCGCACTCCTTATGATGAGTCGATACGAGTGTTTTGAATCGAATTGTGCGCCGATGATTCTGCGTATGATGAGCGCTGATCCAGAGTCGTCGTGTAAGTCGTTACTCGATAGTTTCGGTATCGCACACTCTGCAATCGACAACAGCGAGTCTCGCGGTAGAACCAATGGAAAAGCTGACGCTCTAATGCAAGCCGCCGAGTCGTTGTACGGTTTCGCACAGGAAATGTCTTCCGGCGGTGCAGACTGGCCAACTTCAAGGGCAGCTGACTTTTTACCACAGTCTGGTGCTTTCATCACTGCTGTCGCAAGATTTTGGCAGCTTCTCACTCGCATCGCTCCCGTTGAACTCACTACCGGTCTGCGAGCAGCCATAAAGCAAACTTCTGACGACAGCGATCGAAGTGAGAGATGCGCAATTTCGGAAGCACTCGCTGGGGCGTTGGCGTCGCGTTCCATCACGGAAATCGATCGTCAATGGATGCAAGACACTTTCCTCAAGTACGCTTTAGATGCTCCCACCGATCAAAGAGAAGAATGGCTTAAAGGAGCGGCATGGTGCACGGATAGTGGCAATGAGAATGTTTCCGATAGCCTTCTTCGGCATCTCAGTTCAACGCCGATGGGCACTGTGGCACAAACGGCGCGAGGGCTTGAGCTCACGCGCGTCTGCATCGCCCAGCTCGGTCACGGCCGGGGTATGGATATAAAACAATCACTCATGGATCTCCTTGCGGATCCAACCGCTTCCCCGCTCGCGCATGAAAGCCGTCTTGTTCGCGAGACTGGCGCACAACTTGCGGCGTCTCTGCTTGCGGAATGCGATCAAGCGCTCAACGCCGCTCGTTCCAAACTCATCACCCTGTTCACGGCAGACATAGAAAATGTCGTCAATCGCGCGTTGTTGTCTGATCCGGCGCAGCCAGATGCGATCATGACACCTTCGAGAAATGCTCTCGAAGGGATCTTTTACACTTTCCTCGAACTCGTTCGTCGCGGCGATGCGTTGACAGTGGAGCCCAGTATACCTTTGATTCTTCGAGCCGCGCTACGCACCGCAGAATCCAAGGACAAAGATTTCGCCATGGTCTCCAAGCTCACCATCGCTTACTTGAAGTATCTGAACTTTGAAAAGGTAGAGTTGCGAGCATTCACAGAGGTTCTTGGTGAGACAACACGCGATGACAATTGGCACACGCGCGCCGCAACGCTGCGATACATCCAGGCTTTGATTTACCATCACGCTTTTACCATCGATTCGGGCTTGTTCGCGATGTTGCGCGAATGTGTTCTCGAAGCGTTGCACGACAAGCAACTGGAAGTCGCGCAATTGGCGTCGCACACACTGATGATTTTCTTGAAGGGCGTCGGCGCGGCTGATGAATCAACGTTGCGTGACAGATTTCTCAAAATCGTCAGCGTGCGACTCCCATCGGACGCCAACTCTGAGCTCATCATGCACAAACACGCGGCAGTATTAGGTTTGTCCGCGTGCGTTCTCTCCAACCCGTACGAAGTTCCCAGTTGGATGCCTGAAGTCATGGAGGCGCTCGGTTTCGCATCGCTCGAACCGTCGCCGATCAAGCAAGCCACCCAACACACGTTCGCGGAATTCAAAAAGACTCATCAGGACGCATGGACCCAAACTCGCGCCGCGTTTACGCACGAGCAATGGGAAAACGTTTCATTAGGTTTAGATCTCGCGCCTAGCTACATCATTTAGTACTGATTTCTTTGCCGGCGGTCATCGTCTCGTCGACGTCGCTGCGCGCGCGGCGTCATTCCGTCGCGCGCTATGAGCGACCAAACCGCAACCGATGCTGAATCCTCGTACACCATTTACGGTCACCCACCGCACCATCAAGTCGAAGGCCACCACCCGCGACCCGAGATCGAACACGCGAGGACGCAAGTTTGTTTCAAATGTGGATTCTTCTTCAACCCGTTACAAGGCGCCGGCAACGCGCCCGGGCAGAGGATGTGTCCGACGTGCGCGGCGGGGTCGAACCCGCTGCACGCCACGAGCGCACCGCAGCAGCAGTCCTTGATTTTGTGCCCAGGGTGGTGAGTGCACGCGCGAGCGACGCGCGACGCGTTTCGTGGGTGTCGACAAACGACTAACGACGCGCGCTCGGCGCCGGTTCGTATCGCAGCAGAAGCGTGTTGGTGCGACCGCCACCGCCGCATCCGATCGCGATGTGCGGACAGTGTCAACGGATTTTGAAGCTTCCGGAGCACGTCGATGCGCATTACTCACCGCCGCGCGAACCGCCGCTGGTACAGACGGCGCAAAATCTCCACGGTGTCAGACCGCCGCCAGGATTTGGTGGACCAGCTGCGACGCAACTGTCCGTCGTCGTGTGCATCTGTCCGAGCTGTTCGAGCGTTGTTCAAGCCCCTTTGAGCGCACCGATTTGTAAGTGTGGAAACTGCGGTCAGCCTAGTATTAGGTTTGTCCGCGTGCGTTCTCTCCAACCCGTACGAAGTTCCCAGTTGGATGCCTGAAGTCATGGAGGCGCTCGGTTTCGCATCGCTCGAACCGTCGCCGATCAAGCAAGCCACCCAACACACGTTCGCGGAATTCAAAAAGACTCATCAGGACGCATGGACCCAAACTCGCGCCGCGTTTACGCACGAGCAATGGGAAAACGTTTCATTAGGTTTAGATCTCGCGCCTAGCTACATCATTTAGTACTGATTTCTTTGCCGGCGGTCATCGTCTCGTCGACGTCGCTGCGCGCGCGCGGCGTCATTCCGTCGCGCGCTATGAGCGACCAAACCGCAACCGATGCTGAATCCTCGTACACCATTTACGGTCACCCACCGCACCATCAAGTCGAAGGCCACCACCCGCGACCCGAGATCGAACACGCGAGGACGCAAGTTTGTTTCAAATGTGGATTCTTCTTCAACCCGTTACAAGGCGCCGGCAACGCGCCCGGGCAGAGGATGTGTCCGACGTGCGCGGCGGGGTCGAACCCGCTGCACGCCACGAGCGCACCGCAGCAGCAGTCCTTGATTTTGTGCCCAGGGTGGTGAGTGCACGCGCGAGCGACGCGCGACGCGTTTCGTGGGTGTCGACAAACGACTAACGACGCGCGCTCGGCGCCGGTTCGTATCGCAGCAGAAGCGTGTTGGTGCGACCGCCACCGCCGCATCCGATCGCGATGTGCGGACAGTGTCAACGGATTTTGAAGCTTCCGGAGCACGTCGATGCGCATTACTCACCGCCGCGCGAACCGCCGCTGGTACAGACGGCGCAAAATCTCCACGGTGTCAGACCGCCGCCAGGATTTGGTGGACCAGCTGCGACGCAACTGTCCGTCGTCGCGTGCATCTGTCCGAGCTGTTCGAGCGTTGTTCAAGCCCCTTTGAGCGCACCGATTTGTAAGTGTGGAAACTGCGGTCAGCCTATGCGTGTGCCGACGGCGATCGCTTAGATATGATTTGAGACGAGATTGAAGCTCGTCGAGCGTTTATGAGAATTGGTTGATTGATTCCGCGGCACCGCGGCACCGTGGCACGAGTACTCACAATAATGATCGCATTATCGAATGGGGTGTTGGAATGTTAAAATTCGATCGCATAGGGCGCGCGTGTTATCATGAGTTAAGGATTTCGAGCGATCGAGTCAAGCCTCGCCTACATCGACGCCTCCCCGATCGCGGCGCGCGGAATCGACGACGCGTCTGACGTCGAAATTACCTTTCGTTCCGGCACCCGCTCCCGTCCCCGCTCTCTCTCATTTCTTGCTTCTCGAATTTTAACCCGAAGTCGCACCCATCGTCGCTTCTGCGCCTCGAGCCACCGAGCGCGATCGGACAGCCAAAGCGATCGGTACGATTCCGCCTCGTCGGCGCGCGCGTATGTGCTACTCTTCTTCACCGCGGCGTGCGGGACAGCGAGCCCGAACGCCCGCGCGCGCTCGAACGCGCGCGCATCCACGTGCCCCGCAGATGGCGCCGAACCGGCGATCCGCGACGTCGTACGGCCGCGACCGCCGCGCGGCGTCGAGGCGAAGAAGGAAGCTTTGATTTGCTCTTCGTATCCATCGAGCCCAAATCTTCGTCGTTGCGCCACGTCTCGCATGATGTCCGAGGCGCTGAATGCGCGAGCGTGGTTGTGAGTGTGACTGTGATTGTGGTCGTTTGCGCGTCGCGTTGCGTTGGGTGGGATCAGGGTCATCGTCGCGCGAGCGTTGATGTGTAGCCGATAGCGGCGTCGCGTCAATGATATAGATATTGTGGTATTGAATGCGAAAGCCGAAAGATTTACGCGCCGAGCGCCAAGGTGAGCTCGGCTTCGCACGCGAGCTCGTCTCCAACGAAGCATTGACCCTTCATTTTCGCGATCCCGAAACGCTTGTTGAGCTTGGTGAGGACAACCTTCATGACGAGGGTGTCACCCGGAACCACGGGACGACGGAACTTGACGCCGTCGATCCCGGCGAAGAAGAATTGCTTTTGGGTACCGCCAGCGCCTGCGTCGTGCGTCAAAATCGTGATCGCGTCAGTCAGTCGTCATTATTCGTGCGCGCTGCGACGATGCGTCGCTTCGTCGATGCGAATCACTAATGCGGCGAGGCGACGCGGCGAGCGATTCGTTCGCCAACCGACGCGCGCGCGCTTGAATCGAATCTCACCTTCTTCACCAGGTTCCAACATCACCAACCCACCGACCTGCGCCATAGCTTCCACCATCAACACCCCCGGCATGATCGGTCGCTGCGGAAAGTGTCCCGGGAAGAAGTTATCGTTGATGGTCACGTTCTTCACGCCGATGGCGTACGACCCGACCTCGATCTCCACCACGCGGTCCACGAGCAGGAACGGATATCGGTGCGGGAGCAAGTTCATGATGGCGTCGATGTCCATGGCCGCTGGAAGGTTCTTTCCCATGCCCTTGGCCGAAGAACCGGGCTCCGGCGCGTCCGTGGCGGCCGCGACGGCGACGCGACGAGCCTGAGACTTGACCTTGGTCGCGGACGTTCGACGAACGTTGGCGACGCGAGGCGCGATGAGAGCGGCTTGGCACTGCGCGAGCATGATGATAGAGTGGTTTAAGTGCGTTGGGCGCGGTTTGAGAGGGCGCGAGACGGCTCGAGGGCGTCGCGGTGTGCGGAATGCGAAGTGGATAAAGTGTTTAACAGTCGAGGCGAGCCGGGACACTTTTCGCGGTGGATGCGGAATTCATTCGTTCGTCGATATCGACTCGCTAATACAAAAGATTGACTACGTGACGGTGGAGGACGAGTTAATAAATGTAAGGGATCAGACGATACTTGACGATGGCGCAATACTTTTTCCAGTCGTCTCCGTATTTTTCCTCGCACGCTTCGCCATCGCGACCGTCTCTATGTACCAATAGAATGCCAAAGTATATGACGTAAAAGTAAGGGACGAGGTGAGAGAAACCACACGGTAAGCACCACGCCCACGCCATAATCCAATCGCCGAGGTAGTTGACGTGGCGGCAGACGCCCCACCAACCGCTGACGATGAGCTTCGTGCCTCGCTTGGTTTGCAACGTCTTCAGATGCTTCACTCTAGGGTCGTTGGGGTTGGTCCGAAACAGGTTCTTTTGAGAATTCGCGCCGCGAAACACCCAGTAGCCGACGCACTGCACGGCAAAGATGGCGACGAGGTGAGCGTTGGAGAGCTCGACGGCGTGTTCGAGAATGTACCGGCACTGCAACGAGTACGTGAATGGCACCCACACCAAATCTCCAAAAGCGAGCATGAAACCGAACCCGTCGGTGGTGATGTCCATCGTGGTCAAGATTGCCGGTTCGTTCCACAGCGCGTCGATGACGTACGCCCCTTGAAACACGCACACCATAATCATCGGCGCGGAGACGGCGCCGACGCGCGCGTACTGCTTCGCGGCGAAACCTAAATCCAACAGCAACCATCCGATCAAACCGGGCGTGAGTTCACAGAAAACCTTCAAGTCAAACGCTCCGTTCAAGATCCTCGGATTCAGCTCACGCCCTATGAAAAAGTCGTACGCCGCGTTGCCGCTGTTTCCGCCCTTCGCGAGCGTCTTCCCTTTCGCAAACGAGCTCGCGTACAAATACGCCGACAGCGCGTACGCCAACACCACCATGGCCGTGAGCATCGACAAAAAGTTATCGTGCACGGACGCCAAATCGAACCAACCCGCCTTGGTACCGATCGCGCCCGCGACCGCGGTGGCCGCCAAGACGCGAAACCCGTTGAGCTTGTACGTCAGCCGCGTTCCGTCCGGCAACGCGACGCCCTGTTTCTTCTGCCCCGGAATCACCGCGTGCGCGACGACCGTGAACGCCATCCATCCGTACGCGGCGACGGCGCCGTCGACGCTCCACAGCGGCATGTGCTTCGGGAACCCCGGGAACGCGCCGCCTCGCGCGAGCTTCGAAACCTCCGCGCACCCATCCTCGTTGCACGCGTACGCGAGAAAGTAGCACACCAGCGGCAGCGCGACCGTGATCGCGAGCGCGCCGATCGGTCCGCCGAACTCGTAGTGCGTCGTCGTCGGCGCGTCGCGCGCGCGAGCCTTTTCGGATGACGCGGCGCGCGTCGTCGTCGCGCGTTCGGCGACGCCGCGCGACGACCCGCGCGCGCGCGTCGAGGGCGCGCGACGCGCGGACGCGGGCATCGCGCGCGTTCGCGCGGCGCGCGTCGGTGTCTGTTGAGCGCGGCGCGGGCGCGCGATGGGCGATTCGTTCGACCGACCGGTCGACCGGCCGCGACCGGCCGACCGATCGACGCGACGGCGCGCGACGCGCGCGGAGAACGACGCGCGCCGACAGACGCCGACGCGCGACGGAACGATCGTCGCGCGAGGTCGAAATGCGCGCGCGCGCGGACCGCGCGACGGAGCGCGACGCGCTGCTGGCGTCGAGCGGAGACGCGACCCTAAATCCGCGTCTCCCCTCGGATGGTGTTGCGCTCGGCGCGAACGACGAGGAACGCGCGCGCGACGCGACGAAGGCGCCGACGCGGACGTGGACGCGCGCGAGGATCGGTGGCGTCGCGAGCGCGGGCGCGGCGACGCTCGCGATGATGGCGGTGGTGGCGCGGCGAGGGGGGTGGGACGCGCTCGGATTCCTCGACGACTCGGCGTACGGCGAATCGCCGCGATGGCGAGGACATCACGGGAAGGGCGCGCTGTTGCCGCCGAAGCCGAGGAACGGGGAGATTCGTCAGCCTCGAACGTTTACGATGTATGATCACTGTTTGTCGAAGGAGGTCAGGGAGTGGGCTTATGAGAAAGACTTTTGGAATTTCGCGCGTCGCAGCGGCAAGGTGGTGCGGCACAACTACGGCTCGCCAGATTTTTTCAATTACGAAAAGGGGATCGAGATGACGCGCGAAGAGATCGCGGATGGTTTGTATGCGTGGCAAGTAAACACGACTGGACACCGCGATGGTACGGATTGGGAGTTTGGATTCGCGATGGAAAACGACAAGGGAGATTACTTGTACGAAATCGGCAAGGGCACCGAGAACATGCCGTTGTCGTTCACCACGTGTTCGCAGCGATATGGTGATTTCTTCAACAGAAATATCCAAAACGAGCGTGACAAATCACATATCTCGTATGTTTTCGGTACTTGCCACGCTCAATGCCCGGCTGATTACCACGATTCGTCGTACAGTTCGCAGCCGTTGACGGGTACGATTCCCGCAAACGGGACACCACTCGACTTACAGGAGCAGCGAGACGCGCGCCTCGTCAAGCCATTGACGATTATGATGTTCCATGAGTCCAATGATGTGGAAGAACTGACGGGACTGAATCCGCACCTGCGCGTCGCGTTGCAAATGGACACGTCTCACAACCCGACACAGCAGTCCGTGCGTTGGATCGCCGGCGGCGTTGACTACTTTCGAAAGTTTATCAAAATGGTCAAGGTAGAGATATACATCAACACCGTTGGTGACACACCGAGAGCGTTCATAAAAATCATCGGCGCTAAGCGGTACAGGTTTGGTTTCGATAAGGGGTACGAATACGAAGAAAAGCAAAACCGAGACTGGCGCATCTTTGGCAAAGGCTCGACTCAAGAATACAGAGGCTGCACCAAAGTTTATTGCGACCCTTCGCGATATGACCTCACGAAATTCTGGAACGATGCCGAAGCTGATATACCTGGCTTGGCGTTGCGTCAAATGCAGTACAAGAATCTCGTCGTTGGCGATTCCGCGCCCGTGGATTACAGTGTCACTACTGCTATCGATGGTATTGGCGGGAATAATCTTTTGACATGGGCCGCCCGCGCGAACACGGTGAAAGGTCACCTACTGGCCGCAAAGGGTCAATGGGGGCCAGATTTGGACGTTCGTCGCGTCATCGTGAAGGCTGGTACCATTTGCTCCAAGTCCACAAACATGGGCAACTGCATGTACGGCATCGCTCAGTCGTTCAATCCAGGCACCACGGGTTCTTGGCACAGCAGGGACTGGAAGCTCGGCACATACACGGGACCGACTAAGTATCGCAAACAATGGGTTCTCGCGTCGCTCGTCGGCTACGGGTGGAAGATGGTCCGCATTGAAATTTATCAAGAGGATGGCGCGCTGTACGCTGTCACCATTGATTGCGCAAACGACCATTCGCAAGAAGCCTCAGAGTACACCTCCACCACCGGTGACGGTTTGCTGAACGATTTATCGCAGCGATACCGAAACCCTTCTAATCACTGGCTCGCAGATGCTCCCACGTATCCCACCGGTCTTCGAGCGTATGAAAATTTCGACGATACGACAAGAAAAATCCTCAACCTTGGCGGTCTCTATTACGACCTCGCCGGCGATATGCGTCCGTCGCTCACGGGATTGGAAGAAATCTACACCACTCTCGAGATCGAGGAAGCGTTGTCCGCGGACTCGGAGGATCCCTCAGTCGCCGCCCCCACGGCCACGGCGTCGAGACGGTGAGCGCTGCGCGCCGCGACGATGGAGGGCGTCACTGTAATAAATTCTCATACACGTTTTTGTCACCGACCACACTTCATCGTATCGATATGAAATAATCACTCATTCTAGACATGGCTAATAGGGATCGACGTTCGGGCAATTTTGCGCCCAGTGTCCTCGTTCACCGCACTTGAAGCACGCGTTGTCGTTGCCGTCGCGCTCGGCGCGCGTTCTACGTCGCCCACCGTTTGCGGCAGCGCCGCGGCCTCCCGCTCGGCCACCACGACCTCTTCCGCGACCGGCACCGTTCACTTGCGGTGGGGCTTGACGCACGGGAGATACTCTCGCGACAGGTTGTTCTTCCGCTTGACAAGCGCGCAAAAATTGCTGGAACTCTCCACTGCAAAACACGCATCCGCTCCAACGTTGCATGTGCTGCTGGCCCGCAGGCATGTGGATGAGAGCAAACTTGAACAGCAGTAACTGACTTTGACATCGACACGATTCGGGTTCGATGGTAATGTTTCGCGTGCACTTGGGCATGACTACTCTGTGAGCACAATGTGCCGCCTCGCACGAAACCCTGAATGTTGAAATGTTTCTCGCCCCTATCGTCGATCGCAACGTGGATTCGCCTTGACAACTCGGACAACGCTCTCGAACAACACCAACAACATCACCTGCCATTTGTTGAGCAACGTTTACTCTTGCATTATTCACGTGTCCATTCATATGCTCGACTCCGCCGCCACGATCTCCGCCGTTCATGTACGATCCGACGGTGTTTGTCAACATGTTTTCATCAGTCGCGACACGGTCGTAAGCTTGCAGCATAGTTTGTAAATGCAGTCGCAAACCTGCGTTGGGATCCATCCGGTTGTGTGCGACAGCGTCTACATCCGCTTCCATCTTTGCTCGTTTCGTCGGCAGCCACATGTCCGCGACTCCCATTCGATCGTAGGCGAGAACCAGCGCTTCCCCTAGCTCTGTCGGCATCAATCTGTTATCGCCCACTTTTCGAGCGTATCCTCGTTCGCCAACTACTTTTTCTATGTGCTGCGCCTGCGTAGCGTCTGTTCCGATCATGTGTGACTCCATGAGCGAAAGCAAATCCACCTCGCTGAGATAATCTGGAGGTCTCGTCGATCCTTCGTGTAAATTCAGAGTTGGGACAAATTGTTCTCCTGGGGTGTACACAGGCAGCGTGCTATTGCCCCAGTTATCGTAAGTCGGCGCTAACCGTGGACCTTCAGGAGGACCAGGGCCGTAGATATCCAAATAGTTACGTTCACGAATCATCACGCCTGTCGCACGGAAGGTTTCGCCGGCGATGTCGACATCCACGTGCGTCTTCAACGCCACAGCTGGATATGAACATGTGGCCAAAAAGTGCCTGCAGACGAACTCGTACACTTTAGGGGCGTTGTGGTTTTTGTTGCGCATTTGAGCGTACTGTGCATCCGTGGCGAGCTTGGTTGGGTAGATGGGGGGATGCGCTTTGTCATCCTTGGTGCCGCCCGGAGGTCGTCGAAACTGCCCGCCTGTCGTCAATCGCTCGACGTAAAAACCAAACTGCGGGTGCTGATGCATCTCGCGCAGCGTTCCATCGTAATCGAAATCATTTGGAAATTTGTCTGTCTCCGTGCGCGGATAAGAGATGAAACCATCGTTGTACAAGTCCTCAGCAATCTTCATAATTTGCTCGGGGGAAATGCGCAACACTCTATTCAAGCGCTTTTGCATCTCAATGGTGTTCAAGGGATGCGGTGGCCAACGTTTGCTTTCTTGCCCGTCCACGTCGATGACAGTGGCAGAGTTGGCCCGCACGCACAGGTCATGCAACGCAGAGGCGAAAGCACGATCGAACAACCTTCCGCGGCTCCATTCAAACTGCGTCGTTGTGCCTTCGCGAGAATGCGAACACTTGATGGCCCAGAAATCTTCGCTCACGTGCGCATCAATGTCCCACTTCCTTTGCACGATGAAACCGAGCGTGGGAAATTGACATGGCCCGTACGACACGATCGATTTGCCTTTATCGTCTACCGGCAGCCCCACGCCTGCGCGCTGCAACGCCAACGTGTTGAATCGCGTAAACGCCGCGCCGAGTCTCAAATCCAACTCCATGCGCATATCTACCGCCTTGGACTCGTGTTGGTTCGGTTCCACGAGATTCATCAACGCTCGGTCGGCATCACCCCGACTCAGCGCCGAAAACCGCGCTCGAAACGCAGCGATGCCCCGATTCGCTTCTCGACACGCCGCGAGCACCTCAAACGCGATATTCTCTCCCTCGCGATCGCAATCCAACCATAAAATCACCGAATCGCACCCTCGCGCCTCTCGTTTCACATTATCAGCCACCTGTCTCTTATCCTCCGGCACCCGCTTCGCCACCGCCGCGTTCACGAGCAGCTCTCGCGGATCGACGCCGTTCCACCGTCTGTGCCTGTCGTCGGCGAATTCAAAATTACTCAAGTGCCCCGTCACCGACGTGAACACCATCGTCACCCGCCGACCGCGCACTTCGTACGGGAATTCCCAGACTTTATTATACCTCGACGTCCCTTCGCGCGCGCTCGCGCGTCCGTTCGACAGCACGCGCGAGATCTCTTTCGCCACCGATGGTTTCTCAGCCACGTTCAACACGCGCGCGCCGATCGCTCCGCGCGCGCTCTGGCGCTGCATCGCGCTCGCTCGCTACGCGCGTCTTCTGCGGTCGTCGCGAGCGTCGAGCGCGGAATCACGCGTCGAGCGCGCGAAGCATCGCGTCGTCGAATGCGGAACTGAGCACCTCGCGCTCGGTTCCGCCAGTGCGCCGCGCGCGACGTTCGCGAGCACGCGCGCGCGCGAGCGCGACGCCGCGCGCGCGTGGTGTGACGGTTGAGACGCGCGCGAGCGGTAAACGCGCCGAACGCGACGTTGAACGGGGCGATTGATTGATTTGACTCATGGCTAACCGTCGACCCATGAACGCGGCGCAACGACGCTACGACGCCTGGCGCGCGGCGCTGCTCGGAGAGGAAACGCAAGAAGAGATGTTCTTTCGTCGCGTGGCGTACGAACGCGCGAGGACGCGCGCGCTCGGAGCCAAGTGGGCGAGAGGGGATGACGTCGACGCGGCGAACGAAGACGCGCGCCGAAGCGTCGCGATGGACGTCGAGCGATTGCCGAACGAAGACCCCGTGCGAGCGTCGCAAATGTGCGTGACGGCGCTGAAGAGGATATTGCTGACGCACGCGTGTGGAAGCGGAGGGAAGCGAGGATATAGGCAGGGGATGCACGAGGTGGCTTCGATGGTGTTGGAGACGCGCGCTTCGGCGGCAGAGTATTCAAAGGCGGCGACGGGGACGGTGCGATGGGATCGTCGGGACGATGAGGAGAAATACGACGACGGTGATGGATTGTTTGCGACGACGTCGTACGATGAGCGCGAAATTGCGAGCGCAGGGTCGAGAGATTATCGATTCGTCGAGCACGACGCGCACGCGCTATTCGAGGCGTTCATGGGAGACGCTCGCAGCGAACGGGACGACGAGCGCTTGGCGTTGGGGACGTATTACGAAGACGCCACGACGCCGACGTCGCCAATTTGCGCGGCGTTCCGTAGAATAGAAAACGCGCTGCGTTCGTTGGATGAAAATTTGGCGAAAAAGTTAGTCAAGATGGAAGTCGAGCCGCAGCTGTATTTGCTTCGGTGGTTGCGGCTCGGCTTTGGGCGCGAATTCCACCGTCGAGATGTCTTGACTTTGTGGGATGCGATATTCGAGTCGTTGTCGGCCGCGATCGGAGAGAACGGGGAGACCATGTCGAGTCGCGACTTTTACGAAGGTATCGCGGTGAGTGTGTTGATGACGATGCGAAACGATATCTTGAGCCTCGACGATTTCGGCGCCGTGATGAGTCGATTGCAAAACGTGCCGCCGGGGATTCAAATGCAACACATGATCGCGCGTGCGAAGGCGATGGCTGTCACTGGATTACTCAAGTACGATGAAACGGATGGGATGAAGATCTTCACGTCGCGAAAGCCTCCGCATCGATCATCACCGAATCGTCTCGTCGTGCCCCATATTCGCGGGAAGGCACCCCCGAGCGTCCAGACGATCGCGCGTTGGGACAGCGACGCCAGCGTGGACGGAAGCATCGACAGTCTGAGCGTCCAAGCCGATGACGACGACGACGACGCGCGAGAAGCTGAAGACACATCATCCTCGCGACCGGCGAGCGACGCAATCGAGCGCGTGGAATCGCTGACGTTGCACGTTCCTTCGCCGACGACGACGCGCCGCGCGCCCACCGCCGACGACGACGACCCATTCACGGGTTCAATCTTCGCCGCGACTCCATCGATTCCATCCCACGCCGATTCTCCCACCGCCTCCGTCCTCCGCGAGACGTCTTCGCGCATCAACGACGCCCTCGGCGTCGCCCGCGCGCCTCCCGCGGCGTCGAGCGCCCGTTCGCGCGCCGACGCCGCCGACCACCTCCGCCTCGCCCTCGCCGCGCTCAACGACGCCATCGCCGCGTCTCCCGAGCGCGAGGTCCACGTCCTCGCCGCCGACGCCGCGGCGCTCGCCGCGTCCGCGCTCGAGCGTCTCGAATAGCCAAGTCGCGATCCCCCCTCGCGCGTCGAGGGGCGGGGGAACAAAGACGATCCATCTCCTCGACGTCGCCCCGAGCCGTCGCGCGCGCGCGACCGCAATATCTCGCGCGCGATCTCGGACGCGCGTCTCGCGGGTGCGTGAAAAAAGCGACGGAACGCGCGCGCGCGACGCGCGATCGCGATTCGCGATTCGCGCGACGCGACGCGACGCGCGATCGCGCGCGAATCGCCCGCGGCCATCGAGCGCTGACTCATTAACTGACGAATTCACGAAACGCAGACGCGCGACGCGGAACGCGGAACGCGCGACGCGATGGCCGACGTCGAGAGTGGAAAAACGAACGTCGTTCGCGTGAGCGACGATGAGGTCGCGCGCGCGGGACGAAGGACGGGCTGGGCGCTGGTCGCGCTGTCGGCGCTCATGGCGGCGTTTTGCCTGAGCCTGATGGCCGTCTTCGCGAAGGAGATGGCGGACGTCGCGGGAGATCACTGCGCCGAGTACGGGGTGTCGTTCAGTGGAGATGGGTCGACGTGTCAGTACGTGAAGGAAAACTGGTGCGCGGCGATTAATACCGCGGGCGGCTCGGTGAGCGTCGGGTGCTCGTCGGGGGCGACGTTCGCGGACCCGGAAACGTACACGCAAAATACGTGTCCGCAAGGATGCTCTGGGGCGTGCGATGGAAGCGCTAGCGATACGAACGCTGCGGTCGTGTCGTGGAAGTCTCAGATCAAGCGGCTGCAGCAGTGCTACGCCAACTCTCCGAAGTCTCGTCAGTGCTTGCCGACCGTGGATACCGACGGCAGTTTGGCCAACTACCGAGGTTTCAAGGCGGCGCATCCATCGCTCGGATTGGGCGGAAGTACGGCTTTCATCGCGCGAGACGCGTTTTTGGACGCCTGCGATGCACAATTAGTGTACGCAAACCGTCGCCAAACCGGAGGATACGGTGTTTTGGCCATGATGTGCGTCGCGCTTCTCGTCTGGATTATCAGGTGCGCGCTCACTTTGCGAAAGCCGAATTACTCAAAGCGTCCTCGAGAGACGGAAATGAAGCCTCTCACGACGTTCAGCGAGAAGAAAAGCTTCAACAACCGTTATCACCCGGATTCAGTGTGGATATGGTACTCTTTCGTGACGGCCATGTTCGGTTTCGCCGTGCAATTATACTCCTTCTACACGCCGACGACGACGGACATTCGCATCCCAATCGCGCAAGGGGTGTGGATCACCTTGGAGATCGTCACCCGCGCTGTTTTGACGCTCTTGGACAAGTTCACCTTGGTCGAGGCGAGTGCTATCTTCTTTGACATCGGTTTCTCCACCGTGGGTTTCACCGCGCTTTTGGAACCCTTCTTCGAGCCAAAGATTACGGACACACTTCCCGAAGTCGACGAATCCATCACGGATTACGCTTTGGCCATTCGCGTCGTTTCTTTCATCTATCCGCTCTGCGCTTCGTCGTTGAAGGTGCGAGATCTTTACGTCGACAACTTCTGGCCCGCCCCCGCCACGGCCAAGGCGATGAGGGAAAAGAAGCGATCGCTCAAGAGGACCATCATCAAGCTCGTCTTGCTCGGTTTGCAACTCGGCGCCGCCATGTCTGTGTACGGCATTATGGGCAACAAAGAGCTCTGCCATCAATTCCGCACTTGTGCTCGCGGTAGTTGTACCCCCAACGTACCCGTCGGTGCGCCTCTCGATGCGGAACTCTTCGGCGGAGGCTCTGGCGGTGATAATATGAAGTATGCCGCTCGCATGATCTCGGACGATGGCACGATGATCTGGCGTTGGGGAATCAACTCGAACACGCAAATGAAGATGACCAAGTCGGGCGGCAAGTTATACGCTGACCTTAAATTTGCTATCCCGAACGGCGCGACGGAGAACGGCGTCTCGATTCCAGGCAGTGGGACGACCTATACCGTCAGCGGACTCACAGCCCCGACTTCAGCGTGTGGTACTCGCTACGAAGTCCAGTGCCAAGAGGTGAACCCGCGTCACTCCTTCTCGTATATGACGGGCAAGTACGAATGGGTCAAGTACAACACATCGGCGTACAAGTTTGTCGCGAGACACGACTACGAACAGACGACTGGTTCTCCCTCTTGCTTCGGCGCCTCGACGCAGTGGTGGAAAGACAACGGCATGTTTGTCGGCGGTCCGGAAGCCGTCGTCGGAGGCACGGCGCAAAATCCAGATCTTGGATTCGTCTTCGAGGAGCAAAAGTGCTGGTACACAGCAGGAGGCACAACGACTTTTACCAAGTACTGCTTGGTTGCGCCCGCTTACCTCGGTGTCTTTAAACCGTTCGGTCGCGCATCCGTCGTTGGTTCGTGGACATGGTCGAACTCGGGCTCGTCGATGCCGACCACGTGGGGCACGTCTGCGCTCGACTTCAGGTTGGTCATGAACGAGAACCAAATCATCGCCGCCGGCGGCTCTAGCTCGGGCAGCGCTGGCGGTTGCCCGACGTTCTTCAGCGCGTCGGCGCCGTGTCCGTGCCCTCCGTCGGGCGTCACATGTACCGCTCCCGGCGCCGGCGCGTGCACCCAAAACAACGGCTGCCCGAGCTTTTACACGGCGCCGACCGGCAAGTAACCGACGCCTCCGCCGCGTCGAATCTCCAAGAACTTCTCCAACTTTTCAAGCGTGTCGATCTCCCGCACCGCGGAGACGAAAATCAAGTCAATAAAGTCAACAATGGCAACGATAAGGATTTCAACAGTCCGGCCACGATCAAGCAAGTAAAATAACCCACTCCGCTCCGACGCGTTTGTCAATCCAACGCGCCGACGTATGTATACCAGCCGCCGCCACGCGCCTCGCACACACCGTCGCGCGCGATGTCCGCATCCTCCCGTAAGCGTAAACCCGACGCCGCGACGCTCCTAGAGACTCGCACGGACGCCGCCCGCATCGTCAGCGCGCTCCTCGCCGCCGCATCCCGACGCCAACGCGGCTCGAGCATCAAATCGCTCACGCTCGCCGCGAACGTTCAACACAAACGCGCGACGCACGCGGTGACGTGTGAGACGATAAAACGCGTTAAAATAATCAAACGTCTGTTTGCGGAATGCGCCGATGCGTCGGGCGCGCTCGAAGCGCTGGCGAGCGATGCGAGAACGGTGTCCAAAGGGAAAGACGGGGACGACGCGTGGAGAGCGCGAGGCGAGGCGTACGTGTACGCGTACGATTTGATGTTTGGTGATTCCAGGCAGTTGGATCGATGGCGAGGGAACGATGGGGGGTGTGATGTCGTGCGAGATAATGCGGTAGCGTTGAAAGAAGCGCTCGAACGCGCGATGGCGCGAGAAGGGGTGAAGACGGTGAAGGAATTCGAGGACAAGAGCGTCGCGAGCGCGGCGCGGTATTCGCGCACGGCGAGGGTGAATACGCTGAAAACGACGGTGGATGAAGCGATGGAGGCGTTTCGAGAGGATGGATACGAGTGCGCGGTGGATTCTTTGATCGATACGCTGTTGGTTTTTCCCGCGGGGACGGATTTGCACGCGCACGAACTCGTAAAGACGGGCGCGGTGGTTTTGCAAGGACGGGCGAGTTGCTTACCGGCCGTTGCGTTAGCGCCCGAACGCGGGTGGGCGTGCATTGACGGTTGTGCCGCGCCTGGGAATAAGACGACGCAGTTGGCGGCGTTGGTCGGGCGTGAGGGTGGAGTGTACGCATTCGACGCCGACGCGAGACGATTGAAGCGATTGAAGGAGAACGCGGCGACGACGGGGAGTCAAGGGATTATTCGAGCAAAGTGCCAAGACTTTCTTACGGTGGATCCAGGTAACACCGTGTACGCAAGCGTGCGAGCGCTGTTACTCGATCCATCGTGCTCGGGGTCGGGAACGGAGGTCAATCGCGGAGATATCATGCTCCGCGACGCCTTAGATGAAGACGACGTGGAAGAAATCGACGCCGAAGCCGACGCCGACGAAGAGCGCGTCGACAAGCTCGCTGCGTTTCAAAAGTCAGTATTAAAACACGCGTTCTGTTTCCCCGAAGTCGAGCGCGTGTCGTACAGCACATGCAGCGTGCACGAGAAGGAAAACGAAGAAGTTGTTCGCGACGTCATGGACGTTGCCGTGGAACACGGTTTTAAGCTTGCCCACGCGCTTCCAAAGTGGCATCGCAGAGGTATCGCCATCGACGGATTGTCCACTGAGGACGCGCGATGCCTCATTCGAGCCGATCCGATCGAAGACGACATGGAGGGGTTTTTTGTCGCCATCTTTGAGCGAGACGTCGAACGCACGCGAAGCAAGGGTATTGGGTTGCCCGCTTCGAATCCGAACGCCGCCGAATCGGCGCTTCAACACAAGAAGAAGCGACCCGCCCTGGACGCTTCGACGGCGCGGCCGGTGTACGCCGCCGCGAAGTCGTCCAAGAAAAAGTCAAAGAGCGGTGGCAAACCGACGCCACTGTTCAGATGATTTCGGCTCGGCCGGCGCGAGAAAACTAGTATTAGGAAAGGAATATCGTTAGCATTAGAATAGCTAGATGTAGTAGTAGCGCGGCGGAAGACGTCGTTTAGTCTTCTTCCCAGGTCAACGCCTCCTTGACGTACTTGACGCCGAGCCCGAGCGACGTCAACGCGATGGGCGCCGCGCCCGCTTGCCAAGGCATATCCGGCGCGTACGCCACCCCGCGAGACATCAACGCCGCCGCAAGCGGAATCGAGCACACCGCGAGCAATTCGCCGTTCACAATCTTCGTGATTCGCGTCGCCAACTTTTCGCTCATCGGCTCCACTTCGCCCTTCGCCTTGGCCGCCGCGCGTCCGATAATTTTTATCGTCGGGAACAACGACGAGCTCCCCATCACGGTGAACAGCCACATCTTCACCCAGAAAATCGGTTCATGACTGTAGAACTCCCATCCTTTACCGTATTCCGTCGCTCGCAGGTACCCGGTGTACAGCACCAGCACTCCCGCGATGCCGTAGATGGAATCCGCGACGACGAGTCGCTGTTCCTCCGCTTCGCTCATCCCAGCCTTCACCGTCCACTTCTCCGTCGTCAGCGCCCCGACGACCAAGACGAGACCCAAGTAGTGTCCGTACGCCGCGAACGCGCTCGCCACCGGGTCCACCGCGGCGTGCGCCGCGCCGGCGGCGAGCGTCGTCGCGAGCGCCGGCGTCGCCACCGCGAGCATCTTTTTCGCATCCTCGGCGCGCGTTTCGAGCGACACCGCATCGCGATCGCCGCGCGCGGGCGCGCGCGCGCGCGCGGCGACGCATCGTCGCGTCGTCGCGCGGGCGAACGACGCGCGGGGCGTCGTCTTGAGCGCGTTCGTGGATAACGAAAGCATGGCGACGCGCGAGAGAATGACGTCGGCACGGAGTGGATAAAGCGTCCCGCGCCTCTCCGCGACGCCCGACGCGCGCGACGACGGCGCGGACGACGGCGTCGCGCGGCGTCGCATTCGAGCGCGCGCGCGCGCGCGCGCCCGCGCGCGCGAGCGGGCGTCGACGCGGAACGCGCGCGCGTCGAGCGCGCGCGATGGGAGAGCGGTACGACGCGGCGAGCGCGCGCGAGATGTACGCGGACGGATGCGCGTCGAGCGAGGCGCGCGCGTGCGTCGTCGCCGTGCCCGGTCTCGGCGACGGGCCGGCGTCGCTGTCGTACGTCGCGCGAGGGTCGGCGTTGGAGGCGCGGTGCGCGTCGACGGCGCGCGCGCTGATTCGGTTCGAGCTGTCGACCTCGTACGAGGGCTACGGGACGCGACAGCTGCGCGACGACGCGCGCGATATCGACGCGGTGATTCGGGCGCTGCGCGTCAAGTTTCCGCTCGCGACGTCGTTCGCGTTGGTCGGGCACTCCACGGGGTGTCAATCGATATGTCACTACCTGGCGAGCGGTTACGATTCGGCGTCGGCGGTGGATCGAATCGTGTTGCAGGCTGGCGTGAGCGATCGGGATTGGTACGACGCGGATTGCGGGCGCGAGGTGATGCGAGAGTGGGTGGCGCGCGCGCGGGAGATGGCGCCGGATGATTTGATGCCGGCGGACACGCCGGGAACGTACGGCGTCGCGACCAACGCGAGAAGGTTTCTAAGCCTCGCGAGCGCGGGAGGTGACGACGATTGGTTTTCGCTCGACATCTTCGACGGCTCGTCGGGCGAAGGGGTGGAGTCGTCGAAAATCGTGCGCAAGTTGGGCGCTGGTGCGTGCGCTCGCGTCGACGTGCGTTTGGTCGTTTCGACGGCGGATGAGTACGTGCCGTACGATAGAGACGTCGTCGTCGCGCACAACGAACGCATCCGCGACGCTTTCGCGCGCGTGGCGAAGAGCGCGCGCACGCATTACATCGAGGCGAACCACGATTTGAGCGACATGGCCGAGAAAGACGCGCCCGGTTTCGTCGATTTCGTCTTGTCATAGAAAGAATAGCGGCTAGATTTGCTAGTGTACAATATGTTTCTGTGCGGTTCAATTTCTCTGTTCAGCGCCGTCTTGCTGGCGCTTTCTTTTTATCTTTCGCCTTGCCCAAGCCCAAGCCAAAGAGCGCTTCCGCCTCTTTCTCCTTCGCTTCTTCGCGTTCGCGCGCGCGGCGCTCATCCTCTGTTTCTTCTCGTTCGTAAACGCTCGCGGCGTACACCTGCGGCGCACCCCGTTTCTTCGGCGACTTAATCTTCGTGTTCGCGTTCAATCCCACGACGAACTGCTTCCTAAACGATTTGAAATTCGTCTTAGATTCCGGCGACGACGCCTTCGTCTCCGCGACGGCGACGCGAGGCGCGAAACCAATCGTCACCGTCTCCGCCTCCCCCAAAACCTCCACGCCCCTGCGTTTGCGACTTCGCATCATCTCCCCCCCATCATCCGTCACCAACACCGGCGCGA
>JACLAB010005058.1_pt1 | contig 27152 bp, 15 predicted proteins | sample 8027921 | NCBI WGS metagenome assembly JACLAB01 (sample SAMN15725117, study PRJNA655200) | protist metagenome | isolation source: fluorescence activated cell sorting (FACS) single amplified genomes of... | place: USA: West Boothbay Harbor, Gulf of Maine | collected 2000-07-19 | reverse complement strand
CGACGCGACGGTTTGAAAACGCGAGCGGGACGCGACGCGACGACGACGACGCGAGCGACGCGCGCGACGCGAGCGACGCGCGAGACGCGCGTCGAGCGCGAAAGACTGATGGAAACGAATCGTCGCAGCGCGCACGAACACGAGGGATTGCTGCAGGGTGAAGTCGGACGCGAGGACGAGGCGCGCGAGCGGGACGGCGACGACGCGCGACTGTTTTCGGGCGCGGGCGAGGACCTGGATGGGAAATTCGCGCGATTGTACGCGTACTTTAACGCGAAAGGGTACCGATGCGCGCTCACGTCGAGGGTGGTGAACTTGTGCACGCTCGGATTCACGATTTGGTTGAGTGGGTTGCTGTTGCTGTACGTGGATTACGATTATCTGCGAAACCAGTGCGCGTCCGAGGCGGAGCAGTGCGATATTTTGCGGGATGCGGTGTTTAGCGAGCCGTATCAGTACGGTGGTTTCGTGCGAAACGCCGTGGTGACGATGTATTTACTGCTGTTCTCGGCATATTGGGTGTGGAGCGCAACGCGATTGGCGCACGACGCCGCGCCGTTGGCGACGATGCGGAAATTTTGCAACCAAAAGCTGGCGCTGAGCGATAGGGATTTGTACACAATCACGTGGCCAGAGGTGCTACAGCGCGTGGTACATTTGCAAGCGACGACAAGGTTTAGCATCGCGCGAGATTTGAACGAGCACGACATCGTCGCCCGGATTTTACGAAAGGAGAATTATCTCACCGGTATGGTCAACAGAGACGTGCTCAAGCTTTCGCTCGACGCTCCAGGATTGCAAAACCATCGCTGGTTCACGAAAGTCATCGAGTGGAACATCGATCTGGCGGTTTTCCACGGCATGTTCGATGACAACTTCACGATTGTGCCGTCATTTTACGACGTTTCTGCGTTGCGTCATCGTTTCCGATGCCTCGCCATCATCAACGCCATTCTTTCGCCATTCGTCGCGATTTTCCTCTCCATGTACTTTGTGTTGTCGTACGCTGAAAAGTTTTACAACACCCCATCCGCTGTCGGAGCGCGAGACTGGAGTTCTTACGCATACTGGCGCATGCGCGAGTTCAACGAGCTTCCGCACTTTACGCAGCAAAGATTAGCCGCAGCGTACCCGCACGCGAAGAAGTACGTCGCGCAGTTTCCGTCTCCAGTGGTGAACATTTTGGCAAAGTTTGTGTCATACGTCGTCGGCGCGTTCGCGGCGTGCGCGTTGTTTTGTGCGATTGTGGACGATCGATTGCTGCAGGCTTACGTCGGTGATCGCGATTTGCTGTGGATTACGGCGGTTCTCGGTACCATTCTCGCGTCTTCTCGGGCGTTGATGGCGACGGAAAACGCCGTGTTCGAACCGAACGTCATCATGTCAAAGATTGTCGCGCACACTCATTACTTGCCCAAGCACTGGCGGGACGCCGCACACAAGGAAGAAGTTCAACGCGAGTTTAACTCTTTCTTTCCGCTCAAGGCTGTGATGTTTCTGGAAGAGATTGCATCCGTCTTCGCGGCGCCCTTCGTGCTTTGGTTTCCCTTGTGCGATTCGGCGGACGACATCATTCAGTTTGTCCGACAGTTCACGGTGAACAAATCAGGGGTCGGGGACATGTGCTCTTTGAGTGCGTTTGATTTCAATCGCCATGGGAATAAGCACTACGGCGCGCCAAGTCACGCGAGTAAGGCGCAGCGCAGCCGCCAAGGGAAAATGGAGAAGAGCTTCTTGACGTTTCAGGCCACGTATCCTGCGTGGGAACCGGACGCAAGCGGGCGCGACATGTTGAACTCGCTCAATGGATTTACGAACGCCAACGAGAGTGCGCTCGGCCGATCTGCTGATTTGAGTGCGAGTGTTCTGAAAAGATCAACGCGCCTCAAGGATCTGTCGACGTCTCCCGAGAAAGCCGGCGTACGTCATCGAGGTGGCAATGGTAACGCCATTATGCGCCAACCAGCGCATGGAAGCGGATCGATGTTTCAACCGGCGTTTGTTAGCGATATACGAGACGGCGACTCGCTCGTCGAGGCGCTCAGTGCGAGCCAAACCGTGTTGCAACACTTCTACGAGGATCAAGCGGATACGCACGATGTCGACACCGCGGCTAGGAACAGCCCGACCCGTGACGATGTTTCGGGCGAAACCATAAAACCCGGGACACCAACGATCGATACGATTCAAATGTATCAACGTCCTGCCGTGACAGTCGCGCAAATGGTGTCTTTTCCGGAAGAAGCGTTGATTGACCGCGCCCAAAACGGGCAGCCTTCTGTGCTCGACTCTTGCTTGCTGCCAACATCAACGGTTCTTCCGCCGGTGGAGGACGACACATGGAGAGAACATTAGAATGTAAAACACTGTATTCGATAAAAAGCTACTGTACGACTATTTCTTTGACTTCTTTGCCGGCTTAGCGGGTGATTCATTTGCGCGCTTCGCTGACGCTCGGGTCTTTTTCGCGATGGGTGTCGGCTCCTTCGTCTTCCCCTTCGCCGGCTCTTCTTCGCCTGCCTTCTTCTCCTTCACTGGTGCTTTTGCCGGCGTCCTTTTCTCCTTTGCCGGCGTCTTCGCCTTCGCCTTGGTTTCCTTGGGCGCCACTTTCGGCTTCTCCGTCGACAAAATAGCCTTGTAGCCCGGGAAATCGTAGTCAATCCCAGCCGCCGCGATCTTCGCTCGACGCTTCTCTTCCGCCTTCACCAAACCAATGTTGCGTTTCACCTTCTCTTCGTCAGTTCGCTCCTTATTGTGCTTCGCCGCCGCTCTTCGTTGCCATGGCACCGTCTTGAACTTCGTCCCCGTCCCCTCAAACGTCTTCGGGTGCACCTTCTCCGGCTCCAGCAGCGTTATCTTCAGCACTTGATTCGCGAGCAAATAGTTATTCATGCTCCCCGCCACGATCGACGCTACCTCGGGGTGCTTGAACTCCACGAACGCGTAGTGCTTGCTCTTTCCCGTTTTTTTGTTCCTACTCACCTTGACACGAGTGACCTCGCCGAATTGCCCAAAGTACTCCTTCATCTGCGCCTCGTAGAACCCGTGCGGGACGTGGCCGACGTAAATCACGCGAGGAAGTTCTCTTTTACCTCCCGCCTTGCCCTTCTTCGTCGACGCCGAGGCGAGCGGGATGACGTCGCCGGTTTTTTCCATCTCTTTGCCGGCGGCGGCGGCGCTCTTCATCGACTTTTTGGACGCCGAGGGCATCGAAAACGGCAGCGCGCGTCGTACTGTGCACCGCGCGGCGTGCGCGGCGCGTGCGGTCGATGCGACGATGCCAAAGGCAGCGGCGGGGGGTCGCTCGAACGCCGAACGCCGGTCTATGAAGAGTTGTGAAGTTTTGGAAAGAGTTGAGTGTTACACGAAAGCGCGGCTACGCTTCGAAAAGCCAATCACTGAGGTCGGTAAACGCGCCGCTGAACGACACTTCGCTGATCGTTTGTAAAGTGTCACGGACGACGTCACGAACACCCAAGTTCGCGAGTTTCTGTTGGGTGTCAGGATTGGCTGACGCCGCCGCGAGCACGGCGCCGCAGCACGATTCCACGACTTTCAAGTCTCCGAGGTGACAGTTCATGGCAAACATGAGCGGTTCGTAGACTTGTTGTTGCACAAAGGTGTGCTGTCCGAATTGACCACCGAGATGGATGCATACCCACACTGCGCGGGCGGCTGCACGGACGACTCGAACGTCGAGTGGGAACGTGCGCAGGGTCACCGCGAGCGTCTCGAGCGCCGTGCCAGAGACAATTTGGGGAGCTTCGCGACCAAAAAACGCAAGCTCGCCAGATATCAATCCGCTGATTGATCTTGCTCCGTGGAGCTGTATATCTACGTCCGATTCGGCGTGACGCATCAACTCCAAAGCGGTTTGCAAGCCGCCGAGTTGGTACATTTGATGTGCGTTTGGTCCTTGGAAGACGCGAGAAATTGCGGCGAGTGCGCGCGTGGCCCATGTCCACACGTCCTCGGCGTCGTGCCAGCCAACTGCTATCGACATCGACCCTTGCTCGCTTTCAAGCCAGCCGGAGCGGGGAACGTTGTGATGAGCCGGCGTTATCGCTAAGTGAACCAAAACGCGGGCGCAGCGCTTCTTTGCGTAATACGCCGAGTCGCGCTTCCGTGGGGTTGGGATCGGACGCACGGCAGTGGATAAAGCACTGAGCGTCAACGAGTTCCACTGTCGACGATCCCTAACCTTGGCGAAAGACACCGAGTACAGGAGATTGAACAAGGAGACTCGTTTCAATCCTCGTAGCATATCCGCGGCTTCGTCGTACACCAACGTTTGACGTTCTTCTTCAACTTGCACGACTTCAAGAGGCGAAGTGGATTGTCCAGTACGTTTCACATCGCTTAACTCCGCTAAAAGCTCGGCCAAACGGCTGCGTAGCTCTTCCATCTCTTGTTCAAGTCGCGCGATCTCTTGACTCATTTGTGCCTTTTCGCTTTCGCAAGCATTCAACGCGTCAATCTTCTCCTGCAGCTGGCGCGTCTCTTGACGAAGTCTCGCAGCGTTGACGTCACCGGACGCTCTCGAAATTTCTGCAGCCGTCCTTTCGCTCGCGAGCTGGTTTTGCAAGTTGGAAATTTCTTCTTCCAAATGCGCCACAGTCTTTCGCGCGGCAGCCTCTGATTGCTCAAGTTTCAATTCCGCCGCTTCCTTCGCGGCCTTCTTTCGTCCAGCGTCCATTTCGAGTTCACCCAGACGTTTGAGCTGATCAGAAAGACGCGCGCTGTTGGCCCCTTGCAGTTCTCGAATCGTTGCGAGCTCCTCCTCCAAAAATTCGATGCGAGTATCGCGGTTGCGAAGCTGAGTAACTCCTTCGTCACGCGACATTTCACACGCCTTCAACTTGGACTTCGTCTTTTCGTATCGCGAATTCAGGGCCTCCAAGTTAGACTCATGCTCGATGATGACCAAATCCTTTTCACGCGACTGCGCGAGGAGCTCTTCTTGCATTTCCAGTCGTTCTCGCATGGATTCGTTGATCTTGATCAAATCGGCGAGCTCATCACCCAACGCCTCGTCGCTGTCCTGGAGCTTAACGACTTGCGCCATCAGTTGATCTACTTCCTCCTGCTTGGACACGACTTCTTCAAGGAGACGTTCCTGCTCATTATTCAAGCCTTCGCGATCAGAATCAATTTCGTTGAGTCGCTGTTGAAGCTGCGTAATTTGAGTTTCGTGCATCGACTTCGATCTGCGCATTTGTGCTTGTAAATCAGCATTATGCGCCTCGAGCTGTGCTTTGGTACGCTCACCGGCGGCGTATCGCTCTTTACAAATGGCCAAATCTTCCGCGACCAACGCGAGCTGCTTCTCGACGTCTTCCTTCGACGAAAGAAGTGCCTCAAGTTTTTCATCCTTTTGTTTCGCTGCCGCTGAGGATTTGGTGAGTTGCGCCGCGGCGTCTTTGAGCCTCTTGTTTGCACTTTCGAGCTCGTCTTGCAAGCCAACTCGCTCTTTGCCGGTGCTATCGAGTGACTTGATAAGATCGGCCATTCGCTTTTCTGCTGATGCCGTGTCCGCGCGAGATTCTTCAACCACTTGTCGAAGCTCAAAATTCTCCTTCTCCGAGTGAATGAGTTTGTCTGAAAGGTCCTTGATGACCGCACCCTCTTCAATCAACTTCTTTTGAATTGTTGCAACTCGCGCCGTTAACATTTCTTTCTGCTCGGTAAGCTCGAACGCTCGCGCTTGTGCTTCGTGCACTCGAGTCGTGAGTTTAATGTTCTCTTGTTCGAGCCTGTGCTCGTCTTCGGCGTGTTCTCGTGCTTCACTACCCTCAAGCGTCGAGGTCTTGACAACGACGCGTTGCGACAAACGTTTGGTCACACGTGCGTTGTCCTCTTGAAGTGTTTTAATTTCTTTTCGAAGATTCGCGCTAGCGTCTTCCGCAAATTCGCATCTTGTCTGCATTTGCTTGGTCAGAGCTTCGGCGGCTTCGCATCGCTTGCACACTGGCACGCCCACAACTGGTTCTACGGTGGGTTCTTTTGACTTTGACGTACTGGAGACGCTTTGGTGGTTCGAATTCGCTACGACACCCAGCAGGAGACCCACAGCGGCGATGAGCGGGTAGACGAGGAAAGTCAGAGTGCTTGATTTCTTTGATTTGCACACTTGATCCTTTGCCGCATTCGCATGTTCATTCGCAAGTTTGATCGTCTCCTCAAGGCTTCGCTGCACGATCGCATGTTTCTCCTTGAGCGTTTCAAGGCTTGCGATATCGCGATTCTTCAACTTGACGTTTTCGGCTTTACTTTCGGTTAGCTTGGCGCGGAAGTCCGAATCGAGCGCTTGAATGGCGGCGGCGTGCTTCTTCTTGAGCGTCTTGACTAGCGCGTCGTGCTGTTTGAGCAAGTTTGTCGAGCTGGAAGGATCGCCTCGAAGCTCTCTCTCATACACCAACACTCGATCTTGCAGCGAAGAAACCTCCATCTGCGCGTCTTCGAGCTCGAGTTGGGATTTGCGCAACCATCGCGTTCCCTCGTGCTTTGCGTCCATGATGTTTGCCTGTGCGTGTGCCATAAGCTTTTCGTTCTCGGCTTCGTGAACGGCGGTTAAATACGCAACATCCTCTTCGTGTTTGAATTTCTGGTGCTCGAGTTGTTGTCTCGAAAGCGCGAGCTCAGCGCGAAGAAGCCGGATTTGCTTATCCACCGCGATCGCAGACTCGACTTCGCTGTTCTTTTTCAGGCGCGCCGTCTCTTTTTCAGCCTCTCGTAGTTTGTAACTGCAAGAGCCGGCGAGCGGTGATTTAATAGCGCCTCCCCAGCCATCGCTTTCGCCACGACGCAAGGCGTCTAGGGACGCCTCGCATTCTTCGACATCGCTGAGAAGATTTTCATGCCGCGTTCGCAACACGGTGAGCTCAGCCGCGACCGTGCCAGAGGTGACGCCGCGGGCCAGATAGCCGTGATCGAGCGCCGAGAACGTGCGGATCGCTTCCATCATCCCAACGCCTCTTTGTCCAACGCCCACGGCGTCATCAGCGAACAACGACCCGGAGAAAACGAGAAAGGCGACGAGAATCGCGAAGGCGCTTTCGCGAGAAAAGATACGTCGAACAATCGTCCTCGCGATTGCATCCGGCTGTTTCGCTCGCTTCCGCTCCGCGTATCGGCGCCAAGCACGCTGGAGCTTAATCACCGCGGCGAGTTTCTTCGCCTCGACATCTACGTCTGCGTCGTAACCTCCCTTTCTTCCTTTGCCCTCAAACAATCGCTCGCGCGCTCGACGCGCCTTGTCGCTCGCCGCGAGCTCCACCTCCGCGTCGCGCTTCGCCTCCGCTGCCCTCTTGAGCTCCTTCTCCGCCTCTTGAAAGTCAACGGACGCGCGCTCGAGTTTCATATTCGCTTGCTTCAGCGCTGCATCTGCGACTTGCGATGCTCCGGGCAGTCCGCTCTTCTTCGCCGTCGCCGCGCGTTCTTGCGCCGTCGTCGCCTCCGTCGCCGCGCGTTCAAACACCATCTGCGCCGCGCTCATCCGCACCTCCGCTTGATCGTACGCATCTTGAAAACGTCGCACCACCGTGCCGACCTTCGCGTGAACGCCATCCGCCTTCGCGTCGTCGTCCGTCCGCGCGGCGTCCGCGTCCCGCGCGTTCGCCGCGTCCTCGCTCGCCGTCGAGCCTCCGCGAAACACCCCGAACAGGTAGTCGAGTCCGAACGACGACGGCGACGCCACGCTCGACGGGCTCTCGCCGTCGCTCTGCGCCGTTTTCACGCGCGTCGTCGTCGTCGTCGTCGTCGTCGTTTTCACCGTCGTCAACCGACCGCTCGCGGTGGTGACGACCGATCGCGTCGTCGGTTCGGCGCCCATGACGCGTCCGGCGACGTCGATCGACGAAACGCACGCGTGCGCACGCGATGCGCGCGGTTCGGCGGACGAAGCGCGCGCGTGTGCGGTCGCGCGCGGGTGACTGAATTAAGGGAGGTGGTTAACACCCAACGCGGGACCGACGCGACCTACGCGACGATGCTGGAATGTGAGTGGCGAGGCGAATGGGGCGGCGAATGGGGCGGCGAATGGGGCGAGTTACAAATACAAACGGTACGGGCGAGCGCGGTGCGGAATATGTGATTCGTCACGCGTCTTCGGATTTCTTGCCCGCGACGCCGAAGGCTTTTTTGAGATTTTCGAGAGACAGGTTTCGACGGATTTTCGACCCGAGTGAGCTCTTTTTCTTCTCACCGTCTGTGACGGATAATCTCTGGAGCGAGGACTCAATGGGTTCTTGACTTTTTGTCGGCGAACGCGGTGGGAGCGGGCGTTTCGCTTCTGCGGCGGGCTTTTTCCAACTCGCCTCGGTGTCGCACTTTGAATTGGTGCTTTCCCATTTGCGATGACGTTCGTCGATGCTGGAGCGTCGAGGCGCGCCGTCGGCGCTGTTGACGTCGAAACTGCTTCTTCGACTACTGTTGGGCGACTCCTTGGACCAGTCATTGCCGCTGTGGAACGCCCGCTCGGGCACGCCGGCGCGGTTGCTCTCGGCACTGCTCCAAAATGAGGTGAACTCGTACGGCTGTAGGTACCCGTGCCCGTACACGAAGCGCCCGACTGGGAGATGCGTGAGAACGATTCTGTTGTGCGTGAAATCCACGGGCACGGTGGCGCCCGGATCGACCCAGCCGACTTCAGACGTGAAGACGGCTTTTTCGTCGATGCTGCGGCGACCGCCGTCCACGCTCCGCCTACCGCCGTCCACGCTTCGCCTGTTGCTGCCTTGCGCGTTCGCGGGTGGACGCTCTCTTACTTCAATGCTTCGACGTCGCGCCGCCTCGCCGTGCTGTGCGCATCGGGTCACCTCTTGCTCGTTGAGCGGCCAGTGCGTCGCCACCGACTTCCCCCCCGCGCCGCAAAACAAAATGAGCATCCCATCCTTCGAATGACCGAACGACAACGGCTCGCTGAACTGCGTCGCCGCGGCGAAAACGCGTTTCGTCGTATCATCGATGACGACGAACGAAAATTTATGCTTGCCGCTCAACTCTTTCAAATACGCCTTCAACGCCAGCGACCGTTCGCGCAGGTCCGCGTGCTCCTCGCGAATCGCTTCAAACTTCTTCCCGACGTCCTCCGCGCGAAGCGTATCGCTCACCAGCGCCAACTCATACGAGTTTCCGCTCGCGAACTTCACCTTGTGCGTCATCGACCGCGCCAGTCCGCCGCACTCGCGTCGTTCCACCTTGTAGTACGTCTTTGGCAATTTTTCAAAGCACTCGTCCACGCACGTCCTGCGTTCGCACGTCGCGCGCGTCGTTCGTCAGTCGCGGTCGCGCGTTTCGTCGTCATCGCGCGCGTCGCGCGCGCGTCGCGCGCGCGCGATTCGTGCGAAACTCGCGTCGATATCTCGATGTCGTTATCTCGACGATCGTCGTCGCGACGCACCGCACGCGCTCGGCGCTCCACTCCTTGGGCGGCACGCACGCCGCGAACGAACACAGGGGGTGATCGCCGCGATCGTGCGCCGCGCCCGCGCGGCGGCCGCCCATGTCTGCGCGGATCGAGTGCGCCGATGTGCGGCGACGGCGAGCGGCGCGCGGGCGACGGAGGCGACGGAGGCGAGACGACGCGCGAAGGATTGTGCGTTACACGATGAACGCCACGCGCGCGCGCTACGCGTTCGCCGTGGCTAAACGAATGGTGCGCGTGACCTTTTCGGGGTTGGCGTCGCCCACGGCGGCGCGACGAAGGGCGGTGACTTGGACGTCGTCGCCGACGCGCTTGCGCTCGATGGCTCTGACGACGTCGGCGGCGACGCCGCAGGGCGCGCCGTCGACGGCGATGATGACGTCTCCGGGTGCGATGCCGGCGATACCTCGACGAGTGGCGAGGAAACCCGCTTTCGACGCCGCGGAGTCGCCTATGAAGGACTGAATGAGCGCGCCGCCGCCGACGGGGACTTGCAAATCGCGCTCGACGCTCGCGCTGGCGAATTTAATGTTCAACGATGGGAACACCACCTCGCCGCTGGCGATGAGCTGCGGCACAACGGCGTTGACGGTGTCGATCGGAATCGCGAATCCGACGCCCGCGGACGTCCCCGTGGGTGTGAAAATGGCGGTGTTGATGCCGATGAGTTGACCGCGCGAATCCAAAAGCGGTCCGCCGCTGTTCCCAGGATTGATCGCCGCGTCGGTTTGAATCGCCCCGGTGATCAAACTCCCGACTTGCGACTGAATGCTTCGATTGAGCCCGCTCACGACGCCCGTGGTGAGCGTGTGATCGAACCCGAACGGGTTACCGATGGCGAACACCGCCTGCCCGACGCGCACGCCCTCCGACGACGACGACACCACCGCCGGTCTCAGCAACTCCTTCGGCGCGTCCACCTTGATCACCACTAAATCTTTCTCCTTCGACGCCCCCACGAGCGTCGCCGCGAACGTCCGATTCCCCTCGTTCGTCTGTATCGTCACCTTGGCCACCTCGCCGAGTTTACGTCCCTTCGGCGCGCTCGCGAGCACGCCTCCCAGCACGTGATAATTCGTCACCACGTGTCCCTCGTCGTCCCACACCACCCCCGTCCCGTTTCCTTCGGCCACGATCGCGCCCGCGAACGCGCTCTGATTCCCGCTCTGATTCAGCACCGTGAGGTCGACGACGTTCACCGCCGCGCGCTCGGCGCGTCCGAAGACGTCGATGAATTGCGACTCCAGCGCGCCCAGCGCGCCGCTCGACGCGATCGCGGGCGACGGCACGTTCGCCGCGCGCGCGTCCACCGCGCGCGTCGTCGCGGACGCGAGCGCGAGCGCCAGCGCGCGTCGGCGCGTCGTCGATGCCGTCGACGGTTGCGCTCGACGCGCGTCGTCGTCGTCGTCGTCGCGTCGCGTCGCGCGCGTCGCGGCGCCGCGCCCGCGCGCCGCGCGCCGCGCCCGCGCGACGCCCGCCGGCGCGACGCGCGCGACGCGCGACGCGATCGACGCGCGCGACGCCATGACGAGGACGGCGACCGCGCGTCTCCCAGTGCCGCCTCGACGCCACTTCGCGTCGGCGTCGCGCGCGCTCGAGCGATGCGACGGCGATTCCCGCGCGCGGTGACGGTCGCCGCGACGACGTACGTCGCCGCGACGCTGGCGCTGGCGCGCTGGAGCGACGGCGGCGACGACGCGACGCGCTTTAGGCGACGACTGCTCGGCGCTGACTCGACCACGCCGCTCTGGCGATACGCGCTCATCCCGTTCATCGCCGCCGTCGTGGGCTGGGGGACGAACGTCGTCGCGCTGAAGATGACGTTCTATCCGCTCGAGTTCTTCCCGGGGTTTTTGAAGTTTGCGCAGCTGAGGGGGCAGCCGTTCGGCGCGCTCGGCGGATGGCAAGGGATCATCCCGAGCAAGGCGGGGGAGATGGCGGAGATATTGGTCGATCTCATGACGAAGAAATTGATCGATATCAAGGAAATTTTCACGAGGTTGGAGCCGAAAACGTTCGCGAGCATCATGGATCCCGAGATGCGGTGCGTGACGGAGGAGATATTCGAGACGGTGCTCGCGCGGGAGGCGCCGACGTTTTGGCAAGGATTGCCGAGAGTGGTGCGGGAGGAGATGGTCGCGGAGGCCATGGCGCAATCGAGTGGGTTGTTGGAAGACGTAATCGCGGATTTGATGGAAAATGTGTACGATGTGCTGGATTTGAAGACGATGGTGGTGACGCTGGCGGTGAATAATAAGGACAAGGTGGTCAACATGTTTCAAGAAGTCGGCGCGAAGGAGTTTGTTTTCATCGAGCGGAGCGGGCTTTACTTTGGTTTCGCGTTTGGTTTGGTGCAGATGGTGGTGTTTTACTTTGTCGACAAGCACGCGCCGGAGCAAGGAGTGTGGTTACTTCCATTTTTTGGATTCGCCGTGGGCTACCTCACGAATTTCGTCGCGTTGAAGGTGATTTTTCAGCCAATCGAGCCAAAGCGCGTGTGCGGCGTCACGTTGCACGGCGTGTTTTTGAGGCGCCAAAACGAAGTGAGCGAAGAGTTTGCGCGCTTGAATCAGCTTCACTTTTGCAACGCCGAGAACTTGTGGGAAGAAATGATGAACGGGACGTACAAGGAAAAGTTTGAAGCCCTCGTGCGACGAAACGCCGAAAACTTTTTTGATAAAGCCATCGGCTCGGTGACGACGGCAAAGCTCATCATCGGCGCGGAGAAGTATGACGAAATCAAGCGCACCATCGTAGACATGATTTTTGCTTCGATTCCCGATTGCGTGCCCGTGACATACGATTACCAGAACGAAGCGCTCGGCATAGAGGATACGGTGCGCGAGCGAATGCAAAAGCTTCCTGGAAAGGACTTCGAGCGCGTTTTGCATCCGGTTTTCGAGCAAGACGAAATCAAACTCATCGTCGTGGGCGGGGTATTAGGCGCTTTGACGGGCGTAGCGCAGTATTTCTTCGCGTTCGCGTAGTTGTAATAGATACAGCGCGGATGAAATTACACACTTGTTAAAGCTCCATGTGTGGAGTTCGTCGTCGTCTCTTGTGCGGACTCTTGCCCGTGCGTTCGGTGAGGAAATCGGTGAACGCGTCTGTTTCCATGTGTCCGTCGTATTCCTCGTGTCTGGGCTTATCACCGGAATGATAGTAGTAAACGGTCGGATAGTGTCGAACGTGCAAATCCTTCGCCTCATTCTTCGTCGCGTCCATCTTGGCGATGATGATGTCTTTCTCATCCTTGTAAAGCGTGGCGAGCTTATCCCACACCGGCTTCATCGCCTTGCACGTGCGGCACCACGGCGCGTAGAACCAAACAAAGACGTGCTTGTCGTTATCCATGAGCATCGACTGGAACGTCTTACCGACAACTTGCAGAACGTCGCCGTCCTTGGGGAGCGGATCTTGCGACTTGAGCAACGGCACGAGCTTTTTCGCCTCGAATTCCTTGAAGAAGTGCACGACATCGTTCGAGATCTCGTCGGCCTCCATCGAGCCCTTGTATTGATACTTCAAGTCATGCGAGAGAAGGCGAATCGTCGGCCCGTCGCTCTCGCGGAGAGAGAAGTAGTCGTGCATGACAGTTTCTTTGGCGTCGACGGTGATAATGTGCACCTTACCACGAAGTTGTTTGGCCGCAGGTTCTAAAGATTTCGACATCTTCTCGGCTTCTGTCGCGTCTTCTGGCAAGAAGACGAAGATGTTAGCGGCGATCGGACCCATGAAAAGCCGCTCGAGTTGCTTCTTGTTTTCGAACTTCACGATCGGTGGAACCATTTCCGTGGCGATCCAGGACTTGACAGCATCCAAATCGCGCACGTCGCCGGGGTACCGAACGGGTTCTTTGGCAAAGTCGCGCCACATCTTGATGGTCGGGAACGGCGCTTTCCAGTCTTCGGTGGCGATTTTGCTCTTCGTCTCGCCAAAGTCGAGATCAAACTCAGCCGCGGCGTGGTGGTACACGTCCAAATCATCCTTGTTATCGAAGAACCCGATGACGGTGATGTCCCGACCCATCAAGAAAACTTCGACGTCGTCCGTGCCTTCCAGCCAACGCGCCGGCTTGAGTAAGTTTCTTCGAACAAACTTATCCAAGTGTTGCGGCGATCGATCGCCCACGTACCTCTTCGGCACACCATCACGGAATAATATGAGCGTCGGGTATTCCTCGATTTCGAATCGCTTATCCAAATCACGTTCCTTGGTCGCGTCCACGAGCCCAAACGCCATCTCCGTGCCCGCCATTTTATGCGACTGCGCGTAAGACACCCACCGCGGCATGAACGCCTTCGAGTGCCCATCCCACGGCGCGTAAAACATCACGAAGTTATATTTCGACTTCTTCAACTCGTTGTCGAAGATGTTGGCATCGAGCTTCAACAAGTGATCGTCATTAGCCTCTTCGGCGATGATTTCGTGTTCGCTCACCTTGCCCTTGGTCTTTGGCCTCTGAAACGGGTTAAACATCTCCGCTCGCGCCGTCGCCGCGACGCCCGCGAACGCGACGATCGTCAGCGCAATCGCGCTCGCGCGCGCTCGCGCGCGCGCGCGCATCACGGCCATTTTCACGCGTCCCGGTGCCTCCGACACGATTCACAATCGCGATCGAGATCGCGTCTCGCGCTCAACGCAGCGCGCGCGCGCGGTCGAAAGCGCGCGTCTTAGATCGTCTCGTCCGTCGCGATTCGCGACGAGGCCGTGCGATCGCGCGCGGACGCGTCGGACGCGCGGCAGAGTGTCCGCTACGTGTCCGCTACGCTGGGTGTTGGTCCTCGTCCTCGTGTCTTCGCGTCACGCGCGAATTCGCCGCCGCACACCGCGTCGACGCCGACGCCGACGTCGCGCGCGCGACCGAACGCACCGCGCGCGCGATCGTCGATCGCTGCGCGCGCGAGATCGTCGATCGTCGCGTCGTCGACGGTGGTAGATGCGCGCGAGCGCGCCGACGTCGGAAAAGATGGTGCCATCGAGCGCGTCTCTCGGGACGCGCGCGCGCGCGTGCGCGCGCGCGTGCGCGCGGCGCGCGGCGGGAATGTCGCGCGCGCCGCGCGCGGTCGATCCCGAGGCGCGCGCGCGCGCGAGGACGTACACCGCCGCACCGTGGGGCGCAGAAGCGACGGTTGATGCGCTCGAACCGCCGCACGTGCGCGGTTTGAACGACGACCAGCGCGCCGCGGTGCTCGCGCCCGTGGGCGCGACGCGCGTGCTCGCGGGACCGGGGTCCGGGAAGACGCACGTGCTCATCGGACGCGTCGCGCACCTGATTCACGAGCTGAAGACGCCGCCGAGGGAGATTTTGTGCATCACGTTTACGAACAAGGCGGCGCGCGAACTGCGAGAAAGGTTGAGGGATAAGATTGGCGACGCCGCGGCGCGAGAGATCACGGCGGGGACGTTTCATTCCGTCGCGGCGAGGATGCTGCGACGGCATGGCGATCGAATTCCGGGCATAGGACGAACGGGAGAGTTTACGATTTACGACGCCGACGACAGCAAGCAAATCGTGCAGGGCGTGTTGGTGAACAAGTTTGGGGAGACGAAGAAGACGGCGCAGCCGGGACCGATGAGAAACTGGATTAGCACGTCGAAGTCGTGCGTGAAACACTCGGTCGGGTTGAATGGTTCGCACATGTTGCGGGCGCTTTTGGACGCGCGCAAGCCCATACCGCCGATGTCGCACGAGCGCTTTGTGGAGTGTTACGACGAGTACGAGCTCGGTTTGCGGCAAGCGAACGCATTTGACTTTGATGACTTGCTTTCGGCGACAGTGGCGATGTTGGAGATGTGTCCGGACGTACGATCGTATTATGAGCATCGATGGAGCCAGGTGCTCGTTGACGAGTTTCAAGACACTTCGACGACGCAGTATGAGTTGATTAGAAAATTATCGCAGCCGCAAGGCTCGGTGTTCGTCGTCGGCGACGCCGATCAGGCTATTTATGGTTGGCGCGGCGCCGAGGTCGCGAACATTCGCACGCAGTTCGATGAAGACTTCAAGGATGTCCAGACGCACATGCTGACGACGAATTACAGAAGTACGGCGACCATCGTCGAGGCGGCGCAGGCAGTCATCAAGGAAAGCTCTTTCCCGTCGCCATTGGACCTCGTCGCGAACACCCCGGGTGGTCGCGACGTCGCGATCGTCGAGGCAAACGACGATCGCGAAGAGGCCGAATTCATAGCTTTAGAGGCGCGCAAGGCAGTCAAGGAGGACCCGGATTTACGGTATTCAGAAATCGCAGTCTTGTACCGAACCAACTCGCAGGCTCGAGTGCTCGAGGAAGCGTTCATTCGCGCGGGCGTACCGCACAAAGTCATCGGCGACACATCGTTCTACGGTCGTAAGGAGATTAAAGACATGATCGCGTACCTGCGCGTGGTGTCCAACTCGGCGGACACGGTGAGTCTGAACCGAATCATCAACACGCCAACAAGAGGCATCGGGAACTCAACCATAGAAAAGCTCAACGCATGGATTGATACGCTTCCGAAAACAGACGGCGTTCCGCCGTCAATCGGTGACGCCCTGTTCAACGGCGCTTGGAGAACCAAAGGCGACGAAGGGCAGACCGAACTGCTGCCGAGCGCGGAGGAAATGGGATTGACGACGCGTGCGAGATCCGCCGTACTGAAATTTTCTCAGCTCATGGCGGAAACCCGAGAGAAGGCAAAAAGCTCGACACCGGGCGAACTGCTAGAAGCAATAATCAAAGCCACGGGTTACGACACCATTGTGCAAGATGCCGATGATGGCAACGAGCGTTGGGCGTTTGTGCAGGAGCTCATCAACTTGGCGAAAGAGCCACCGCAAGACATCGACGAAACCATCCAGGATCGCGTCGGTCTGGAAGCTTTGGGCTCGTTTTTAGAAGGCATATCGTTACTCACGAGTGCCGAGACCAAGGAAGAAGAAGGAGGAGACACGGTCAAACTCATGACCATGCACGCGAGTAAAGGTTTGGAGTTCAACAGCGTATTCATTTCTGGCGTCGAGGAAGGGTTGATTCCTTTTGTACGTAACGACGATAGCGAAGACGACCAAGATGAAGAAGTTCGCTTATTTTACGTCGGAATCACACGTGCGAAACGCAAGTTGATGTTGTGTCACGCGCGCGAGCGGCGAAGGTTTGGGCAGAGCGCACAACCGGCGAGGCGTTCGTTTTTGCTTGACAGCATCTCGGCGATGCTCACTGGATCGAAGAAACCAGAGCGCTCGGTGTCGATACCGTCGAGTTCGCGCGGTAACGCTGCATCACGTTCGTCTCGTGGGAAAAGTAAAACCGATTGGGGCGCTCGAGTTGCGGTTGATCTTCCGCCGCCGACGCTGAAGCGAGAAGGAACGGCGAGAGACAGAATTGAGAAGTCTCGCGATCTCATCGCAAAAGTCACGGGTTCCGACGCGCTGCTACCCCTTCCACTGCGAAAAGCTAAGTCAATGAATGTGGATGTAAAAACGTCAAGCGCGGTGTCGTCAGAAAACGGGACTGGTACGAAACCGAAGCGAGCGCCTCGACGAAGAAAAGCCGAGTAGAACATCGTAGATGTAGATCTGTACATTTCAACAGTCTGAAAGTAGTCATCCCGATATCCACGTCGTGGAGTTGCACAAATAATCAGCGCCCAGAAACCACGTGCAAGGGAATGGGTTGAATTCCACCTCCGCCTTGACCTCTTCCTCGTCCTCTTCCTCTGCAGTCGACGGCGCCACATCCACCTCGCGATACGAGAAAAATGTTGGCCACACAACACTCAATTCGTACCAGATGACATCGTAATACCCCGCAGTTACGCGAGGATCGCTCGACGGTTCCACGCTAGTCTCAACGCTTAGTCGTCCGCTTCGTGCATCGCGCGTCGGCACGAATGTGAACGTGATTGAATCCGTCGACGGTTCCACGACAGGTTCGCCGCGAAGAGGCTGTGGGACGTCGCCGATGAGCACGCGGACTCCCACGTCCACGTCGCTCAGACCGAGCGGTTGAATCAAAGCCGTATCGATTTGCTGTCGCAAGCAAATGGCTTGCCCGACAACGAGCCCGTCTACCGGTCGTCCGGCGCACGTGGTCACCTCGGTGGCGCGAACGCGCGACGCCCGCGACCGCGCCTCCGACTCCGCCGCCGCCGCGCGCGACGACGTGACCGCGTACAAAATCACGAGCAGAGCGTGCCACTTGGGAAGACGTTGGATGCGTTCATTATGTATCATTTATTTATCTTTCGTATCCGCTATTGCGCCTCGCGGCGCGTTGTGCTGTGCTATGTGTGCAAGTTTGTTTCGACGTTCATCGTTCGCGCAAACCGAATCGACGGCGGCGGCGTTCAAGCCCCCCCCAACAGCTCCTCGACCGCGCGATCCTTATTCCCACCGCACTTCGTCAGCGCTTTCAACACCGCACCCTCGCTGAACCCCATCTCCATCAACTCTCCGACGACCGGGTCCTTCTGATCCTCCGTGGCGTACTTCTTCGTCCACGCCCTCGCCGTCTCGTCGAACTCCCCTCGTCGTTCCGTGTACATCTGCGCCACCTGCGCGTCCTGCGGATCGTCCGGTTCCGGCGCCGCCAGCAGCGCCTGGCACGACAACAGCGCCGTTTTCAGCGTCAACGCCGGCGACCACTGATCCTTCAGCACGTCCAAGCAAATCGCCCCCGTCTGGCTCGACACGTTTGGATGCCACACCTTCGTCAGAAACTTCATCTTCGGCGGTTCGAACGGATACGACGCCCCGATCTGTATGTCGATGTGAAACGTCCCACCCTCGTACACCGTCTCGCTCGGTCCTGCGCGCGCGCCGTCGCCTCGTCAGTCTCTCGCGCGGCGTCGACCGCTCGCGATCGCGACGACGCACCCGCGATGGTGCCCTTCATGTGCACCAGGCTGTCCCCGTGCTGCGTCACCACGACCTGCGACGCGACGTCGCTCGCGATCTCGCGCAGCTCCTTCATGATTCGGTTCGTGTCCGCCATCGCCGCGCGCGCCGGGACGCGAGGAGGCGCGTCGCGATGTGTCCGCGCATCGCGCGCGCGCGCCGGTCGCACACGTCGACGCTCGACGCCGCGCGCGCGCGTCGTCCACCGCGCGAGCTCCCGCGCGTCGTCGCGCGCCGTCGCGCGCCGTCGCGCGCGATGCGCGGCGCGGACGCGCGCGCGTCGAGCGCGTCGAGCGCGTCGGCGTCGACGCGGTTTCGCGGTGACGCGCGGCGAGGGCGACGCGCGACGCGCGCGCGCGCGACGGCGCGCGCGGCGATGGGCGACGCGAGCGACATGCCGCGCGTCGTCGTGCCGGAGGCGTACGTGCGGTTCGCGGAGGCGCTCGCGGACGCCGCGGGCGAGACGACGACGAAGTACTTTCGCGCGCGCGGCGTCGAGGTGGAGGATAAAAAGGACTCGTCGCCGGTGACGATCGCGGATCAGGAGGCGGAGGCGGTGATGCGGGGAATGGTGACGCGAGAGTACCCGACGCACGCGATCTTCGGGGAGGAACACGGGATCGAACTCGGCGCGGGCGGGGCGAGCGAGTGGACGTGGGTCTTCGACCCAATCGACGGGACGAAGAGTTTCATCACGGGTAAACCACTTTGGGGGACGTTGATCGCGCTGTTGCACGACGGTGAGCCCGTGCTTGGAATTTTAGATCAACCCGTGCTCAAGGAGCGATGGATAGGGGTCAGCGGACGCGTGAGCACGATGAACGGCGAGCCGATATCCGTCAAGCCGTGCGAGAGCGTCGGCGACGCCTACATGTACAGCACGACGCCGTTGATGTTCGAAGGCATGAACCTCGCGCGTTACGAAACCCTCGCGCGCAAGGTTAAGATTCCAATGTACGGTTGCGACTGCTACGCCTACGGGTTACTCGCCATGGGATTCGCCGACCTCGTCGTCGAAGCCGACCTCAAGCCGTACGACTACATGGCGCTCGTCCCCATCGTCAAGGGCGCGGGCGGTTACATGACCGACTGGAGGGGCAACGCCTTGCGTTTCACCGCCGACCGCGCGGCTCTGGAGTCGGGCGACTTCCAGGGCGAGGTCATCGCGTGCGGCGACGCCAAAGTCCTTCGCGCCTGCGTCGCGACGCTCTCCAAAACTCTGTTTTAATCGTCACAAGCGTATGCGCAAACAGTACGACGCGCCGTTCGAAAGCACGAAATCCCGCACGAAATCCCGTACTTGGTAGGGCACGCGCGACGACGCCGTCGCGAAAGGTCCGCGGTCGACGCCACACGACGCGCGACGATGGCGGCGAAGAAAGAAAAGGTGCGCGACGCGCGACGCGAGCGACGGCGCGAACGCATCGCGCGACATCGATCGCGCGCGCGTCGCGGGCGCGATCGACGTCGCGCGGCGCGCGCGCGACGCGATCGACGCGACGGCGAAAACCTCTCGCGCGCGCGACGCGGACGGCGCCCGACGCGCGCGCGAACGACGCGCGCGGGCGAGACGACGTGCGCGCGGTGAAGGAAAATCCGATCGGCCGTCGGAACGCGCGACTGACGGTGGACGCGACGCGACGAAACGTAGGTTGTGGTTGAAAAGGCGCCGGTGGAACCGGGGTACGAGGTGAGCAAGGAAAACATCGCCAAGCTCGCGGCGTACATTCTTTGTCTCTGGGCGTTCTTCGCCGGGATTTACGCGGCGTTGATCTTCATCACGACCGGCATGCGACACGCGCCGTACCGTCACTTGCCGCCGAAATACTTGGGTTTCTTCAGTTACGTCGGGAACGACGCCACGAAGACGGCGCCGACGACTTTGCCGGCGCTCTTGCCGTGGGTGAAGGCGGCGATGAACAGCGGTTCGTGCAGCGCGGTCGTCAACACGTGCGTGCCGACGGGTACGGCGTCTTGGATGAACCCGATCGGGTTTCCCACGTCGAGTTCGTGCGGCTCCGCACTTTGCACGAACGCGTAAAGGCGACGCCCTTCTTTTCATAGCATCATTCTCGTTGTCCCAGTAAAAAGTTAGAAATTCGCGTCGGCGAAGGTTGTGAATATGAATCCGATGAGAATATTCTTTTACAACTACTACTGCGTCTACGGTGCGCGCGGCGATGCGCTCACAACGTCGTCTTCTCGACGGTTTCGCCGTCGGCGCCAAGCTTCATTTTCGCGATGGACTCGCCGTCTTTTAAAATCTCCAACGCCTCCGGTTTGGCGTCGACGCACCCTTGCGACATACCCACGTCGATACGGATGACTTTACCGCCGCACGCGGAGGTGATTCCGTGCGGATGCTGGATGGTGTGCCCGACGACGACGCGCTCGACACCGGGAATCATCCGAAGCGTCTCCTCTAGTAAGTCGCAATCGCACTTATGCTCTTGCACGTGCGAATAATCTCGCGCCCAAACCACCGAGTCTCGCCCTTGGACGCTTAACGGCGGCGCACTTTTGATTTTACCCCGCTTGATCCACTGCGAGATCTCTTCGTTGAGCGTATCCAAGCCGTACTTGACGTGCTCCGGTAACACGCCGCCGTGCACAAACAAAGTGCTCCCGATCGCCACCACCACCGGCTGGTGCGCCAAAAACCTCAGCGCCAACGGCGCTCCCGGAGCGAGCGCGCGCCAGCGATCACCCTCGCCCTCTTTCACGAAACTCGGTAGAGTATCCGTCTTCGCCGCTTCGCCCGCGCGCGACTCGCACACGCCCGCCGCCAACCCGCAATTCGCTCGCAAAACCTTCCCAATGTCCTGTCTCGCCCGCCATCGCGCGAAATCAGCGTTACCCTCCGCTAACGAATATCTATACCTTCCGCTCACGTTCAGCGTCTCGTGATTTCCATTCATCACCACGAGTTCGCCCCCCGCCGCTCGCGCTTCGCCTCGCAACCGCTCCAAAAAATGCAATATCGCCACCTCGTCCTTCCCTCGATCGAGCTGATCGCCCACTTGCACGCACGTCGTCGTCCCTCCGACCCACTCGTCGCGCGCGTTCGTCAGTTTCGCCGCGCGAAACGCTTCGCGCGTCTTCGCCAGGTCTCCGTGCACGTCACCGATGGCGACCAATCGTTCGACGCTCGGGCGTCGATACGACGTCGACGTCGACGCGCGCGCCGCCGACGGCGCCGCGGACGAGCGTGACGATCGTTCGTCGACCTCGACGGGCGCGACGGCGGCGCCTTGGGCGTGCAAGGTGGCGACGAAGGTGTCCACGAATGGGCCCCAGACTGGTTTGAGTTCGGCGCACTCGGACGCGTCGAGCGGGCCGGCGCGGAGGTCGCGAAGCTTGGCCGCGGCGGCGCCCATCGAGTGCGCGCGCGCGGTGTGGGGGCGCGAGCTCGCGCGCGCGGTGCGGTGTGCGGGGGGAAGTGCGCGGATTACAACTCGGCGACGGTTGGTTTGAAGTCGCGACTACGCGTCGACGTCCTCGATGACGATGGACGCGAGTTCGTCCAATAGCGCGGCCTCACTCTCGCCCGCGGCGATGAGTTTGGCGAGCAAGTGCTCCTTGGACGCTTCCTCTTGCCCGAGACAAGCTAGAAGATCGTTGAGCTCGGCTTCGTCGGCGGCGCGAGCGTCGGCGACGGCGGCTTCGACGGCGTCGCGGAGGCGAGAATCGGCGTCCGCGAGCGCGGCGTCGACGGCGTCGCGAGTGCGTAACTCTGCTTCGGCCTCGGCGAGACGGCGCCCTTCCTCGCGGCCGGCTTCTCGCGCGATGTCTAAAGATGAGGTCTCGGGCGCGGCGCCGCCGCCGGATTCCAAAGACGCGTGGAGCTTTTCGCGCAAGCCATTGGCTTCGGTTTCAAGACGATACACCTCCGCTTCTAAACCATTATACGCCGTACTCAGTGATGTGAGGGCTTCCTGGCGTTCTTCGGCCACTTTTTTCACTTCCTCAAGCTCGGATTTTAGGGATGCGATCTCTTGGGCGCTCGCTCGCTTCGCCGCCTCGACGGCGGCGTGAAGAGCTTCAGCGGACGCGTGACGCGCGCCGTTCTTCGCCACTGCGGATGGATCATCGCTCGCATTTGCCGAAGTCGGTGCAACGCCCAAAATCTGCTCGGCGAGCACGGCGTTTCGCGAGCGCACCTCCGCTAATTCCGACTCACTCGCTCGAAGTGCCTCTTGTAAGCGCAGCGCATAAGAGACGTCATCTTCGTCCTCTCGTTTAACCACGCTCGACACCGTACGCTCGCCTCCAGCGCCCGAAGGTTTTGCATACATTGACATTATCGCCGACTTCACGCGCTCTTCTAATTCGTTGATAAACACCGTAATGTCGTGATCGTACAATCCTCCACCGGGCGAGACATCTTCCGCTCCTTCGCTCTGCGTTGCGAACTTCGCCGCATTCGCTCGCGTCAAAGGTTTTGGTAACGTGGGTGCTCTCGACGCGTCGGCGTACAGCGATGACTTCGTCATTGCCTCCCACTTCATGAAGAAATTCTGCAATCCCACTCGCGCAGAGACGACGTCGAGCACGCTCCCAGAGTTTTCGAGCAAGCAGCATCCCAACACGACGCATGCGAGCGCGGCGACATGGGGCGATTCTGTGCTTCCACCAGTTCGTGCCAGATCGGCTATGGCGGGAAGATGCCCTGGGGACGACAAGAATGCTTCAACCGCCGCCTTGCACTCGTATAGCCACACGATCAAAAGCCGCAGGAGAACCGACTGCAGCTTTTCCACCTTTTCTTTATCCTCTTCCCGATCGTGCGTCACTGCGAGTTGGCGCACGCAACGAGGAAGCAACAGTTCAGACGCGTTCGAGCGTGAGCTCAGTGGTTCCAAGTTTACCCGTAGTGCTTTAAGTTTGCTTTGATCGTTTTTGTGCAGCATGTCGCGAAGAACACTCGCCGCTGCTATGCTGGCTTGGTCGAACGCCACACTGGATCCGCCCTTCGGCATGAGCGCTCGGGCAAGTAAACCGCCGAGCGACGACTCCTCGCTCCCGTCGTCAGCGCCTAGCCCCGTCGGCGCGAGCGTGGATACGAGCAGTAGCTGACCATCGGGATTTCCGAGCATCGACGCGCCTAAGACTAATATTGCGGCACCGCGCTCGGCTGGCGATTCGCTATGTAGCGCCGCTCGGCCGCACGACAACAGCGCTGGTTCAGTCACCGTGCCCGCACGATCAGCTGTGGCGCTAAACAACGCGGTCTGATTACCTTCATGATCGCGCACGAGCGCACCCAATGCGCGCAAGGCTGCAACGCGCACACTGACGGCATTCACCGCCGAGTCTCCCAATGCCGCTCGCACAAGAATTTCCACCGTTCCGTGCTTGGCTAATTCGCTTTGGTTCGCTCGGCAACCCTGCAAGCGTTGCTGCTGCATCATCGCATCTAGCTCGTCATCTCTGTTTAATTGCTTACGTTTCCCACTCTCTTCATCAGGGCTAACCAATAGATGCACCGTCTCGAGCGCGCACAACGTATTCGCGGCTTTTTGCGCCGAAATTCCTTGCATTCCGGCGTTACCAATCTCACGTTCCACCGCCGCCATGCCCGGAACGCTGCGCACGAACCCGCTCTCGCGAAACAATGTCTGATTGCTAGGATTATCTCTGAGCAAGTTATTGCACAACTCCAAACAGTCTTGCACGACCACGCCCCCGTCGACGCCACCCTCCTCTCGCATCACGGCGAACGCGCGCTCAAACGCGCCCTCAAACGCAACGATCTTTTGTAACTCCTCGTTTCCTCTCGTCAGCGACACGAGAAGTAATAGTATTTCATTACGAATCACTTCATTTTCCTTCATCGCATCCATCAGCGTCGGCACGGCGGTGGGATCCGCCAACACTCCCGCTCGCATCGCGTCGCCTCGCGTCTCGCTCGCCTCGCTCAGCGTCTGCGCCGCGTGCAGCTTTGAATAAAAATCCACCCCCCGAAGTTCACTCACCAACTGTTTCACGTTATTCACGTCTCCCGTGATCACCTCTCGCGCCCGTTCGCGTCCTTCGCTCGCTTCTCCGCTCGCCGCCGCTCGCATAGTCTCCAGCGTCGCGCGCACCAATCCGTCGTCGTCGTTCGTATCTCGCAGCGTCTCGAACATCTTCACCAGCCCTCGTTCGGCGACGAACGACCGCGCGCGCTCATCCTTCTCGATCAACCGTCGCAGCGCCTCCGCGGCGGCGATGCGATCGGCGCCGAGGACGCCCTCGGTGAGTTCGTCCAACAACGGCTCGGCGCCCGCGCTCGAATCGTCCTCGGGCGCGCCGAAGACGATGTTCTTCGCCACGCTCGACGCGCCGTGCTTGAGCGACGACGCCACGGCGCCGAGGCGGTGCATGCGCGCCCGACCGCGCGCCGCGCAGTGCGGCGAAGCGGCGACGCGCGCGCGCGTCGGCGATGACGAAACTTGAGATCGCGACGCGCGCGCGATGTCGACGACGCGCGGCGCGACGCGCGCGGTGGGAAACGCGCGAGCGTTTCGAGCGCGCGCGCGCGGCGGCGGCGCGCGCGCGGGACCGGTCGGGACGCTCGAACGGCGACGCGCGTCGGCACCGGTGCGATCCCATCGCGTCGACGACGCGCGACGAGAGACGCGCGGAAACGCGATGACGCGCGCGTCGCGGACGACGATGACGCGCGGTGCGCGCGCGAGAGACGCGCGGGCGCGCGCGGACGCGCGGGACGAGACGTCGGCGTCGCGCGACGACGGCGACGACGGGGAACGGGATCGCGCGACGACGCGCGGCGGACCGCGGGAAGATTTGGAGGGCTTGTTTGGCGCGGATTACTCGGGCGATGGGCTGTCGACGCAAGGCGAGGCTGTCGTTAAAGGCGTGGCCGCGGTTCAGGATAAACCGAGCGGGATGACGCTGGATGTGGATTACTTGCAAGAGCTCATCGCGATTCAAGAGGACTGCCCGAAGGAAATCGGCTTCTTCGGGACGAGGAATATGGGTTTCATGCATCAGCAGTTGATTGAAATTTTGGCGTACGCGCTTTGTTTGACGGGGAATCACATATACACGAGTGGTGCCACCGGGACGAACGCGGCGGTGATCAGAGGGGCGCTTCGCGCCGAGCAGCCTGAACTGCTCACAGTGGTTTTACCGCAAAGTCTGGCCAAGCAACCGCGAGAATCGAGGGAGCTGTTGGAGGGCGTGGCGCAAATCGTCGAAGCCCCGGAGAACGACGACATGCCTCTCGTCGAGGCGTCGAGGATATGCAACGACACGATCGTGAGCAAGGTGAAACAAATCATCGTCTTCGCTTTTCACGATTCCAGACTTTTGCTCGAAACATGCCGAAACGCAAAAAACATGCGAAAGCTCGTCACGTTATTCTATCTGGATTGATGCTGGCATGTATTTCTGTAATTATATCTGGTGCTATCAACTCATCCACTAACTCGTCTTCTAATTTCATTCTTCGCCGATCGTCACCAACTCGTGTTGAGGCGCGTCGCTCCGAAGTGGAGGCGCGTTCGCCGCCGCTTCCAAGTCGTCCCACACCGACGCATTCGCCGACAGGCTCGCGGTGTCTTGCTCGGCGCTTGAACGACCCGTAGGAACGAACGTACGCATTTTCACCGTCCTATCCGGTGTCTCTCCGTCACCGTGAAGCGTGTAGTCTTGATAAGTCGCCCCAAACTGATGCACCGTATCGTCAAAGACGTCGCGCACAGAGACAAAGTTGACGACGTTGGAGACAAAGCCACGCTTGGCGCCCGTGGGGTCGACGAAATCGGAGTATGGGAACGCGAACCACATCATAAACGAAACGATGAACATCTCGCAGCAAATAAGTACGTCCTGCACCGCGCGACCTTCTTCGGGGCTATCCAAACTTCCCGTGCGCACCGCCATGGCGGCGAAGAAGCTTTGCCAAAAGCTCAAAAAGATGACGCTCTTGACGATGATAAACTTGAGTAACGGATTGTACTTCGCCAGTGGGTCGTGCGCGCCCAAGTAAAACATCCACAGCGCGTACAAAGCGAGGGTGTATGAAATGTTGTACACGAAGAGGATGTATACGTACGCCTTCAAAAAGTTGATCTGTCCGTCGCCGAGCTTCCCTTCGGCTTGCAGCACGATTTCTATAACCGACAAAATCGGCTTGATGAACACAAACTGCAAGCATCCTTGTTTGCATCGCCGAATGTAGTTCCCATCTACCGCTAAATCACGATCAAAGATGCACGTCCCGCGCAACCAAGAACCGACTTTGATCTCCTTCCCCGCCATCGCGTTCACGATGGCGCCCGGTCCGCCGACGTACGCCAGACAAAGATTCAAAAAGTTATACACCACCCAGCTCTCGTAGCAATCTCGCACGACCTCGATGTAGAACCCCGCCTTATTATTTTCGATCACGAGCGAGATCCAGCTCAGCAACGAGAACACGGGCACGATGAGAATCACTCGATTTATGTGTCGCTGCACTCGCGGCATGGTGTAGTGCTTCACGTGCATGGCGACGAGCGCGACGGCGACGATCGCGCTCGTCCACGCCAAGAACCCCGTGACGTGGTGCGCGGTGCTATACCCCAGGTACCACTTCATCGCGCGCGTCCGTCTCGCGCGCGTCGCGTCTCGCGCGCGTCGTCAAAGTCGTTCTCGTTCGCACCACCTGGCGTCTTCCGCGTCCGCGTTTCACGCGCTCTCGCGCGCTCTCTCGCGCGCGCCTCGAGGTCTCGACGCGTCGACGCGTCGGCGCGTCGACGCGTCGCTCGCTCGCGCGCGCTCGCGCGCGCCGACCGTCGGCGTCTCGCGCGCTCGACGCGCGTCGCGCGATGCGGATGAACCAAACGGCGTCCGCCGCAC
>JACLAB010010426.1_pt1 | contig 27188 bp, 18 predicted proteins | sample 8027921 | NCBI WGS metagenome assembly JACLAB01 (sample SAMN15725117, study PRJNA655200) | protist metagenome | isolation source: fluorescence activated cell sorting (FACS) single amplified genomes of... | place: USA: West Boothbay Harbor, Gulf of Maine | collected 2000-07-19 | reverse complement strand
GTCGACGGCCGGTCCGTCGGCGAACGGAACGATTTCGGATTTGGATTTCAGGAGACGCGCGCGTCGACACGGACGACGCCGATGGGTTGGGGGACGCGATACGCCGACGCGACGGAGCGACGGAGGAGTGACGACGGAAACGACGGGAGGGTCGAGTCCGACGCGTGGTTTTGTGTTGATTGATTGATTGATTGATTGATTGATCGCGCGCGCGCGCGACGAACGAGTCTGATGGCGAACGTGGCGGTGACGCTCATCGCGGCGGGCGCGGGTGCGTTCGCTGGGAAGATTTTGGAAGCGAAAAAGGAAGGCGTTGAAAAGACGGCGCGGGGTGATGGAGAAGAGCGCGTCGCGTTTGAGACGGACGCGACGCAAAATGCTGATCACACGGCGGCGGCAAAGGCGGCTCGGTATCTCGCGCAGGAGTACCCAGAGGTGGATGCGCGGGACGAGAAGACGCCAGACGCCTGGGTGAAGAGACACCCGCACTTGATTCGGTTGACCGGGAAGCACCCGTTCAACGTCGAAGCGCCGCTGCCGGAACTTTTCGATTACGGTTTTATCTCTCCGGCGAATTTACACATCGTGCGTAATCACGGCGCGGTTCCGAAGTGCGAGTGGGACACGCACACGATCGACGTGTGCGGCAACGTGCCCAAGCCGTTTAACATTGGTATGGACGAGCTCACCAAAATGCCGACGGATACGTTTCCGTGTCTCGTCGTCTGCGCCGGTAACAGACGTAAGGAGCAAAACCTCATCAAGTCCTCCATCGGCTTCTCTTGGGGTCCGTGTGCGATCGGGAACACGTACTGGACTGGTGTTCCTCTTCGTTTGCTCCTCAACCGCGCCGGCATTTACAAGCCCGGCCCAGGCGCGCGCTACGTTTGCCTCAGCGGTCCTCAAAACGAGCTCCCGAAGGATTACCCCGATCAAGATGGCGGTCCAGGATCCTACGGCACGTCCATCGACATGGAGACCGCGCTCGATCCGACGTGTGATGTGCTCGTCGCCTTTGAGCAAAACGGTGCCAAACTGCATCCGGATCACGGTTTCCCCGTGAGAGTCATCATTCCTGGTTACATTGGCGGTCGTATGATTAAGTTTCTCACCGAAATTAAAGTCACCGATCGCGAGAGCAACAACTTTTATCACTTCAACGACAACCGAGTCTTGCCGCCGAACGTTGACGCGGAGACTGCGACTGAGGAAGGCTGGTGGTTCAAGCCCGAATACATCATCAACCAACTCAACATTAACGGCGCCATCGCGTACCCCGCGCACGACGAAGTAATTCCGATGACTCAAAAGACGTATACCTTCAAGGGGTACGCTTATAGCGGCGGTGGACGCAAGGTGATCCGTTGCGAGCTCTCCTTCGACGGGGGTCTCAGCTGGAAGCTCGGGACCATCAACGTCCGCGAGGAACCGCGCTGGGCCAACTTTTGCTCTGGCGACAAGGCGCGACACTGGTGCTGGTGTCACTGGGAGCTCGAAGTCCCCGTCGAATGGCTCGCCGACAAAAAGTGCGTCGAAGTGTGCTTCCGCGCCGTCGATCAAGCCAACAACAAGATGGACGAGCGCCCGACGTGGAACGTCATGGGGATGTTGTCCAACGCTTGGTATCGCGTTCGCGTGCATCACACCCCCGCCGGCGGGATTCAAATCGAACATCCATGCATCGCCGGCCCCACCCCGGGAGGATGGATGCAAAAGATGGCTGCTGCGACACCAACCGGTGAACTCTTATGGGGATGGGGCGGCGAGGGCACGCCCGCCGCGCCTCCGCGCGAATAAAAGTGTACAAATGATTGTTTTTATCTTCATGTCATACCGATAGTAAACAACCCACTCGCCTTCTTCGTCCGCACAACCTCGCGCGCACCCACGCGACGACGGAAAGACCGAACGCGCATCGCCGACATGAGCTTTGTCCGACAGTACATCGGCCTCGTCCTCGCCGTTCTCGCCGCCTCCGGTGTTTTTCTCTGCGTGCGAATCGAAGAACGCTTCGGCATCGACCACGGCGTCGTTCTGAAGTCATCCGTCCTCATGGCCATCGTCTCTCTCGTCTTGCACGAGCTCCGCCCGGAGAAGCGACCGTTTAAGATGACGTTCGACGCGGCGGAGGCGAAGAAGGAGTGGGCGGAGAAGAAGGCGGCGGATAAAAAGGCGGCGGGTAAGAAGAAGCGGTGAGGGTGCGCTCTACGATTGCGTGGTTCGCGGGGAGAGGGTTGATATCGCGCGCGCGCAAACGACGCGTCGTTCCTCGCGACGCTGACGAAATAGGCGTGTAATAGATGGATAATAATTTAGAACACCGTTTCCACGCGTTTCCACGCCGCCTCGTCCGTCGCGCGAGCGCACCGACGGCGTTCTCGCGCTCTCGCGCCGTCGGTGCGATTGTCGACCGAACGCGTCGCGGCGGGTCGCGGCGCGGCGGGTCGTGTTCAGCGAGCGCATCACACGTCGTCGCGCGCGCGTCGCGGTCCCGGGCGCCGGTCGACGCGCGAGACGATATGGGATGCATCTCGAGTAAATCGTCGTCCGCGCGCGCGGATAAGATTTCGAGCGCGTACGGCGACACCGTGCACTTTGAAGCGAGCGGGCGAATCTTTGATTTTAACGCGAGGCTCACCGATGAGTTTGAGATCGTCGATCGCGTCGGGTTCGGACAGCAAGGGACGGTGTATCGGGTCCGTGAGATTGCGACTGGAGATTCGTACGCGATGAAGGAGACGCACATCGGGGTGTTCGGGGCGAATGCGAAGCGTCGGGAGGCTTACTGCGAGATTGAGACGCTGGCAAAGATGAGACACCCCAACGTCGTGTCGTTGAAAAAGGCGTTTCAGACGAGCTCTGAAGTGCAAGTGGTGATGGAATTGGCGGGGGATGAGACGTTGCTGTCGTTTCTGGTCAAGCTGGATGAAGATAAGGGTTTGAGTGAGGCGGAAAAGGTGGATGTGAAGCACGAGTTGTTGCGCCAGCTCGTGGACGCGGTGGCGCACGTGCACTCGCGAGACTGCGTGTTTAGAGATCTCAAGCACGACAACGTCATGGTTAAGCACGATGGGGACTTGACAAAGGCGCAAATCAAGCTCATTGACTTTGGGCGGGCGGCTCTTTTGCGAAGAGAGGATAGATTTAGCAATTTGCCGCCTCTAGGGACATCGCTCTTCCAGGCGCCGGAAGTGGAGCAACGAAAGGAATACGGACAAGCGTCCGACATGTGGGCCGTCGGTGTGTTCGCGTACTTTCTAACAACCGGGGTCATGCCGTTTGAACACACGGTTTCCGGGCTGTACAAAGCTTTGCGGGGCGAGTATGAGCCGATGGATGTATCTGTGGACAAGAACGCGCGAGATTTGGTGTCAAAGCTTTTGGTGCTCAATCCGTCAAAGCGCATCAACGCCGCGCAGGCGGCGACACATCGCTATCTCAGAAAGGGATACGAAGCGCATCGACACGTCGCACAGGGTGACTCTCTTCAAGTCCCGAGTGACATGGTTTCATCCGCGAAGAAGCAGCTTCGAGCTCTCGTGATGCAAGAAAGTTTGGAACGGCACACCGTTTCATTGCTCGCGGACAAACTCAACCCTGAGGACGTCACGACTCTCCGACGATGGCTCGGAATGAAGGCCGAGAAATCCGTACACCGTGGTACAGCAAACGTAAGGATAAAGCATCAAATTCAAATGGTTCAGTCTGATTCACGCTCTCCGAGTGCGGCAACTCCTGACGATACTGTGAGCGGTGGTCACGCGTACATCGACGACATAAAGGCACAACGCGCGCTTGATGCGATGTATAAAGACTACGCCGAGCGCGGTTCTGAAAGTAAGGATACGAGCTTTCACGGTCGGGGATTGTCGCAATCTGCTTCATTTGCGGCGCTTTCCGACGCGTTAAACAAGCTGGCTCAAGAAGAAGATAAGGAGGCACATTCACCTCCATCGAAAAGTTCTCCTCCGGCGAAACCACCTCGACCGACAATGTCTGACAAATTGAGCAGAAGCTCGCCGGGATCGAGTGGAAGGCTCAGTCAACCCGGCTCCTCCAAAAATTTGGCGGGGAGAAGTTTCGTCGGTATCGCGCACGCGAGCGGGTTCTGTACTATGGACGAGCTAATCACGGCGTGTTTGAGCGCGCGTCTTACGGAAGTCGCAGAGGAACTCGAAAAGGTGCGCTCCTCTCTGAAAATGGAACGCATGGAGAAGCTCAAGTCGATGGGTATCGACTCGCAAGACGAGAGTATCTTGCTCGATATTATATTATTTAGACTCGATGATCTGCTGAGCAGGGTAGAAGCCATTCACATGCGCCAGCTCAAGGACTGGTCTGTGAGAGGCGGGACCCGCAGCATAGTATTTGATGGTTCGGCGCAATATGTCAAGCCCATCCAAGAAGTAGAAGACGCATGAATAATTTTGTTGTAATTGAGATCTGAATCACAGATGCGAAATTTGCGCGCATGGCGCGTCGTCTAAAGCTAACATTGATATTTCTTTTTGTTTTTTCGATGTTTTTGCTTTTGTACTGTACTCTCCAACTCAGACGACGCATTACATCATATAACGTTGTTGATGCACGTTTGCGTCCATTCGGGCTCCCCACTGGAACTCCGCCATCAGGCAGACGTGGTCACTCGACCATTGGGTGTTCGGTAGACCCCCGTACTTTGCTCTCACTTCCTTCTCGCTAGGAAGTTCGAGCAAGCTGAGAGGTGCGAGCGTGTCCTCCGTGTAGAAGACGTAGTCGAGCGCACCGTGGAAATCCTTGGTGCAGTTGGTGAAAATGGGCTCGCCGATGACGTCGACTCGGTTTCTTTGACGCTCGAGCGCCTCCGAGTCTAAGCAAGGCTTGTGTAAATTCGTGTATGCTGAAACAAGCGGAAGAGGATGCGACAACTTGGTGGAAGGTTGAAGGATACCGAACGGATCGATGCCGAGTTCGGGATGATCCGCCGGGACACGGCCACTACCGAGCAGGGAGTGCGCCGCACTTCCCGGAACAGAGTTGAAATCACCACAAACAACCATTGGTATCTCTGCAGACGTAGCAATCTTTTCCAGACCCTTCAAAAGAGTATGAACTTGCCATAACTTAACGTCGTTGTGTTCGGTGTTCGCGTGAATATGCGTGTTCGCGATGCACAACAGCTGTCGCTTGCCGTTCATGAGTTGCTGATCGACATCCAGCGCCTCCAACACGGCGATAAGCGCAATGTTGTCCTTCATGAGTCGGTTCAGCGCATCCTTCTTTTGCGTTGCGCCACCCAACGATTCAACCAAACTCAATGCAGCCTTGTTAAACTCAACCTCGTACTTTTTGATCAACGCAAACTTGTCCTTTTTGAAAAAGATGGCGCACCCGTCAATGACAAATTTACCCTCGCTGAATACTTGCGCCGTCTTCTTCTTGTACACCGATGCGTATCCGTGCTTCGCCATCTCGCCTTGGAAAAATTCTTCGAAGTGGTCGGACTGGACCTCTTGCAGACACAAAATGTCTGCGTCGTAGTTTACAAGCTCCTTCAGAATATTCTGTCTGCGGTACGCCCACGCCAAGGCCCAATCTGGAACGTATCCGTACATGTCGCTGTTGCAGTACAGATCTGCCAAAACGTTGTACGTCGCCACAGTAAAGGTGCGAGGTTCTGCCGTGCTGTTCGGTGCAATCTTTACGAGGTTTCTACGCGGAGGTTCAGGCGCCGGAATCACCCTACCGGTGATGACGTTTTGTGGCTGCGCCTGCTCGTTGCCCGACTTGGCGTCCACCGGCACCACTTCGAGCTTGAGCACGTGCCCAACATCGTCCGCCTGGACGGTGTAGTTACGCGTCTGACAAACCTCAATCCAAGGTTCAACTCGCTTCTTCTCTTCTGGTTTGTCCGCCTCCGCCTTCAGCGCCTTCCATCCTTGCTCCGCGTCATCCTTCGCGCTCGAGGCGCGGTCCAACTTGGAAGGAAACGGCTCTCCATTCGCGATCCGGTTCCGGTTCCACTCCCTCCACGCATACTTAAAGCACTCACTGTCGCAATGATACGTCCTCGTCGCAATGTTTAAAAGCGTCGCTTGCTCCGCTGGGTGCACCGAGCACACGCTCATCTTTGTCTTCTTGCCCGACCTAAACCATCTGTACCGAACGTAGCTTCCCTCGTGTGCGTTATCCTTTCCGATATCCTCCGTCGTCGAAGTCCCGTCCGACTTACGCGTCACGATGTACGGCGCCAATTCCACACCGACGATCGGCGTATCCGTATTCAGCGTCGCGCGGGTCACAGTGAGACTCATCCTTTTGACGACGTCAACGCCTCTTCGCCCTCGCGCGCGCTCGTTCTCTCCGTCCTCCTCGTCGTCTTCGCCACTCCCACCTCGCGACCGTCCACCGCGCCGATCAAAGAGACCTTAAACGCCTCCCGCGTCTCCCCGTCGTCGCGCGAGCAAAGCGTTCGCGAGCGTCGCGGCCGAGACGGAGATGTATTCAATTCCCTTTTGAGATTAATCGAGTGATCTCGAGGAGAACGAAGCCTCTTCCTCGTTCGGTTTCCCGCCAGTCACGGCTCGTCGGCGAAACCAATCGTTTACGCGCCTTCCCGCACGCGGTTCGTGCGCTTCGCCGCGCCGCGCGCGCGTTCCTGCCGTCGTGCGCCGCGTCGATCGCATCTCTCGCTCGCGGTGGAGACCCTCGTGTACCCTCGTGTACGATATCCCTTATATAGGTCTACAGTCGTCTCAACTACGATTTTATTCATCGCATGGTAAGATGTAACAGAGCTTTCCGAGGATGATATCGTTGTTAGTTTTTGTTAACTTTAGCTTTAGCTTCAAGATTATACGCTGCGACGTTTTATATTCCATAGTTGATGCTGTTAAACATTGTAAAATATGATATGCGGGACTGTTTTTCTTTGTGTGTACGCAGTGACGGTTCGTTTGACTGACTGTTCCTCTCGGGCGACGTGTGTACGTAAAGAAGCGACGACGGACGGGCGGGCGGGAGACGACGGCGCGAGCGAGGACGACGGCGACGGCCACGCGGATCGTCCGTAGAACCGTCGAGCGCGCCGGTCGTTTGGCGACTGCGCGATTGAGCGACTGCGCGATTCCCAATTCGTTGTGCGCCGATGCGCAGAGGTTGGCACAGAGACCGATCGGACGAACGGACCTGTGAGCCGAATGCGCCGGCGGCGAACGATGACGCGACGGCGCGAAGAAGACGGGAACGATCGGAGACGGTGACCGCGCTCGGAGCGTGTGCGATCGGAGGGGCGTGCGCGGTGGGGGTGTGGTGGGGCGCCGGGGCGTTGGAGAGGTACGCGCGCGCGACGGGCGCGGGAGCCGAAGCGTACTCAGCTCGGCGCTCTGGCTTTGGGGAGACTTTGAACAGCGCGGCAGACGTGGCGATTCGGCAATTGGATGGATTCGTGCGCGAAGACAGTTTCGATGTGTCTTTGGAAGGGAAGCGACGCGCGGATGGATTCATTCGCGTGGTCGGAACGCATCACAAGACGGGAACTTCGTTGAGCGCAGATGTGTTTCGCACCGTATCGCGAGAGTTTGCGTACGAGTTCTTTGACGTACGACAAGCCGAGGATTCACCCAACGCATCGGCTAGTGCGTCGTTGAAATCGTTTCATAACGCAGATATCGTGCTTGACTATCACTTTGGAAAGACATTACCGAGATATCTGACGACTGATCCGACGACGCGCTCCTGGAGCTCCTTGACGTCCGTCGCCAGAGCGAGTGATCATCGCATTGTGCACGTCGTCAGAGACCCTCTCACGACTCTCATCAGCGGTTTAGTATACCACATGCGCCACCCTGCGGATGAAAAGTGGTTGTCAGACGCGCGAGATGAGCTCCGCGGGCAAACGTATGCGGAATTCCTTGCGAAAGCGTCGCCCATCGATCGAGTTCGAGCAGAACTCGTAGTCGCCGACGAAGAGCTCCGCGCGCTCGTGTTGACGTACGCCGATTGCGAGAGAGATAGCAGGTGCATCAACGCACGTCTCGAGGATTTCGATTCCGACTTTAAGTCCACGTTGCGGAGGGTGCTGCGACACCTACAGTTTCCGCCTTCGCTAATTACCGAAATGGTTCGTTCCGCCCAGGCGCACGACACTGGTACGTGGTCCGCGTCAGAGGTTGAGACCAACGTGCACCTGACGAGAAATTCAGTTGAACGCGATGCGTTGTTCGACGCGGCGCTCCGTGAGCCCGACGTGAGACGTGTGATCGAGAAGCTGCGACGCGCGATGAACTACACTTCAAGCAAGCTGAGAAGTTGAATTACACATTTGTTTACGTTTTTGACTCTTTTTTCAGTTCAAATTCAAACGCCTCCCGACGAAGGACGACGAAAGAGTGGTGTCGTTGCTAAATACGCGTGCTTCACTCTGGAAGCGGAATCCCGTTCGGATACTCATTCTCCTTGATCCAGGGATGTTCTAATAAGCGGCTCAACGGCAAGCGCGAGCTCGGCTCCTTGACCAGGAGACTTCTGATGAGGTCCTTGGCGTTTTCGCTAATATGCGAAGGAAATTGCAAGTCGACGCGCAAAATGCGCTTGTACGTCTCGCTGTGACCCTCAGCCTCGAAAGGAGGTGTTCCAACCAAGAACTCGTACGCCAACACGCCCAGTGACCACACGTCGACGGCGTAATCGTGATCGCGCCCCTCCACCATCTCTGGCGGTAGGTAATCGAGCGTCCCGCACAAGGTTTGCCTCCGGCTATTCGGAGCGTGCACCGACCAACCGAAGTCGGCAATCTTGAGCTCACCCTTGATGCCGACGAGCAAGTTTTCCGGCTTGATATCGCGATGGATGACGTGCTTTTTGTGACAATAAATTAGCGCTCTCGCAAGAGACGCAATATACGTCGCACTTCTTCGCTCACTAAACCGTTTAACCCGCTGCAACTCCTTGTACAACTCCCCGCGCGCGGCGTACTCCAAAATCAAAAACACCCTCGTGTTGTCGTAAAAGTAGCCATACAAGCGCAAAATATTCGGATGTCTCAAGTGCGACTGAATCTCAATCTCTCTTCGAAGCTGATGTTCGACGTGCGACGCGCACAGCTGCGTCTTGTGTAACACCTTGAGCGCCACGATGTACTTGCTCTTCTTCTCGCGCGCCAAGTACACCGAACCAAACTTTCCCTTTCCGAGCGGCTTGCCAATGTCAAAGTCATCCAACTGCGAACGCGAACGAAAGCGAAACACGCGCGTCAGTCAATCATCACTCCCATCGTTCATCACGTGAGATGCCGAACCGTCTCGAGCGGACGCGAATCCTTTGCGAATACAAACCAATCGCGTCGAGCGCGGGCGCGACCAACAGACAAAAAAACTCAAACTCGCGCGCGACGCGTCCTTCCTCCTTTGTCGACGTACCTTCCACTCCTTGGTCGCTCCACCGCTCTCGCCCTCCGTCGACGCGTTCACCGCGCGTTCGCTCATCCTCCGACCGATCAACGGGCTCTTCCCGCCTCGAAGATGCGCGTCCGCGTTCTCTTTTTCCCGGCCAACGCCCTGTTGTTGCCCGAGCTGCTGTTGCTGCTGCGTCCACCCATCTCTCCCGCCCCGCGAACCGGGCGTCGACCTCGCGTCCATCCTGCGCGAACCAACCGATCGATCGAAATAATTATTTCCCGTCAGTCGTTCTCGTCGTTAAATCCACCGCGCGCGCGCGCGTCGCGATGCGGCAGTCGCGCATTCATCCGTTCGTTCGTTGTCCGTTGAAGCAAAGCGACAAAGAGTTCCCCTTCGCATTCACCGAACGCCCGTCGTCGTCGTCGCGATCGCGATGGCGAGAAACGACCGCCCGCGCGAGATTGAAACGAGATGAAATCACATCCACCGCGTCGTTCGCTCGGGCGTCGTTCGCTCGGGCGTCGTCGTCGCGCGTCGCGTCGTACCTTCACCGTCGCCGTCGTCTGACGTTCGCGCGTTCGCATTCGGTTCCCTCGTCCGAAAATGGCAAAAATCGATGGAACGTATATTGAGGGTAGTTTTGTGGTAATAAACGGGTTTTGGTGAACTGGTACGCGACGCCGCGTCGACGCGAAACGGTCGTCACACGGCGACGGCGACGGCCGACGGTGGGGCGAACGGGCGACGATCGCGTCCGTAGCGCGCCGACTTCGCCGCGCGTCGGTGATTCGAGGGACGCTCGCGTCGTCGGTGGGGTTAGAGGAGTGATTCGTGTTTGATCCCGCGCGTCGTTTGACTGAAATCTCAAGACGATGGCGTCGTCGACGCACGCGCGCGCGCACGCGCGTCGAGAGTCTTCACTGTCGACGTCGTCGATGATGGATGACGAGACGTCGCCTCGCGGAGGCCCGCGACCGCGACCGCTCGCGCGAACGCCGGTGAGCGCGCCGATGACGACGACGACAGACGGCGCGTCCGCCGACGCGCGACGCCGGGAAGAAGCGAAAAGCCGCCGACGCCCCGCGGTAGAACCGCGACCGCGGAGAGCGACGACGATGGATGCGCACGGAGACCGCATTGCGACGATGTCGGCTGAAGTCCGCGCGCTGCGGGCGCAACTCGAGGCGCTCGAGGCGAGGAAGTTTGGCGTCGGCGTTTCAAAGCGCGACGCCGCAGTGGGAGCGGAACCGCCGCGTCGACGCGGAATCGCGAGCGAAGCGATCGATCGCGTCCTCCATGAGGTTCCGAGGACGGCGCACACGCCTTCTGGTGAACCCTTCGAGCCCGTGACGCGTCAGTTTAGCCTCGGGGTGATCAAACGGCGCGAGATGGGCGCGTGATTAGTCTTTGTAAAAACAGAGTTGAAAAAGTAGTCGCAGTTGCATCAAACGCCATACACACACGCGCGCATCTCATCGCGAAGGATGACGACGTGAAACGCAAACCATCGGACGAAAGAACGAACGAACGCGTCGCGATGCACGGACGGGAAATCTCACTCGACGAGGCGGCGGTGGCGGTTCGTCGAGGAGCTAAACTCGTCAAGTATTGCAGAAACGCCAAGCCGCACTTTGTCTTCGTGCAACTGAGCGCCGACGCGAGCGCGCTCACGTGGGTGGGAAAGCGAGAAAAGGAAAAGTCGATATCGTTCGTTACCGTCGAGCGCGTGCTGAGCGGACAGCATACCGAGCTATTTCGAAAGAGGAGAGGAGAACACGATGTTTTGAAATCTTTTTCGATCGTGTACAAAGACGCCAGCGGGGCGTCGAGTCGAACGTTGGATCTCGTGTGCGATAACGAAAACCAAAGGAATCTTTGGGTGTTTGCGTTGGAGCATCTGGTGCATCGCGCGCAAAGGCACGCGCAGGTGAGTGGGTTTGGTGAGATTACACAGGCGACGAGCGCTTCGACGCAAGAGGAACGCGGGTTATCGGGCGTGAAATCGTCGACGGCGCTGACTGTGGCGCTCGCGGCGAGTAAATTTAAAAAGCGAGCATCGCTCCGGGAGAGACAAGGTGGATTGAGTCACGATTTCGGAGCTGCTGAACCGAGCGAGGTGTACTCTTGGGGGTGGCAGCCGGATGTCTCGCGACGCGACACCGGGTCAGAGACGACTGGGAGTGGATTCACGGTCCAAGGCGCTCGGTGGAAGCGCATCGATGAACCTAGTTTAGTGGAAGGGATGGAGACGTTGGACGTGGTAGACGTCGCGATCGGAGCCAGGCATACGATGGTGCAGACGCGCTCGGGAGTGGCATACTCTTGGGGCGAAGGTAAGGGCGGTAAACTCGGACATCCGAACGGCCAAGACGCAGAGTTACCGTTGCGCGTCGAATTAGAAGGTCGCGTTATTGGATTGGCGTGTGGTAGCGCCCATTCTTTAGCAATCACCGAGGATGTTCAATCTGGCGGCGACAGCGGCGGAGACGTGTGCGTTTGGGGCGATCCAAACGCGGTACCAGGATTATTGGGTCGTCCCGAGGCGAGAAACGTCATGTGGTTTCCTGGGAAAATTTCATTCGCATCCAGCGATATGACCGCCATACCGAGATCATCATCGCTCACGGGCGGTGCGAAAGTTGTTCATGTGGCCTGCGGTCCGTGTCACACGGCGTGCGTCACTGAGACTGGCGGGTGCTACACCTGGGGCGAGGGGTCCTTTCACGCTCTGGGGCACGGTAGTCGCAGCAGCGAGTACGCACCAAGACTTTTGGAATCACTCCAACGCGAAGGTCGGGTCGTTCTACGCGTCGCCTGCGGTATCTGGCACACGGCTGCGATTGTTGCAAAGTCTGGAAGTAACGTCACTCGCGTGCCGCCACTGTCGCACAACGCAGAGGAGCTCGATTCCTTGGAGGGAGAGTTGTTCACGTGGGGAGATGGTGAAACGGGCCAGCTTGGTATCAGTGGCGTCGATGTTGCCGTCACTCCGACTCGCACGTCTGGTCAGCTGGGCAAACCGGGAAGTGAAGTGTGCGACGTCAGCTGCGGCCAGCATCACACTCTCGCATTGACGTCACAGGGAGATCTTTGGCTCGCTGGGTGCGTCGGCAGGGTCGACAACTCTATGAAAGTTGGGGTTTTCACGCGGATTCCGGATTTCGAGACTGGCTCGGTTCAAGCGGCGTCGAGTGGGGACAACCACGCGGTTGCGATGACGCGAGACAATCGAGTGTTTGCGTGGGGCGTAGGCAAGAATGGTAGGCTCGGACTCGGCAGGAACGATCGCGATCAGGCAGAACCGCAAGAGATTGTCGCTCTTCGAGGAAGAACAATTCTACGAGTGTCGTGCGGTCCGACGTCCAGCGCGTGCATCGTGCGGGCGATGCAGATGACTAGGAAAGAAAAGGCGAGCATGGCGCGACTGAGTACATTTTCCAAACGTTCCTTCAAAGTGATTGAACCGAGCGAGAAAGTCGGCAGCAACGTCGAGAGCGGATCCACTTCTTCATATAGTACGAAACGCGACGGGCGTAGCGGCACGGACTCACGCTCTCGAAACGGTGGCAATCGCGCGAATCAAGGTTTGCGAAGCGAGAAGATGGCGCATCGTTTGTTGAGCGTGTTGAGTCCGACGTTTGAAGACGTCCCGAAAACTTCAAGTCGCGTTGGGAGCGCGCCCATCATGCCGCTCGTTGAGTCCATGCAGCCGCTCAAGCTTGAATACCGCAACTCTAAGCCAGAGGCTACGGTACCGATCGCGAAGCCAGACAAACGCGCGCCCGAGCCCGTCGCAACGGAGCCATCGAAGCCCGCGCCGATCGATGCGCCGGATGTGCGAGGATTCATGGACGAAACACCCCGTGCGAATCGCAAAATCGACGGCGAGGCCAGTGATTTAGAAAGAGCGCGAGTCGAGGCCGAAGAAGCGAAGGCGGCTCTCGCGCGACTTCTCGACGAGAAGGCTATTCTCCAGGCGGCTACGGACGCGGCATTGGCGAAGCAGCGGAGAGAGGAAGAAGAAGAAGCAAAGCCTCCTCCGGTCGTCGAGCCTACTTTGCCACAGCGCATAATACGCGAACCTATCGATCCTCGTCGCGTACGCGGCGAGACGATTCCGATCGGAGCGCCGCGCGAATGGGTCGAAGAGGTTGAGAACGGCGTCTTCATGACACTCGAGGCGCACGGAGACGAGACTCTTCTTAAACGAGTTCGCTTTAGTAAGCGAATATTTAGCAACGAACTAGCACAGCAATGGTGGGAGGAAAACCGCGTGCGCGTCATACGCGATCGTGGGTTGACCGTGCCACAGTAGATAAAGTACCTCGAATGAATGTATTTAGCAATGATCCAATGTTTTCTGGTCTACAACGTTCGCTAAGAAAAGGCTACAAAAACGCGCTCACTCCTCAGCCGCTCGATCCGGCATCCACGCGATGATGACGTACAAAAAGGCTAAAAAGTCATAAAACGTGTGCGTAAACATGGCCGTCCCGAGACCGTCTTGAATATTCTCTAATGAAAAGAGTACGCTCGCCCACGTGGCCCAAATGGCGTACGCCGGCGTGATGGCGTGCAAAGCCCCGAACAACACCGACGTACTCGCAATCGCCCCCGCAGCAGCCACGTCACCGCTCATACCCAACGACTCCAGCTCGATATCCACCCACGGCATCAAAAACCCACGAAATATTGCCTCCTCGCCAATCCCCGCGCCGCAACTCAGCGCTAAAATACCGAGCACCCCGAGCGGCGCCACCGCCGGAAGCACCCCAGACTCAAACATCTCCCGAACCTCGCTCAAAAACGCATACTTTTCGCTCTGCGTCACCGCGAACGTCAACGACGCGAGCAACGGAATCATCCAATACACCGACGCGTCAATGTTAAACGCAAAGACGCTATCGACGACGTCTGGATGCACGCCCGCAAACTGACACAAAATCTGCGACCCCACGGCGGTGACGCCGTAAAACGCCACGGACGCGTACAAAAACTGCTTCGGGTCCACGACACCGGAACCGTCGGTGGACGCGCCGTCCGCGAGGGCGTCCGCGACGGTGGCGCCGTCGTCGTCGGACGCGCGTAAGCGCGAGGAGCGACCGTTTTTGGATAGCGTCGGCACGTCGAGCGTCGCCCGCGTCGAGCGACGCGTGAAGGAGGTCGAAACGGCGCGACGCGCGACGCGCGCGCGGGCGACGACGACGGTCGACGAGACGGAGGCGCGCGACGGCGCGATGGAGGCGCGCATGGCGTCTCACGCGTCGCAGTCTGAGGAGGGGCTGTTTCGTGGCTGAGGTTTACTTTTTGCTTGTACCGTACAACGAACGCGTTTACGCGCCCGGAGGAACTGTCCTTTCACCGCCGCCGGGCGTCTAGACGACGAACGTCTACGTCTTTTTAGGCGCACCCACGGTGAGCAAATTGACGCCTAAAAACGGCACCGCCGGTGCGGCGCCGATGGCGTCGCCGGAACCAACCTTTGTCAATCCGCCGCGGAGCGCTTCGTAACCGTCGATTAGAGCGCCTCGATCCCGCGCGGCGCGAACGACGTGACTATCCGCCACCACGAGCGTACACTTTTCGCTACGCAACACGTCGAGCGTCGCGGCACACATCGCGTCCCGCGCCGCGTCCCCGTCCGCGGCGCTTCCGAGCGTCGGTGGAAGCACGAGCCGAGCGCCCGAGCCGAGCGCCGCCAACGCTCCAAATCCCAGTCCCATCGCGTGCGCGAGCGGCACGGGTACGCACACCGAATCTCCGCGCGCTATTCGCAGCGCGTCCGACGCCGCCATCGCCGCGCGCACCAACGCGTTCCCCGGCGTCGGTTTATCCGAATTAAAAAAGTACTCCGCGTCTGGAATCTCCTCGCCCGGTTCCGCGTCCTCGCGCGGCGCGCGTCCTCTGTACGCCGCGTGCAACACCTCCCACATGATAACCTTATCTCGCATCCCCCCGCCGTACACCGCGATCGGTTCGTGCGCACCCAAAATCTCCCCCGCGACGTCCGCGTCGGCAAACTCCACGAGCGTCCCCCGCGTCGCCCCGTTTCCAAACACCTCCCGCACGTCCTCGCGCGTCTTGCACGTCTTCGCGCGCGCGCCGCGCAACGCCGTTCCGAGATACGCCACGAGCGCCTCTGGTCCATTCCGCACCCGCGCTCCGAGCGGTTTCGACGATGCGTCGTACCCGAGCTCCTCCATCGCCGCCGCGAACGCGTTCGCGCGCTCCGCGAGCTCACCGTAAGTCATTTTCGACGACGATGCGTTCGCAGCGTCTGGCGCCACGACAGCGATGTCGTTCGCGGTCGCATCGTCGCGTTCGAGCGCCGCCTTGACGAACGCGCCGATGGATGCGGTGAGAGATGACGTCGGCGACGACGTCGCGAGCGTTCGGGCGGAGAACCGACCGAGCGACATCGCGGTTGGCGCGTCAGAATGTGTTGTGCCGTGTCACTTTTCGACGCATCCACACAGTCATGAAAACCAGCCGAGCGTATCTCGACATTGACGTCGACGCGCACCGGGAAAAACACGCCCGCGCGTGCGGCTTTGTCGACGCGACGGATTTACGCTACGGGTTTTCGTCCAAGACGCTCGCCGAACTCGGTGGGAGCGAAAAGGCGCGCGTTCCCGAACTGTACGCGAGCGACTACGAGTGGTGCGAACGGGGTCCGATCGAACTCGAACCGGCGACGCGCGAGCGGGTCGTCATCGAGTTGTACGATGAGAAGTGCCCACTCGCGGTGGAAAACTTCAAGGCGTTGTGCACGGGGGAAAAGGGGACGTCCAAGGCGAGCGGGGCGATGATGTCGTACAAGAATGTGCGCTTTCATCGCGTCGTTTCTGGATTTATGATGCAAGGCGGGGATTTCACGCATCAAAACGGCGCAGGCGGGGAGTCGGTGTACGGGAAAAAGTTCAAGGATGATGTCGGGGGGTTGAAGATGAAACACGATGGGATGGGGGTGGTGTCGATGGGGAACACGGGGAAAAATTCCAACTCGTCGCAGTTTTTTATTACGTTTGGTGCGTGTAAACAATTGGACGGGAAACACGTCGTGTTTGGACGCGTGGTGGAAGGGATGGAGGTGATTGAGCGGATTAATAAGGAGTGCGCGGTGTTACCGGGTGGGACGACGGAGGAACCGAAAGTGCCCGTCGTCGTGGTCGATTGCGGGTTATGCTGAGTTTCCGCGTACTTAGTTGTTTCAGCGCCGCTGCGGCGCTCATTGAATTATTAGTACAACAACAAATCCAATCGCGCGCTCACTGTTTCGTCATCGTCGTCGGCGCGACGTACTGCGTGCTCTGCTGGTACCGCTCGATCTCCGCGCGTATCGCCTCCACGCGCGCGGGCTGCACGAGCTCGCGTCGGTCGTCGAGATCGGCGATGACAAACTTGCCCTCCGCCGGGGCGAGGTCGTTCAGGTGGAGAATGTACTGTTTGAGCGGGACTTCGGCGGTGATCACGACGCCGTGCACCGCGGACACCATGACCGGCGTGCGCGTCGGCGGTATCCGCGTCGGCGTGTGCGGCGTCGTCGCGTCGCGCCGCGTGTGTGGACCGATCGATACGTGATGCCATCACGTCATGACATCATTCGTGCCCACATTCATGCCGACATCACATCACGGTGATGGGTTTAAAATGTTCAGTGTATGGTGTTCACGCGCACGTTGTATACCGTTGAGATCGGACAAACGGAGACACCCCTCGGAATGAATGTGGGCACTCCCGTCCGCGACGCGAGAGACGACGACGCGAGAGACGACGACGCGCGACGCGACGTCGACCGACGATCGCCGCGCCGACGACGGCGACGAACGGTCAACATAATTAATTCCGATATCGCTGGCGTCCGATCGCGGCGGGTGGTGACGCGCGAGACGCGCGAGGAGGACGCGGGAGAGGCGCGATGCTCGCGCTGAGCGCTTTGTTGTCGCGCGTGAGCGTCGTCGCGCGCGAGGCGTCGGTGGACGAGGACGAGGGGGGTGTTCACCCCGGAGATTTCTCGTCGAGGTCGACCTCGAACGGCGGCGACGCGGCGGCGACGCATTGGTGCGAGGCGTGCGATAGGAGCATGCACGCGCATCAACGTCGGCAGCACGAACAAGGTGCGGCGCATCGCAAAAAGGTGAGTGAGGCCCATCACATAAAAGTGGTTTACGACGACGACGGTGTCGTGGCCGTCGAGCTCAAGGTGAGCGCGTCGCGTGCACAACAGACGGTGCGAGTGCGCCTCGGCGCCAAGCCAGTTAGCAACTTTGCTAAGTGCGTCTTCAGTCCTCACGAGATGAGGGAGCACACGGCGCTCGTGGAAGAAGACGGTGCGATTCATGTTAGGAACGCGTTTCGCTTGAGAGACTCTCTTGAAAGTTTACCTCTCGGTTTGAATCCCGTAAGCATCTGCATTGACTACGAAATCCTCAGAGACGCGGAGGAGCATCGTGGATACACGAAGGTCGTCCGCAGCTTCATGTTAAGACGTGAAGGCACGTCTAACAGAAAAAGTCGAGAAAATTTAGGTCCGAATACTCCGTACAGCAGACCGAGAGACAAAGCAAGGATTGGTCACGACGTCGTAAATCCGCCGCCACCGGACGCACTGCTGAAAGCGATTACAAAATTCAGTTGGCCGACTCCAAGCAGCGAGCCCGACAGAGTGTGTCGAAGGGCCGCTCTCGGGACCGAGACGCAGAGAGAAGAAATGGCTGAATTCATCGAAGCCGGACGAGGAAGTCTCTCAATGAAGAATTACGGTATTCTTTTCAGAAAGCTGTTGATGCTGGAAGAGCTTCAAATGCAGCTGAGCATTCGGCAATACGACATGGTTGGCGTCCAATTTGAGAAGAGGAACAGATTATACCGCATCTTTGTGCCCGGTCTCATCGAATCGCGCCCGTCGTTACTGCGCGGAGATCGAATCCTGGTGACTCTGTCGACGAATCCACAACAAACTTTTCGAGGTCGGATCGAACACTGTGAAATGGAACATATTTTGGTGGAATTCGCTCGCGTCTTCGATAGGCACTACATCGCAGGCGCGAAAGCGGACGTCCGCTTTGAGATAAGCCGCGTGCAGACTGAGTTGCTCCACGACGGTCTGAAAAAGTTCGCGTCTTACAAATCTTACATCTTTCCGACGGTGCGCCAAGTAGAATCAGATGTGCAGCCCCCGGCGCGCGAGATGACGTTTCTCTCGCGCGATCTCAACGATGAACAGAAAGTTGCGGTGAAATCAGCGATGTCGGATCGAGATAATTGTCCGTTTATCATATTCGGTCCTCCGGGAACGGGCAAGACGACCACCGTGGTGGAGATTGTCGCGCAAATGTATCGCGCCGGGAAACGGGTCATGATGATGGCCCCGAGTAATAACGCGTGTGATCTATTCCTTCAGCGCGTCATGAGAGACGGTGGCGTTCCAAAATCTCAAGTGTTGCGAGTGTACGGCTACTCGCGCTCGGTGAATCAGGTGCCGTCATCTTTGCTGGAAGTTTCCAACTTTGATGCAAAGAAAAAATGTTTTGAATCGCCGCACCCTCGCGATCTCAGTGCGGTTCGCATCGTAGCCATGACACCGATGACCGCCGCGAGATTGACGAGAACCTATCGACCCTATCGCGTCGCTGGAAAACCGTACAAGGAGTTTGTTCTCACCGAAAAGTTTGACAACGTCGTCATTGACGAAGCCGGACACGCCTCCGAACCCGAGCTTGTCGCCGCGATGACGAGCGCGTTGAATCCAAAAAGTGGCAACTTGTTATTGGCCGGAGATCCTCGTCAACTGGGTCCTTTGATTTCAATGAAACTTGCCGCAAGCTTGAACGTGAGTCTTTTGGAGCGCCTGTGCGTACCGCCGAGTCCTTACGGAGTCACGCCGCACTGCGTGCGCGAGGACGGTGGCTACGACGCGCGCGTCGTTTGTATGCTCACAAAGAATTACCGCTCTCACTCTAGCATCATATCGCTTCCTTCAAGATTATTCTATTTCGACAAACTGCGCGCGTGCGCGGATCCGATGACTGTGAATAGGTTTACGGGGTGGGACGAATTGCCCAATCCAAACTTTCCGTGCGTTTTCCACGGCGTCGTCGGTGAGGAACTTCGAGAGAGTTCAAGTCCGTCGTGGTTTAACCCGGATGAAATACTCGTCGCCGGTGACTGGATCTCTAAAGTTTTAAACAAGAGAGGCTCCGGTATCACAGCGAGTGACATCGCCGTGGTGACGCCTTATCACAAGCAAAAGTTGAAAATGAAGCGATTTCTCAATGAAAAGCGCATCTCCGGCGTGACGGTCGGCTCGACGGAGATGCTTCAAGGGTCGGAGTACGCGGTCGTCCTGATCACGACGACGCGGAGCAGCATTCCCGAGATTTGCGTGGACAAAAAACATCAGCTCGGATTCATGTCGAATCCTAAGCGCTTCAACGTTGCGATCACTCGCGCCAAGGCGCTGCTCGTCGTCATCGGCAATCCGTTTACGCTCGCGCACGACGAGCACTGGCGTTCTCTTCTGGATCACTGTCGGAATAACGATTCGTATTGCGGCGTTGAATTTGATGACGATGACTTTGATGTACAAGAAATGACGAATGCAGCCGCGGACGACGGCGACGACGACGACGAACGAGCCTACGAAATCGTCAACTATCGCGAAAATGAAGTATAAATATGATGTTGGTTTTAATACAAGTCTAACATTCAAGCAAGGGGTGTTTAAGCCTCAGCCTCGGTCGTCGGCGGGGCGGGCACCTCGACGAGGCCGAGCGTTTCGGGTGTCAACTCGCCGTCCAACGCGCCCGCCTTGCTCCAAATCTTTTTCCAAAGTGTGTCTTCCTTCTTCACGCTACCGCCAGCGCACAACACTAAGAGAACATTCTTCACAGCCTCTGGCACCGCGTCGACGAGTTCCTCTGTCTTGGCGTGCTTGTGAAGAATGGACAACGCGTCCATCATCGCCATGAGGACGAGCGAAAATGCGTCGTCGTCTTCGCTTCGCATCTTCGGCGCATACTGGAGAAAGGTCTTGGTGACGCACGAAACGGCAATGCGAGCCGTGTTTTCAGCTGCTCCGCCGTCGCGAGCTCTAGATTTACGGACCATCTCCGTCAGCTCTTTCACCATCGCAAGCAAGACGGTATCAAACATGTTGATCCACAAATCCCCGCCGGCGTTGAGCGATTCCGCGCCGAGCATGACGCGCTGCAGCGTCAAAATGGCGTCGTCACGAACTGGCGCTCGAACATCTTCATAGCTAATGCGCGCGAGTTCGCGCACCAAATCGCCCCAAGCTACCGCAACGATTTCAGACTTGGCTTCATCCGTCACGGTGGAGCTAGCGGCCCACGTGCACATGGTCGTGTTGGCGTCGGACAACAGCTGCAAAGCCGCGATGCTTCGCTCGTCATCACCCTCTTCGCTATCCACGAACGCACTCGCAGCTTGCAAACACGATCGCACATTCGACGCGCTAACGTGCGCCCCCTCACGCATGACTCTCGTCAACCCACTGAAGCCCTTCTCAGACGCGACGGGGTGTCGCGCGCTCGCCATAAGCATTTTGCACACCGTGTCCCAACCTTGTTGACTCTTGATGCTCGGCGCGCCAGCCTCGATCAGCTTGTCTACATCCGCGGCGATTCTCCCAAAGAAGGCATCAGCGACCGCGGGCTGAAGAGCGAACAACAATCGAAGAGTTTCCAAGAGATCATCCGCGACGCTCTCATTCGTCGGGAGCAGCTTGGTGCACATGAGAATGAGATCGAATATGACCCGCTCGCAAACCGGCGACGGCTCGGCGGACGCCTGGAGAACCGCCTTCAAGTAGGAAACAAAGATTGGGAGAATACTGCGAATACGATCGCGGTTGCGCAGCGTGACGGTGAACATGGCGTCCAAGCAGAACAACGCGGCGTCTTCGTCGTCGGCAGTCGACGAAACGAGCGCCGGATCCCCCGAAGCCCAAATGAGCGCGCGCATTAAATACGTGAGAGATTCGAGCTCGAGAAACTTGGTGTCGGCGAAAAGTTCCTTCACACGACAAGCTTCGGCGCACGCCATGGCGATGTCCTCGATGCGCTGTTCAGCCTCAGTCGGTGGCGGCAGCGGGGATTCTCTTCCATCCATGGAAAGCATGGCTGAAAACGAGCGCAGCAACGATGGACCTTGATTGCGCTTCGCCTCTGCGAGATCCCTCACCCTCATCGTCTGCGTCTCCGCTCTGTGCGCCGCGTCCCCATCCGGAACGACGATTGCTTCGGAAACCAAGCCAATCTTCACCATGCGCAAAATGGTATCCAAAATGTTGCACCATCCTTGTCTGAGTATGTCACCGTGTTTGTGAGCGATGGCAAAAATGGTTCGCGTCGCGGCGCACGCCTTGATGTCTTCACCAAACATCACGAGCGGTCGCAGGCGTTCACCGGTAGACGATACTGGCTCTCTACTCAGGCCGTCGTTGGAAAACTTGCACAACGTCGCGACGAGTTGATCAAGAACATCAGACATTCCATGCGCTGCCGCAATATTCGCCACGGACAAGAAACCAGTCACGCTCGATTGGAGCACCATGTCGTCCGCCGTGTTTTCAAACACAGCCGCTATGGCGACCGCGGTGGATCCCCAGATTGTGCCAAACAACTCACCGTCGTACGCCGCAGATTCGACCGCATTCGGCGTAGGCGGCAACGTGCCCTTACCCGCGCGAATATCTCGCAGCAACTCTGCCCATCTGCTTGGAGTGAGACTCAGCGCACCACCGTCATCTAGCTTGATTTCGTCGGTAACGATGGAATCAAAGATGCTCACAAGTGTTTCCGCCGGCCAATCCTTACCACCATTTGTGCCGCGGTTGTTGCGAATGAACTGCTCCAAAGTCATCTTCTTCTTCACCTGAGCGTTGTGCTGATCGGTGTTGAGCATGATGATACTGTAAGATAGCACGTACGCAGAGTCTGCATCCGCCACAGAGTCGGGATTAGAATCGTAATATCTTGCCGCAAAGCATTCGAGGATGCGCGAAATTTTTTGCGCTTCGCCAGGAAGCTTGAAACCAGAGAGGAAGGAACGCAACGCTCGGTCCAAAGTCACGTCTCGGAAATCAAAGAGCTTGGTATATTCATCCAAAACGCTGATGACAAACTCTGCAGGTTCACCCAAGTAATCACCGACGACTTCTTTGTCGAGCGCTGGGGCGTACTTGAGAAACTTGGCCACCGCGAGCGGTTCAAGTGGATCGGGAAGAAGTTTGATCTCCTGCATAAAAGCGAATCCCTTCTTGTACGACCGGTTAAAGTGCTCGGCAGCGCTCAACAAGCGACGTTTGTAGTACTTCGTCTTGGCGAGAGCCTCGAATCGAGCTTCTCCGGTGACGTTTGACCCATCCGGCAAAGACCAAGGGTCAACCAACGCCGAGTTTTCAAAGTCAAAAGTCTGTCTGTGCTCAGCGGCGCCAGCTCTGTTGGACACGGCTCGAACGATTGAAAGCAAACCTTCCAGACTAAGGAGATGGACGAGCGAGAGCGTCGTGTCGCCCGGGTACGAGCACTGAGCCAAGACACTCGTAACCTCCTCAAACACGTTCGGCTTGGTCAAGTCGCAATCGTAGTGCATATACAAATCCGTGGCGAAAAATTCATTTCTACACAAGTCGACGAGCGCCTCGAGCGCTACTCGTTGCGTCTCCTCTTCGACACCGGACGCACTCGAGCAAAGCGGCAAGATGACCATGCGGACAAAGACTTCCAAATGTAACTTGAGCTCCTCTCTAAATTCCGCGTAAATCATCGTGATGAGCGAAGTCGACGCCGCGAGCACGTGCGGAGAACACGAAACGACGACGCCACACAACGCTCTCGAGAGCTCATCGAGCACAAGGTTCAACAGCGCGCGGTTGGTTCTGAAGTATCCACCATTTCCATCAACCATGATTGCGACGAGCTTCAAACCAAAGAGACTATTCGCATCCTCCGAACCTCTTCCGTGCGTATCCGGCGCGATGAGACTCGTCGCAAATCTGAATATCTCGACGAGTGCAGGCAAACCGTAAGGCGCCTTACTCGCCTCCGTGTGTTCGTGCGCCGTAACGTCCGCTCCCGGACCAGCGGCATGGGGGCTCTCCACGCCTTCCTCTCCCTCTGCCGACGCCGGCGGCGGAGTGGCTGGGATGACTACGGCATCTCTCGGCGGAGTGAGTCTAGGCGATTTGATGGAGACTTCATGCTCAGCGCGAGCGGCAATATCTCCGATGCGATGGCTGATGTGATGCGTGATGTCGCTCAACGTCTGTTTACTGAGCTCCCGCAACAACGGCGTCTCCTTGCCGCTCTGATGTCCGATGCGATAGCACGCTTGAAACACGTCGCACAAATCGTCGTCGCTCAGCGCAAATCCACACTCGCAGCTCACCGTCGCCGACAACACGTGAAGAATCTGGCTCAAAACCGCGTCATCGTCCTCAACGCTCGTCGCTTCAAACCTACACAGCGTCACCGCGTCTGCAATCGCGTGCATCACCGCTCCAGGTCCTCCTGGCACGTCTGACGTGACGACGTCTGACTTTAAAATCTTCAAGATCGCGCTCAACGCCTGCGAAGTGATCAACCCGCTCGTCTCCACGCTTCGTATCACCTCGAGAAAGGGTTCCAAAAACTTCAACGGGAGTATCTCTCCCGGAATGACCGTCGCGACTCCGCCCCTCGTCGTCCCAGAGCTCGTCGTTTCAGATCGTTCCTCGACGTCATTCGCGTCTTCATCTTTAATCCGTCCAGAACCTTCACCCGCGTACTTCGTCGGCGCCGTCGACGCGCACTTCACCGACCGCAACGCCGCGAACGAATCCAACAACGCGTCTTCAACCCCGCCGTCGTCCGCGTCCGCGCCAACGCCGTACAACCCGTACGCGTTGAGCGCGCTAGATGAGCTCGACCTCGCGTACCAACGGGAGTTGGAGCGCATTTGCGCGACGACGTTCCGCGCTTCGTTCCTCGCGAGCGTCGCGAAGCGTTCGGGTTCGAACGACGACGTCCCGCGGGCGTCGGCACGCCGTCGCGACGTCATGTTGAGCGTCGTTCGTAAACGAAACGCGCGCGCGTCTGCGTGTGAAGTGCAATCGGAATGGGTGCAGGCGCTCCTTCAGTCCTTGAAAGTTGTCACTGTTTACCTCTTAGCCGAGTGAAAGGAGTTGATTGAGCGCGCCGTAGGTGCGTACGTACGTGTATTGTGTGCGTCCATTAATAATCGTTTCTATTCTCGCGGCGAGTGTTCGTCGTCGCGAGCGCTAGCGTGTGTGTGTTCGTCGTTGAAGCTCTTCAATCACTGAAACTTCTCCTTCAACTCGTTAAAGGCAGCCTTTTGAGCCGTCGTCATGGCGTCGACTTCCTGCACTTGTTTGCGCGCCTCGGCGTAGGCGGCCGGAATGCCGCCCGACTGGGTGAGGAACTTTTCAGCAGCTTGCGGCGGTAGCGTCACCGCGAGGTTGATGCGCTCGTCGTCAGACATTTGGCAGAGGTAGTTTTCAACCCAATCCGGGGCTTGCATATCCTTGGTCGGATCGGCGCCGTTGCCCATGGCGTGCCACTGATCCTTGACGAGCTCCCAGAAGCGTCCGCTTCTTGGCTCATCCGCCCACACGGATAGCATGAGATCGTCCCAATACACCTCCTCTTGATCGCCCCAAGCGACGTCCCAAACGTCGAGTGTTTGCTCGCGCGGGATGCCAGCCTTGTCGAAGGCGTTGGACAACTGTCGACCAGTGAGATCACGAACGGTGAGCAACGCCTCGCGAAGCGTAAAGAGCATTTCTCGGTTCTTCGGTTCGTGAAGAATCATCACCGCGCGCTGGCACGCCCGGACCAGCGTCTTTCTGACTTCGTTGTACACTAATAAATCCAATTCTTCCGACATTTGACTCAACGCCTCAATATGGTCCTCCTTACCGACTCGCAAATAATCTTCCTCTCTCGTCGACTCAGCCGCGAGCGCGATGGGACCCAAGTCGCTCCAACCGTGGCGCATCACCATGTCGCACGCCAACTTGGTCGCGGCAGCGATGTCTTCAGAACCAACCGTGGAGACGTTTTGCGGACCGTACAGATAGCGCTCCGCCATTTGACCCGCGACGAGCACGGCAAGCTTACTTTCATAGTAAATTTGCGAGCGCACTGATCGCGCCGCCGGCGAATCAACCTCATCTGGGACATAGGAAATTTGTCCCGTTGGCTTGCCAGCCATAAAGACAGACACTTTGCTGAGTTCATCAAATGCGGGCACTTGCATGGCGATGACGGTTTGCGCGGCAAAGTACGTTGCCACGGTATCGCGGATGTACGGGTTGAGCTGCGCGACCAACGTGTCTTCTAGCATGACGTCGCGAGACAAGCTTCCCGCTCCGCTACCCGCGCGGACAAAGCTCTGCGATCGACGAATGTCATCGATGCACCACAAAAAGTCACCCGTGTTGGCGACGCCGCGCTCAGACTGAGCGACGCGCATCACCGCAGACTTGGTGAGGTTCTCAATATCGGCGCCGCTAAAACCTGCACATTGCGTGGCGAGGTGCTCGTAATCTAAGTTGACGTCCACGCTCGCCTTGAACGCGGGCTTGTTGCAGTGCAAGTACAAAATCTCTTGACGAGACTTTTTGTTTGGCAAACCCATCTCAATGACGCGATCGAAACGCCCGGCACGAATTAACGCCGGATCAAGCACCTGAGGTCGGTTCGTAGCCGCTAAAATCATGATACCCGTGGCGGTGGAGAAACCATCCATCTCTGTCAACATTTGGTTGATGGTTGCCGTCGCTTCGTCGTTGCCGTACACTTGACCGCTTTGCGTCTCGGAACGCTTGGTACCGACGGCGTCAAACTCATCGATAAAGATGATGCACGGCGCAACCTTTTTGGCTTGGTCGAATAAGTTGCGAATACGCGCCGCGCCAACACCCACAAACATTTCCATGAATTCCGTACCGGCGCACGAGAAAAATGGAACGCCCGCTTCGCCAGCGACACAGCGCGCGAGCAGCGTCTTACCGGTACCCGGCGGACCGCAGAGCAAGACACCAGCCGGAATGCGCGCCCCCATCGAGTTGTACTTGTCGAAATCCTTAAGGTACGAGATGAGTTCGAGCATTTCCGCCTTGACGGTGTCGATGCCGCTGATATCAGCCAAGCTCATGCCTTGACGCACTGTGGAATCGTACTGGCGCGTCGTCATGTTGCCAAACATGTCCTCAGAGCTATCCTTGAAAGTACCCTCGTAAATGGCCCACGCGTAGAAGAGAATGACGAGCGGGGTGAGGGTATTGAACGCAAACTGCGTCATCTTCAGCCAGGACGGGTACTGCTCCATCTCAATGGTGATGAAACCGTTAGCGCCCGGTCGCTCTTGAAGAAGCTTCTTGTAGAGGTGCGGATCGTAGGGCAAGTTGCACCCAAACACCTCTTCGGTATCGTCAAGGTAGTATCGAACACTCGTCTCGTTGCCTCTGTACACCACTCGATTGACGCGACCGACGTCGAGCATACGCTGGAACGCCGTGTACGACGTCTCCGTCGGAAACTTATCCGTCCCCATCATTGCGTACGGATCGCGCAAGTACGTCAAGTTAACGTTGCGCACAAACCTCTCCCCGCGGTTGGCGAAAATCTTCTTGATCGGGTTCTTAATCTCCTCCTGGTACTTGTTGTACTCGTTAAGATGCTCGGCGAATTGCTTTTCAGCCTTGCTCAACTGCATCGCTCTACCCTCCGCCGGCACTCCCGTCTTGTCGCTCACGCGTCTCAGCGCCTCCGTCGCCGCAGCTTT
>JACLAB010012480.1_pt1 | contig 27194 bp, 16 predicted proteins | sample 8027921 | NCBI WGS metagenome assembly JACLAB01 (sample SAMN15725117, study PRJNA655200) | protist metagenome | isolation source: fluorescence activated cell sorting (FACS) single amplified genomes of... | place: USA: West Boothbay Harbor, Gulf of Maine | collected 2000-07-19 | reverse complement strand
TAGACACAGCAAAAAAGCTGCGACTGGACTCTGGAGTGGTGCCGAGAATGCCGCTTTCTTTCTTGCCACGTTGTGCGTGAACAACGCCAAGGCTCGTTCCCGCATCCTTGAAAAGGTTGTGTACGCGCTGCATCACAAGGACGATGACGACATGCCAAAACACGCATGCGTCGACTTACTCCATGCTTTGATGGACTACGCCCTAGCGCGTGGATACCAAAGCGGTGAGCGCCTTCGTAACCGTGTCGTTTTCAATCTCCAACAAGGGCTGCTCAAGTCGATGTATCAGATGAAGCTGCCAGAGAAATTGATCAGCCTCATCAGAGATCTTCACCACGACAGTGACAACTTGGGCATGTTACGCGTGATACTTGCCGTTCTCGAGTCACTAATAACGCGATCGACGAAGAACAATAGGCAGAATCGGTTAGCGCGTATCAGTCACGCACTACGTCGAGCTACCGCCGCGGCTGGTCGCGTCGCTGACGACCATGGAGTGGCTGATGCGGAGATGATGCTCGAAACAATCATCGCAAATGCTGGCGGTGGTAACATTCAAGTTACACGCATCATTGATGATGACGCTGACGAAGATGTCGAAGCAGACGTTATTGAAACGATGGATGCTCTCGATGGAGAATTTGATGAAGACATGAACGAAGCAGGCGAGGATGACGGTGGTATTGACTTCGGAACTGCGAACGAATACACTGATATGGTTATCGGAGAAGAGTTCAATATGGGCGATGACGACGACGACGACGACGACGACGACGACGACGAAATGGTGTTACATGAGGGTGAAGAAGTTGAAGATGAGGATCTCGTGGACGCTGAAGACGAAGACTCTGATGACTCTTCCGAGGAAGATTCTGAGGAAGATTCTGAAGAAGAGGACTCTGAGGAAGAAGAGGAAGACGACGCACTGATGCTTGATGATACTGCAGAAGTAGCAGAGGATGCCGACGACTACTTCTCCGATGACGGGCTGTACGACGACGAAGATGGCGGTGAGTACGACGCGTACGAGGCGGTGACGGATGAGGAAGACGACGACGACGATGAAGAAGGCGATTTCGAAGAACCCGATCCAGTCACGGTATCAAATGGCTCGCCGCATGGTGTTCGCGTCCTTTCTCGCGCTTACGCCCCCGGCTTCGATCATACGTTGCATGCGTCACACAGACAACGGCTTGAGGTAGATCGAACTCAAGTGGAGCGCTGGCTGAACAGTGATTACTCGACTGTTATGTCAGGTGCCGACCCACGCGTTGAAGCTCGGGTGTTAAACGATCTTGAGATTGCAGGTGGCGTCCAAGTCAGTGTAGGCGCGTCTACTGAAAACTCAAGCGGTGGTGAAAGTCAAGAAGGGACCCGTCCAGAGAGTCAATCGACAGAGAACGTGTTTGGTGGCGTTTTCACGCATCAGCATCGCGATCCAAGCATTTGGTCCACCGATGACGAGAACACCGGACGATTACGTTTCGAGGGAATGGATGTCCAGCGAGATGGGTCGAATCTCAATATCACGCTATCAGCTCCCATGGATATGACTGGCCGTCGATCATTGCAAGAAGTTCTGACGTCCATAAGCGGTGAAATGGCGAGACTCGCGGTACGCCCGTCGTCGAGCATAGAATATCTGGATCCTCTCTCTTCTGCGAAAGCAATTTTATGGTTGGGTGATGGAACATATCAGGCACAGGCTCCAAGTGCGTTCAGAGTCCGGGATCAAACTTACTGGAGTCTAGATGGCAGACATGCGCGGGCGAGTTTCTGGTCTGGATTCTGGACCATCGGAGACTCTGTGTGCAGAGATGCAGACTTCCTGAATTCGTTGGCGCCCAAGTCAGCCGTACCAGAGACTGCTGTGGATGAAGAGATGAAAGCTCCAAAGGAGGTTTCGAGCGCCAAGGCTATTGAAGAAGTCCGAGAAGAGTCTGTCGAGGAACGCTCTGCCAGACAGCACGCCGCCGCCGCCGCGCTTGGCATTGAATCAAATCAACTCGCTCTCTTGTCTGCTGAATTGCGTGATGGCTTCCTCGAGGCTAATCGCCTCGCAGCTCAGGCGCGAGCCATATTAGTGGATCGAGAGAGTCGATCTGCGACGGCCGCATCCATCGTACCGATTGATTTGGAGTTCATTTCTGCTCTACCTACTGATATTCAACGTGAGCTCATTCGAACGACGACTGCTCATGCGAATGCGGTGCTTCAGCGGAGACTAACTTTGGCAGATGTTGCACAAGGTGATCAAAGCATACCTCTTGCGAGTACTTCTAGCGCCGGAAGAGATCGAGATATCGATGGCGCTCGCCCGAGTCACTGGACGCGCGGAGATATCGATAGACTCGGTCGAAGTGCTCCTCACTCAACCGAAGTTACGGTGCGAGACGAAGATGAATTCAAACCTTTCAAGGCGCACGTCGAGTTGAGTGAAAGTAACATTCGCACGCTTTTAGGGCTCTTCAAGCTGAGAAAGTTTGAATCGAAAGAAACTGTGAGCAAGATATGCGTAAACTTGAGCGCTGTGGATTCAAATCGTCATCGATTGATGAGGCAGATTTTTGAAGAAATCTTATTGAGCAGGCTACCTTCCGTCGATGGCTTAGATGAGGCGAAGAAAGCACAACATGGTGTGCGTGACAGAGTCAGTCTCACGCATGGCGACGTCTTGCACGTTGATCTGGTGATCAAGCGCCTTCTCGGATTGTTTGCGTCGCTCGTCACGCGCAACAAGCACGTCCAGGATTCAACTTTCATTCAAGGCATGCCAATATCTGCCTTGCGCTCGTTGTTCACATCGGATGAATTACCAAGTACTTCTCCATCTGATGTCAGTCAGGTTGATGATGTCATTCGCGCAGTCTCGCGAGAAAAATCTGGAGATTGCGAGGTGGTAGACGTGTACATCGAGGCGGTGCTTCTTCAGATGATGTACCGAGCGCCAGCAAACGACAGCAAGGTGCACGAGCTTCTGGCAACTTGTCTCGATGCGTTGATAGAGCGACCATCGTTCACGAATGAGGTGCACCCAGATAGACGAGAATCGTATCAAAGAATTTCGAACAATCCTCGACTCATATCGAATGCCACTAGATTTTTGGATGAACCGTACTTATCGACGGCGGCGTATGACAAGTTTATCAAAGTTTTCACGAGAATTTGTGAAGCCTCATTCACAGCAATTCCATGCGTTCTTGAGGATTTGCAGCACAAAGCAGTGAGTTGTGCAAACAACATGGTCCAAGCCGCTAAGGCGTCCCGGGGCGAGAGCGGTCTCACTGAGACCTCCAAAGACGTGATCCTTCGCGCAAAGAACACCGTCGTGGATGAGATGCCAAGATTCAATCGACTCACCACGTGCTTTGTGAAGCTTTTGATGCATTTGCGCGACCTCGGGCGCAAATCACTGGCGGCTGGCGCTTGTATCAAAACAGATACCGATTATGCCGAGATCCTCGTTCGATACGCAAAAGCTCTTCGACCTATGTGGGAAATGCTCGGCGAGCACGCCGTGCTTATTCGAGACGAACGGAGCGACTCGAACGACGCGGAAGGCGAAACCGTTTTGTTCGATCGAGCTTCGACGCAAACCTACCTGTATGACGGCATCAACGCTTACATGTTGATCGCTTCGGAACTGTTCCCGTTGATAGAACCGACCATTTCCAGGAGCAGAAGACAGTCAGGTATTGGGGTGCTTCCATCGCACGGCTCGGCTCTATTCCGCGCGCTTTCACCCGCTCCGGGCATGTCTAGTGGCGCGCTCCAGCGTACATCGAGTCAGATGTTGACTGTTCTAGCGGCAGCAGGAGGTGAAGAATCTGAGATGGCTGCTGTACTGGGCGAAGTATGGCAATTTGTCGAAAATCATCGAGATGTCCTCAACAACATGCTCAGAAGTACGCCGCAGTTGCTTTCTAGTTCGCTCAAGCTACTGCTGCAGAATCCAAGATTGCTCGACTTTGATGTGAAGAGAAACCATTTGCGTCAGCAAATCAGGAAGTTACGCGACCGAGCGCCGCGGGTTCCGAACAGACAGCTACTCATCAGGCGCGAGTATATTCTCCAAGATTCTTATAACCAGCTACGCAACCGAAGCGGCGACGAGCTTCACAGCAAGCTGACAGTCGTCTTCAAGGATGAGGAGGGTATGGATGGCGGAGGCCTCACGAAAGAGTGGTTTACAATTTTGGCGCGTGAGATTTTCAACCCGAACATCGCCTTGTTCGAGCTTTCGCATGAAGGATGTTATCAGCCCAACCCGAACAGCGTCATCAACCCAGAGCATCTCAGCTACTTTAGATTTGTGGGAAGACTTGTTGGCAAGGCACTATTCGACGAAGTCTTGTTGAATGCGTACTTCACTCGCCCGATATACAAACACATTTTGGGCATGCCTCTGACTTATGAAGACATGGAGGGCGTGGATCCTGATTACTACAAAGGCTTGAAGTGGCTTTTAGAGAATTCCATTGACGGCGTCGTCGAGTACACTTTTAGCGAAACGACAAACTTTTTTGGAGAAACGCAAGTACACGACTTGGTCGAAAATGGTCGAAACATGACGGTGACGGATGAGAACAAGCTGGAATATGTCAACCTCGTCACAGCTCACCGCATGACAAATGCAGTCAAGGAACAAATCTCCGCCTTCGTCAACGGATTTGAAGAAGTTATTCCTCGAGACCTGATATCAATACTGAACGCCGCCGAGTTGGAGTTGTTGATCAGCGGTACCCCAGACATCGACATCGAAGACTTGCGCGCCAATACCGATTATCACGGCGGTTACGGCGTCGGTTCCAAACAAATTCAGTGGTTTTGGGAAGTTTTGCGAGAGCTGTCAAAGGAAAATCTCGCGCGCCTGCTGATGTTTTCAACCGGCACGTCAAAGGTTCCACTCGACGGCTTTGCCGCTCTGCAAGGGATGCAGGGACCTCAAAAGTTCCAAATACATCGCGTGCAGGCGGAAGACTCAAAACTTCCAACAGCACACACGTGCTTCAACCAGCTTGATCTACCAGAGTATAGTTCAAAGGTTATCCTTAGAGAACGCTTAACCTTCGCCATTGAGAATGGCTCAGAAGGTTTCGCATTTGTTTAAAAGTAAATTGTACATGATGATTTAGAAACAGAGTTAGTTAACCTAAAGAACATCTACGCGAGAGGATCAAACGACAGCGAACGCGTGGATGGTGAACTTCGTGGCGACTTTTTCTCCGTCTTTGTCGGCGTGGGAACCACTCCCAATTTTTCAGGCTTGACTCCGAGCGCGCGAGCCACATTCTTCTTTTGACGTCGCAAAAACTGATTCTCGCGCCTGGTCGCATCCATTTGAAGCGGACTAAAACTTTTAGGCTCGGAATTATCCGTGGTGCGTTGTTGCTCCATCACGGACCTAGGCTGCAAAACTTGCTCTTCGCGCTGGGACTCGACCTTCGGCGGCGCCGTCTCCTCGTGGGTGAAATCACTCCACAAGCCGTTTGCGTGTATTCTGATCGTGCGCTCGTGAAGTCGCGGCAGTGAGATTTCATCACCGAGACTCAAAATACCTCCAACGTGTTCCTTCAGTACTCTGTATGCGATTGCTCTATCTTTCGGGTCCATGGCGGACGTCGCATTATCGAGGATGCAGAGCTCCGCCTTGCTCACCACCGCCCGGCAAACGGCGAAACGTTGCTGTTCACTGAGACTCATGAGATCCGTCCAAGGTGAGATGGTGTCGAGATATTCTATGTACTTGGATAAACCTAACTCCACCATCACCTTGGAGATGACGCTTCTCGTTTCACTTCCAACATCGGAAGCAGGCAAAGGATAAGTGCATACGTCTAGGAGAGTACCCATCGGAACATACGGTCGTCTGGACAATACGCAAATGGATCGTCGGTCAACGACGCGCGCGCTCCCACTGCCTTTAGTCCACAACCCGATAAGCGCCTTAACCAGTACCGTTTTCCCACATTGCGGAGGACCGACAATGGCGAGCGAGTCTCCCCGACAAAGGACGAGGTCGAGATTACGTATGACTGCCATGCCGTCGTGACCCATCAAAACGAGTCCTTCGACTTCTACAAGAGACATGTCGTCTTCGGGGACGCTCAACGCTATACTGCGCGACGTGATTGCTTCCATCGCGCTTTCACCTCCTTGCCAGTGAAGCGCGTCTAAAGACTCGTAAAGATTCGAGACGTGCGCCGCGTGCATCTCAGCCGTTCTCAGAGTCGTAACATTTTCAGCAAGTATGCCCAAGGCGGAGCGGATACCGTTGAACGCCGTCATCGCAATCTGCACGTTCCAGGCAGACACGGGCTCACCGCGGGTGAGCTTCGGTAGAATAGCCACCATGGGCAAGAAGTTCGCCACCGCCGCATAAATATCTGCGGGGAAGCGAGACCTCGCGTTGAGAACCTGTCTTCTGTACACAAACTCTTGCCCAGCCTCAAGCGTTGCCATCGCCTCTTCTGCCTCAACTTTGCAGCCATTCGCCAGCGCGATCGCCTCGCCGTTCGCATTCGCGTGTATCAATAACTCACGAAGCCGGTTTGAAGCTGTCTCTGCGCGGTGCGCCTCCTTTTTCGCTTCGTCGTCGTCAAACATTCGCGACGAAGACATGATTTGTCCGTACACGGCGCAGCCGAAGAGAGCAGGTGCGGTCCAAGGGTTGCTTTGGAACAAACAGTGCCCGTGATAAATCAAATCAACGAACGCCTCGACTCCGTTCGCAGCCGCGTCTAAAGCCATGCGGGCGAAAGTCGGAGCCGCGACGCTCGCCGCGAGCGGGTCCGCTCCGGTTGCCCGCCCGTTCGCCGGATTCACCACCGCCAACGCCGCGAGCGATTTCTCATCCATTACGCGTTCTATCGCGTCGTTTCCGATTCGCGTCGCCAATTCCCGTCCCAACAGCGCCCGGTACGTCCTTCTCGACAACCTCAGCGGTTCGGCGCCGAACCCGGCCCACGCGCACGCACCCGCGATGGCCGCCAGCGTTCCTCTCGAGTCTCCATCCATCATCTTTGTCCACGCCCGCGCGCTCGAGCGCCAGGCGCGATGACTCGCCATGTGTTGCGCGTAGTGCAACGCCGCCAGAGCCATCAGGCGAGAGATGAACTCGGCGCGCTCGTGCGAACCGACCGGGTGAAACGCATCCAACAAGATTAACGTTCGTGGACACAACGCGAGCGCGCTAACGGCGGCATCCATCGTGTGCTGCGCCACCCGTTTGGCCGCATCCGACGCTGCATCTCTCGCGCCATCCATATCGTTTCGCGCTATCGACAGCGACGACGAGAGCGACGACGGGTACTGAGGTTCGTTCATTCATTCATTCACTCCAGACAGCTGTCAGCTTGAATTTTGAGCACCCCGCTCTCGGTTGTCGCGAGTTTTTCATTTTTGTACCGCGCTCGAGTCGAACAGAGCGTTAGAACAAGATTTCACTATTCATTACACGATCACGCGCACGTTCGTTTCGCCTTTTTTGCCAATTCGCGCTCGCACTTGGCGCAGTGACACTCGAACCCGTATCGCGTTGAGAGCTCTTCCCGACGTTCGTCGACTGGCAACTCTTCGGGCACGTACGCGATTGTAAGTTCTTCATTTTCGTCGATATCGCGCGTGGCGATGATGATGACATCGGTGGAATCGATGAAACCGACTTCGCAATTGGGTTCGCACGAGTGATTTATCGCCGAGCACGCTCCGAGCAGAGCGATGCCTTCGCTCGAAGGAAATAAATCGCTCGTAAAATTGAGGCCGTCGCCCCAGTCGAATTCGATGCGTTCGTCGCCGTCGTACGCATCGTCGTCGTCGTCGTCCTCCTCCTCCTCCTCAGAGCTCGAAGAGTTGTCTTCAGCATTTTCCAGCATTTGCGAAATCGCAGGTCGCAGGGTTCGCATCGCAGAATTTCGCACGTCTTCGCTTTCCGCGTCCAAACAGGCGATGTAGCGCAACATCGGATTTGGAATTTTAACCGTGACTGAATTCAGCACGACGGCGGAAACGACCGAGAGCCAACCTTCAACGGTCGGCTTCGCAGTGCGAGGCGCATCGACGGCACCGATCATCTTTCGCAGCGCCGAGACGGCGCTGTCGGCGCGTTTAACAAACGCATCCTCCAAGCTCTTCGCGTCGGCGTGTTTTTCTTTCACCGCTCGGCTCTTTTCGCCGTCCCCGTCGAGCAACTGCGCCGCGTAGAGTCGAGCCGCCAACGCCTCGACGCGCTCGTAATATTCAACTTCATCGTCATCCTCGTCCTTCGACGACCGTTTCGCCTCGAAAGCTGAGAAATCAACGCCGCGCTCTCCAAACGTGCACCCAGCCGTCGCCTCTGCGCCCGCGTCGGTCCGACGTCTCCACGCGCACGCCTGTCGAGACGCGCACGACGCCAACTCCTCACCACCGTACCCACGGACGACGACGCGGTCTGGAAGAGCGCAGTCTTGCTCCCGCGTGTCCACCAGCGCCGATTTAACCCTCTTCGCGTCGTCGTCGCCAGCGCTCGGCAGCGCGAGACAAATGTGTTCCAAAAAGCGTCCACACGCCTGACAACTCCAACGCTCCACGCCCGTGACGACGCGCTCGAAATCGATCGCCACGTCTCGCACGACGACGTCCCCGGCGGCGTACTCCTCGCTCGCTCGCGCGCATCGTCCTCCTCCCGCCGTCGGGTGTTCGTCGACGTACATACAGACGCGAACCAAAAAGTGACGACTTCACTTTTCTACGCGCGAGCGAGTGACGGCGATGGCGGCGGTTCGCGCGCTCCCCGCGGTGCGCGTCGCCGCGATGGTCGTCTCGCGGGCGATGGGACGTCGTTCGTTCTCGTCCGACGCCGCGGCGGGTTCGAACGCGAGGCGGCGAAACGTCGCGGTCATCGCGCACGTGGACCACGGGAAGACGACGCTCATGGATAAACTGATGAATCACGAAGCCGCATCGTCTTCGTCTTCGTCGACGTCGCTGGAACGCGCGATGGACTCCAGGTCGCTCGAAAAGGAGCGAGGGATTACGATTCAGGCCAAGTATACGAGTTTCGCGTACGGTGGGTACGTCGTCAACGCGGTCGATACTCCCGGGCACGCAGACTTTGGCGGCGAAGTGGAAAGAGCGTTGGACATGGTGGACGGCGTGTTGGTGCTCGTCGACGCGTCGGAAGGGCCGATGGCGCAGACGAAATTCGTGCTGAGAAAGGCTTTACAAAAAGGGTTGAAACCCGTCGTCGTTTTGAATAAAGTGGATCGAGACGGGGTGAACCAAGCGGGATGCGACGCGGTGGAGACAAACATTTTCGATTTGGTCGCCTCGCTCGGCGCGAACGACGAACAGTTGGATTTCCCAGTCTGCTACGCGTCGGCTCGAGCGGGCGTCGCGAGCACGTCGTTGGCGGAAGCGCGAGAGCAAATTGCGACAGGTACTGGATCGATAGAGCCCATACTCAAGCTCATCGTCGATCACATACCGCCACCGAGCGGGCGCGTCGACGCGCCGTTTCGAATGCTCGTATCCATGATTGATAGAGATCCGTTTCTCGGTCGAATCGTCACCGGGAGAGTGGTGGATGGTTCGTGTAAAGTGGGTGATCGTCTACAAGCGCTACGCATCGGAACCGGCGGCGTTCGAGAGTCTTTTCGCGTGCAGAAAATTTTCACGTCGACCAATTTGAAGCGCAACGAAATAGAGCGCGCGGCGAGCGGCGACATTGTCACAATCTCTGGCGTCATGGACGCCACAGTGACTGACACGCTGTGCGACGTCGACGTTACGGAACCACTGCACTCGACGCCGATAGATCCGCCGACTTTGCGCATGAGTTTTTCCGTCAACGATTCCAGTCTCGCCGGCAAGGAGGGTAAGCAATTGACGGAGAGACAAATCGAAGAGCGATTAAAGGCGGAAGCCGAGACAGATGTTGCGCTTCGCGTCGAAATCGCGCCCGACGGAAAAGGGCTCGACGTTCAAGGACGCGGTGAGCTTCATTTAGGCGTTTTGATAGAGACGATGCGTCGCGAAGGATTTGAACTGTCGGTATCGCCGCCGGCGGTCATTTACGGCGTCGATGAGGCGACGGGGAGAAAGACTGAACCCATCGAAGAGGTCATCGTTGAGGCGGACGAGGCGGACGTCGGTGGTATCATTGAGGCGATAACGCAAAGAAAAGGGGAGATGACTGATATGCAACCAGATGCGGGAGAAGGAGGGCGAACGCGTTTGACCTTTCTCGCGCCGTCGCGAGGATTGATTGGGTTCCGTCAGGAGTTTATCAACTTGACGCGAGGCACGGGATTTTTACAACGCGCCTTTCATTCCTACGGACCGACGCGAGGGCAAATGGATAAGGTTCGAAAAGGAATGCTCATCTGCACGACGAGTGGCGTGGCGACGACGTACGCACTCGGTGCTTTGGAGCCACGCGGAGTCCTCTTTATTGGTCCGCAAGAAGAGGTGTACGAAGGCATGATTATCGGCGAGCACAGCCGAGACAACGACTTGGAGGTGAACCCGACCAAGACGAAGAAGCTTACGAATATTCGCGCTTCAGGCGTTGACGAAACCATTCGTTTAACGCCGGCAAAGCGCATAAACTTAGAGGAAGCGATCGGTTACGTCGGGGAGGACGAGTTGATTGAAGTGACTCCGAAAGCGATTCGATTGCGCAAAGCCGAATTGGCGAGTGGAATGCGAAGACGAGCGACGCGTCGAAGTTCCACTACGGTCTAGCAAACTATTAGAGAGTAGTGGTCAGTACACTAGGTACCACTTGAGTAATACGTAAAATGCGTTTTACCTACACAGTGCTGCTATAAAGTAACTAAGTATCAATCGATCCATGTGTGCGGCGCCGAGTTCTCTCCGTTGCCCAGTCGAACGAGAACGTGTTCCCCAGGAGTCCCTTCAATCTGTATTTTGTATTTATCACTTCGACTGTCGTAAGCAACGACGACGCCGCGTACCTGAACGAGCCTCTTTTTCCCTTTCTTTCCATTCTTCGGTCCTTGTAAAACCTTGACGCGAAGCCTTCTGTTTATGAACGCCGCGCCTGACTTTGCCGCGTCGAGCGTCCCGCGGCACTTTGGATGCCCGCACATGCAGACAAAGGACGTCCCGCTTTCATCGCCAAAATGAGCAAAGTTATAATCGTACGTCAACTCGGTTCCGCTCTCGAGATCTTCCGTGGCAAAAATGCCAACGCGCGTTTCGTTAGTCGCCGCGTCCACCCATCTCTGCGTCTCGCAATTCGGATGGCAGGAGCTGTTGATGAACCGCGCGATGGAACCTTTGTACTTGGCGTCGATGACGTAGTTTGCGGAGATCTCCATCAGGTAGAAATTTTCCTCCCCAGACAGCTTGTCTTGCCACAATCTAGCCGCACAGTCAGGCTCATCAAGAATTTCGCCGGCGTACTCTACGATGAACGCCCCACTCTTCACTGGCTCTTGAAGAACCAGCCCCCAACCTCTATTCTCGGTGCGAACAATCTTCGTCTTTGGCGTCGGCAGCTGGCTCAGAGGCCGGTTGCCGCACGAGTCACCGCAAGGACAGGTTCTGCTATCGCAACTCATTCTAAGTCTTCGGTTCAGACAATCGGCTCCGCAGCCCAAACGTCCTTCGCCCTTTGCGGAATTCGGAGGCACGCACTCGCACACTGATGTCTCAGATTTTTGCAACTTGCTCGGCGGTGGCACGCTCACGAAGACGCTTCGGTGGATTCTGTCGTACGGCGGAGGCTTACCCAAGCTCAGTACGCTTAAAGGTGGACAAAATTCGCGTCTTGAGGCGACAAACGCCTCGGGCGGAGAAATCGGCAGCATAGTGACGTTTTCATCCGTCTTCTTGACGCATTTTGTTGGCGTCGGGGCCTCAGAAGCGCCGACGTCAGCCTCTCGAGCGCGTCTTTTTCGACCAGACGCCGTGGCTTTTGAACGCTTCGCCGTCGTTTGCTTCTTCGTCGCCGGTGTTGTCTTCTTTGCCTCTTTCTTCTTCTTTGAAACGCGTTCAGCGACCGCCGGTTGGCTCCACCACCCTCGTTCTTCAACCACACCCGTTTCCAAATACGATTTCGCGCTGGCCAGCGCGCGCTGAAAGCTCTTCAACTTGCACGCCACGTCCAATTTGAGCTTCAAACCGCTTTGCCAATCGAAAACTTCACACTTTCCAGACTTTTCCAGCGTGTACGAGCCACCGCCAAAGAATTGAAAGCGTCTCAGTCTTCGTTGGGACTCTTCGAGCGCCGCCGGTCCGAGCGCCGGCACGAAGACGTCGTCCGGAACCAATTCCGCCGGCCATGCCGGGTGTCCTTTCACCTGCGTTCGCGCGATCGAAACCGTCGTTCGTCAGTCAACCCCGTCGCGGATGCGTTTCGAGTTGGATTTTTAAAACTCGTCTGTCGGAAAATCAACGCGAAGGTTCGGCGTCGCACCTTGACCCAAAACAAGCCCCCCGTTTCCGTCGGCGCGCGCGATCGCGCCGTCTCGGTACCGACGCCCCGTTTCGATCCCATCTCGTCGTCGTCGTCGTCGTCGCCGCCTTTGACGAACCGACCGACCGACCGACCGACCGACCGACCGACGCCGCGAGGCGTCTCGGGATGACGACACCAGACGGACGGTTTCGCCAGAAATGCGCGTCTAGTTACGGGATGCGCGTACGCTCACTCGCATGGCTTCAATCAACCTCACAATACACGATCGCACGCGATCCGTTAAAATGAATAGCGGCAGTGATTCTAGACCCTAGGCACTCGGCCCAAAACGACGAATTTTAGCTCGTCGGATGAAAATCCTTTGGCGGTGACCGCCCCGCGGAGGGATCGACCGCGCGGGACGCGCGCGCGGACGGGCGCGCCAGTGCGAGACGCGCGGGACGAAAGTGTCGCGATGAGCCGAGGGAAATTAATTTCTCGTTTACTGAGCGCGGGCGTCGCGCGATGCGCGTCGACGACGACGGCGACGACGACGGCGATGACGGGCGCGCCAGCGATCGCGCACGGCGCGCTTCGCGAGTGGACCGCGCGAACGGTCGTCGACCCCAAGCGCGATGGTTTCAGAGGTGCGTGAACGACGACGCGACGCGAGACGGGAGACGAAGCGAGGCGAAGACGCGGCGAAGAAAATACACGCATCGATCGACGCGGCGGTGATCTCGAGAGGCGCGGACGCCGGGGCGCGCGCGCGGGGTGGACGGAACGTGGCGGGCGTCCAAACCTCTGATCGATATCGATCGATCATCGTTCGTTCGGGACGAGGGCCCTGTCAGGAATCTATATGTGTAAACAGAGCGAGAGGGGCACTGAAGAGTGGGTGGGCAGTCCTTCGCTTCGCTCGCTCAAATACAAAATTGTTTCGCCGAGACTGACTGAAGGGATTGTTACGACGACGCGCAGCGTACTCGACGACTGTCGACGCCAATGGTGGAGGCATCGCTCGTGCCGTGAAGACGCCGGCTCACGACGTCGCTTACGACACGAGCAACCACACCATCGTGAAAACTGGGGACCCCGATAAGCGCGCCTTTACGTACTTTGTCATGACGGGTGGACGCATGATTTACGCGAGCGCGCTCCGATTGGCGGTGTTGAAGTTTTTGCTATCCATGAGCGCCACTGCCGACGTGCTTGCGCTCGCCTCTCTCGAGGTCGACCTCGCCAAGGTTGAACAAGGCTCGACGGTTACCGTCAAGTGGCGCGGTAAGCCAGTGTTCATTCGCCGCCGCACGCCGGCGGAGATCGCCAAGGAGGCTGCCGTAGACGTCGCGTCTCTTCGCGATCCGCAAGCGGATGCGGACCGCGCAAAGAACCCGGAGTGGCTCGTTGCCGTCGGCGTGTGCACGCACCTCGGCTGCGTTCCCATCGCCAACGCGGGCGATTACAACGGCTGGTTCTGTCCCTGCCACGGCTCGCACTACGACGCCTCTGGGCGCATTCGTAAGGGGCCCGCGCCGGAAAACTTGGAAATCCCTGAGTACAAGTTCTTGGAGGGCGACAAGATGCTCATTGGATGAGCAACCGCGTCGTTGACGAGCCCTTGTACATTTCCTTGATTTTCACCACACGCATTCAGACGCGTCGCGAGCGGCGACGCCGCTCGCTCGTCCAGAGCCGCTAGATAGTACCGTTAGTAGACACTTCACAATCAGAATATATACGAAGAATGAAAAACACTCGCCGCATCGCTCGCATGACTCGATTCGACTCAAGGCTACGATTTGCTAAGTAAAAACTACACGGCTAAAATTCTACGGTACTACGAACTGAGCGTCGCCAACCGCCGCATTTCTTTGACTGGCTTGGAGCACCTGACGCACCGACAGTCGAGTCTCTGTTCTAGCATACGGGCGCGAAGACAGTAATAGCAATATGGGTGCCCGCACGGCTCGGCAACAAAGGGATGGATCGGCTCTCTGCTAGCGCAAGCCGAACACCTAAACGCCTGAATGACTCTTCGTCTTGACGTCGTCGACGATTCGTCATTCGTCGCCGTGTGTCCCACAGCGTCCACGCTGGAACGCGTGCGCGATGTCGCCATCGACAACACCCCGAAGAGTGAGCGCACGCGACTCGAGTAGAGGTACGGAAGCGTGAAGAGGACGAGTTCAGAGAGCTCTCGCCACGCCAACTGTTGGTTGAGGTACTCGAAATCGACGACTCTCGCCATGCTCGGGCGCTGATAGACCAATCTCGCCGATACGGCGCGCTCGATGAGCGTCGGGTAACGCCCATTCTTTAAAAAGACGCAAAAATTGATGAAACTCGCAGTTGCGTGCGCGTTCTCAATCCTTTGGGACCATTTCCAAGCCTTGTATCTCCACTCGTCTCGGTTGCCTTCGTCAAAGCGTTCTCTCAACATTTTCCTTTGCCAACTACCCCACGCGTAGCCAGCGGCGCAGCGAACGAAGCCCAAGATTAATCTTTGCGTGACGGTCAATCCAGACCCTTCTACTCCAGTCTTTACGGTGGCAACATCGATGGCGCCCGGCGAATCGGAGGACCACTCGCGTTCGTCTCTAAACCGAAGATTCATCAAATCCTGTCCCGGCGTCGGTCGATTCATCGCCGTCGTGCACACAAACAGCCCGAGATCGAGAAAGAGTTTAATCTCCGCCGATTTTCTCGTCGAAAATTCCCCAGAAGGGTCGACGACGGCGTCCACGACGCGACTCAACTGTCCGTTGAGCGTGTCCAAGAGCTCCACGTCCAACCGTTGCGAATCGACTTGCGAGACTCTAAGAACGTCGAGCGATGCGGCGAGCGCCGAGGCTGACGCGGACGTCGATGCGCGTCCGTCGACACCATCCGTCGGCGCCATCTCCCTTTTCGTGGTGAGAGACGACGACACAGTCTGAGGGAAAAAGAAAAATAATCCAAACAGCAGTGCGCGAGTGTTTTGGCTCTTCGTGGCTCGGGCTTATTACATGGCTCACTACTTCGTACGAATGCGACGACGACAAGAAATACTACGTACGGTACAACTAATAAAAAAAGCAAACTTCACTCTTCTATAACGCGACGACGGCGGCGACACTGCGAAGGAGTTTGAGAAGCTTCCTGGACGCCTTTACGCTCGGCTTGGGCGAAGCCGATTTGAGCTTTTTCGATATAAAGTCTCGAGTTTCGGCCAAAGCCCCTTCGTCTTCTACGCCAATGGCCATGATTTTCATCTCCTCGTCGATGGCGATTTGTAACGCGTTCATTTTCTCGGTTCTCTCGATCGACTCCTTGCGAGCGGCGTCGACTGCTTGGGAGAGCTCCTGTCGAGTAAAGGACCAGCTGTCTCGCGCCGTGAGCACCCCAAACACCTCGCTTCGAGTCGCGTTCGATTCCTCCTCGTCCGTGCTCAAGAGCTTTTGTCTCCAAAGCGTCGCCAGTGATTCAACCGATGGATCTACCGCACCTGCGGTGCCGTTTTCAATCTCTTGAATCTGCGCCGTCAAGGCGAGCACTTGGTCGTCGGTGAGAGCTCGTAGGCGTTTCGCCAACAACCCTTCGTGTCTCTTGAGCGCAATGTGCCCCTCCATCGCGATTCCTCGGAGTACTATATCCTTAATCTCATCTGTGAGCACCGCCATCGAGCTCACCTGGGATTTCGGAAGTCCCAAGAGCGTCTTCGCCAGGCTCTTCTTTTCCTTGGCTGCGAAGCGAGTGCAGAGCATAGAGCGTTCGCGCGTCAGTCTTTCTTTCTTTTAGCGTGTCAACGACGACGACGACGACGAGAACGAGGACGAGGATGCTTTGAAACCTTGACGCACCTAAGCGTTTCAAAGCGCTCTTATTCGTCCGTCCCATGTGTACCAGAGGGTCCTCTTCACCGTCCTCTTCCATCGAATACTTTGCCAAGTCGGCGGCACGTTCGCGGCCCCACGACGAGGATGAAGAGGAGGATGCGCGGGCGACGACGAAGACGACGCGTCTCGAAGACGCAGACGCGGATGCGGTGGACGCAGACGCGACGCGGTGCGCCATCGCTCGCGTCAATAACGACGTCGACGCCGTGAACGCAAAGGAACGAGCGGCGGCGTGCATCATCATGCGTGCACGAAACGCCGCAAAGTGAGGAGGGGATGTGTGCTTTTTCGCGCACAGACAAAAAGGTGAAGCGTCACTCGCGTTATTGGGGTGGTCACACATCTAGATAATCGTTGAGAATTACTTTTCGCTACCTACGAAGAGATGTCTATTCGTCGTCCCCACCAGTGTCGACGCCGGTGCCGGTGCCGGCGGCGGCGCCGTCGCCCTTTTTAGACAAACCAGAGACAATGTCGTCGATGCGCAAAAGCATCGTGGCGCTTTCGACGGCTGTCTTGATGGATTGCACCTTGACGGCGTACGGATCCCAAACGCCGAGCTCTTTCATGTCGACAATGGTGCCGCGATCACCGTCAATGCCAAATGTGCGAGCGTCTTCTCCTTCGGCATGCTTGGCACGAAGCTTGGTCAAGGTTCTGATGACGTTTGCGCCGCAATTTTGCGCCAACGTGCGCGGGATCACCTCTAAAGCAGCACCGATGGCGCGGAAAGGCCACTGCTCCACGCCTTCAATCTTCGACGCCTCTTCTGCGATGGCGCGGGACACAGCCATTTCCACAGCACCACCGCCTGGCAACAATTTCGGGTCTTGCACTACGTTCCGGGCGACGCCCATGGCGTCAATCAAGTTGCGCTCAACCTCGTTCAAGATATCCTTGCTCGCTCCGCGAAGCACAATGGTGCACGCCTTGGGTTCCTTGCAGTCGACAATGAAGGTGAAGTACTCGTCTCCAATCTTTTCTACGTTGAACAAACCAGCGCCGACGCCAATGTCGGTGTCGCGAAGTTCCTCCACCCGCGAAACAATCGTCGCCCCGCACGCGCGAGCGATGCGGTTGTTATCTGTCTTTCTCACGCGTCGCAACGCCGTGATCCCAGCCTTGGCCAAGTAATGGCAAGCCAGGTCGCTACAGCCCTTCTCCGTGACGACGACGTCTGGCTTGAACTCGGCTATCTTTGCGCACGTCGCCTTGATCCAATCTTCCTCCATCTTGAGAAGCACCGCCCAGTCTTCCTCCTTTGTGATCTCGACGTTCGTCTGGTTTTCACCCTTCTTATACTCGAGAGGGCAATCTAACAGCATGATTCTCGGGTTTTCGATTCTACGTTTCATGCGACTCGGCGCGACGACGTCCTTGTTCATCATCACCCCGCGCAAAACCTTGCAGTCGTCGATGGATCCGCCGGCAATCTTCTCCACCTTGGCGTACTTTTTTATGTCGATATCATTCGTTCCGTCTGGGTTTTTCCTCGCCACGCACATGACGGCGTCGAGCGCCAGGTTGGGCACGAGTTCTCCCATGCGCGCCGTGAACTTGGTACCGATGGAGCTCTTGACAATCTTGAGCATCGCATCGCGATCTTCGACATCCACCGGGAAACTAATCGAGTCAATCACTTTGAGCGCCGCGTCCAACGCCTTCATGTACGCTCGCACGATGACTGTCGGGTGAATGTCCTTCTCGAGGAAAGGTTGGGACAAGTGCAAGATTTCACCCGCCAAAATGATCACAGACGTCGTTCCGTCGCCCGTTTCTTCGTCTTGCGTCCTGGAGAGCTCAATCATAGACTTAGCCGCCGGGTGCGTCACGTCAATCTCGCGAAGAATGGCGTTCCCGTCGTTCGTGAGCACGATACCTACGAGTGGGAGAGAGAAAAGAAACGGCGGGTTCATCGTCAGTCGTCTCGTTCCAAAATTCACTCCTCCAGATTGTTTTTTTTTCTGTGTGGTTTTCCATCGTGAACAAACAAAACAAACGCTTCCTCCTCTTCTACTCCGCTCTACTTCTTCGCGGTTGACCTCTTTCTCGTCGTCGTCGTCGTCGGTCGTCGTCGTCGTCGTCATCGAGCGCGCGTCGCGTCTCTCGCACCTCCCGAGGCGTCTAAAATCATCTTCAACATCGATCTCGGTCCGAGAGTCGTTCGTATGATGTCGCTCACCGCTTTCGCCGCCGCGATGTTATTCGCCCTCGCGATCGACCCCGTCTCCCGCCTGGCGTTTTGGTTCATCACCATGATGGGTTGCCCACCGGCGTTCATCGTGTCTTATTCGTCGTCGTTCGTTCGTTCGTTCGTTTTTAACGCCCCGCCGACTCTCCGCGGTGTTCAATCTCCCGGCAACGGATGTCGTCCTCGTCCGTTCCGTCGGGTCCGTCGTCGTCGCGCACTGAGGGAGGACGACCGAGAGAGGAGGGAAGATCTAGGACGATGACGATGACGATGTTGTTGGTGATGGTGATGATGGGTTTTGACTTTTGACTTTTTGGATTTTTGTTTTTTCGGAAGTGTGGTTTTTTGGTTTTTTGTTTTTTTGGTTTTCCGCGTGACCTAGATAGAAGTGACTTCATTGGGCGCGACTTCAGACGACGACGACGACGACGACGACGACGACGACGACGACGACGACGGACCCGACGACGACGGACCCGACGGAACGGACGACGGAGGACGGACGGACGGACGGAACGGACGACGGAGGACATGGCGGCGACGACGTATCCCGCGGGCGCGACGGTGTCGGGAACTACATCGAGCGGTGAACGATTCTCTGGCGAAATCTTCGCATACGACGACGCGAACGGAGTCTTGGCGGTGCGCTCGGCGGGTGAGATCTCAAACTCGCACGACGTGACGCTCGTCAACGAACGGGACGCGCGCGATATCGAGGTGGACGCGTCCACGGCGAAGGATTTGGGACCGCTTCCGGAGGTGGACGACCCGAGACGCGGGAGACGATTCGAGAACGCGACGCGCGCGGCGAAGAACATGGCGGATAATATAGGTGAAAACGTCAGCGCGTTGGCGCAGGATGTCTTCGACGCGTTGGCGCGAACGTTGCCGTGCAAATGGAACGGCGACGTCATCGTCGTCATGGATGAGGTGGAGGTGCGAGGACCAAAGTACGACGAAGCGAGCGGGAGCGGAGCGACGCACGGCGCCGCCGAACGAGTTCAAAAGGTTTTAGCGCTCGAACGCGCCAAGCTCGGGGTGTGAGCGGCGACGACGCGATGTAATGTACACGCTTTACTACATAGTCTTCTCTACTACCACCGGGAGCGTTTCTTCCTTCTCCGGGGGCTCTCGGCTTTCTCGTCTCTGAAAACGCCGCTCACTTTTTCAAACGTCTCTGCGTCGCCTTTACCCCGCCTTTACCCGCCTCGACCGCGGGCGCCCATCGCGTCGGTTTCCGCCTATACCTCGACCACGCCGGCACGCTCCACGCGCACGCGACGGCGCTCCCGATCCAAAACATTTTCAGCATCCCGTCGTAATCTCTGCGCACCCAACCGTAGACGAACGCGCACACCGCGACCGCCGCGACGATGCCTTGTCCGTCGCGTTCGCTCCGTCGCTGTCCGTCGTAATCCATCGCCGGTGACGTCGTCGTCGGTGTCGATGTCGTCTTCGTTCGCGCTCCCATGTTCGTCGTCGTCAAAGTGACGCCCATCTTCATCTTCATCTTCGTCCGTCAAGATGGATGGATGGATGGATGCGCGTTCTAAATCACTCACTCACCCCTTCGTCTTTAGAAGACGACTCGCACCGACACTCGCGTTCGTCCGTCCGTCCGTCCGTCCCGCGCGGGGGAAACGAGACGACCGCCGTCCCGTCGGTTCCGGGTCTCGGTCGGGAAGATGATGCCGAACGGCGCCGGCGCCGCGGTGCTCGGAGGATTACTTCGAAGGATGGGACGAAGGTGTTCCTCTGGACGACGCGAACGCGCGCTGGCGACGGCGGCGAGACGGGCGACGGATGTCGAGGGCGCTTCGTCTTCGGCGTTCGGTTTCCGCGTCGCGCGACGCGCGCTCTCTGGCGAAGCGGAGGGCGGAGACGCGAGCGATGGGGGACTGGGATCGAATGCGTCGTCAGCCGTGACGGGTGGCATCATGGTGGGCGCGGGACACCCGAGCTCGCATCCGCAAGTGTTGGCGGTGCCTCTGCCGCGAAGGCCGCTCATGCCGGGAATAATCATGCCGGTAAAGGTGACGGATGCCAAACTCATCGCGGAACTGGAAGACATGCGAAACCGAGGGCAGGCGTACGTTGGGGCGTTTTTGCAAAGAAACGCGTCGTCGTCGTCGTCGTCGTCGTCGTCGTCGTCGTCAAAAACGCTCGATGATGAGGGTGATGAAGACATTTTTTCATCCTTGGCGAAAAAGACGCGCACGACGACCACCATGGGTCCCGATGGCGACGAAGAGGAGGTGGAGGAATTGGATGAGTTTGAGGTTGATCCCGCTTCTGATATGCACGACGTGGGCACGTTCGCGCAGGTGCACAACATTGTGCGCATTCCCGATGATACGGATTCGGGAGAGGAAGCCGCGACGCTTTTGCTTCTCGGTCACAGACGTCTACGGAAACTCGGAACCATGAAGCGCGACCCGATGGTGGTCAAGGTGGAACATCTCAAGGATGAAAAGTTTGATCCGAACGATGACATCATCAAGGCGACGACGAACGAGGTTGTGGCGACCATTAAGGATTTGCTCAAGACGAACCCGTTGCACAAGGAGACGTTGCAGTACTTTGCTCAAAACTTTAACGATTTTCAAGATCCGCCAAAGCTCGCCGATCTCGGCGCTTCGATGTGCTCGGCGGACGACGCGCAGTTGCAAAACGTTCTCGAGCTGCTCTCCGTCCAGGCGCGCCTCGACGCCACGTTGGAGCTCTTGAAAAAAGAGGTGGAGATTGGCAAGCTTCAAGCGGACATTGGTAAAAAGGTGGAGGAAAAGATTTCGGGTGATCAGCGCAGGTACTTTTTGATGGAGCAACTCAAGTCTATCAAGAAGGAACTCGGCATGGAGCGCGACGACAAGACGGCGCTCATCGAAAAGTTTTCCAAGAGGTTTGAACCCAGGCGGGCGAGCGTTCCGGAGGAGACAGCCAAGGTGATTGATGAAGAGCTTCAAAAGTTGAGCGGCCTCGAACCGTCGTCGAGTGAGTTCAACGTCACGAGAAACTATCTGGAGTGGTTGACGTCTCTGCCCTGGGGCGTGTGCGGTGACGAAAAATTGGACATTGGTCACGCGCAAGACGTGCTCGACGCCGATCACTACGGCTTGGAGGATGTCAAGGATAGGATTTTGGAGTTTATCGCCGTCGGCCAACTCTTGGGGACGACGCAGGGTAAGATTATAACCATGGTCGGTCCGCCGGGCGTGGGCAAGACGTCCATCGGTCAATCCATCGCCAAGGCGCTCGGCAGAAAGTTTTATCGCTTCTCAGTGGGTGGCATGAGCGACGTCGCGGAAATCAAGGGTCACAGGCGCACGTACGTCGGAGCCATGCCTGGCAAGCTCATTCAGTGCCTGAAATCGACGGGCGTGTGCAATCCAGTCGTGCTCATCGATGAGATTGATAAGCTCGGACGGGGATACCAAGGGGACCCGGCGAGCGCGCTCCTCGAGTTGCTCGACCCCGAACAGAACGGAACTTTTCTCGATCACTACCTCGACGTCCCCGTCGATCTGAGCAAGGTGCTCTTCGTGTGCACAGCCAACGTGCTCGACACAATTCCCGGACCTCTTCTCGATCGCATGGAAGTCGTCCGGCTGTCGGGTTACATTACGGATGAAAAAGTGCAAATCGCCCGCACCTACCTCGAAAAGTCAGCCAAGGAGAAGAGCGGCTTGAAGGATTTCGACGCCACCATCACGGACGAAGCCATGGCTAAGCTCATCGGCGATTACTGTCGCGAAGCGGGCGTGAGAAACTTGCAAAAGCATTTGGAGAAGATTTATCGCAAGGTGGCGCTCAAGGTGGCGCGCGCGAAGAGCGGGGGAGAGACACTCGATTCGGTGAGCGTCGGCTTGGATGACCTGATTGATTACGTCGGGCACGCTCCGTTCGCGACGGATAAGATTTACGACGCGACGCCGCCGGGAGTGGTGACCGGGTTGGCGTGGACCGCCATGGGGGGCAGCACTCTGTACATCGAGTGCACATCCGTCGACGCGGGCGAAGGTAAGGGGGCGCTCAAGACGACGGGCCAACTCGGAGACGTCATGAAGGAATCGTCCACCATCGCGCACACGTTCGCGCGGCACTTTTTGGAAATGAAGGACGCGGGCAACGATTTCCTCTCCAAGACGTCGCTTCATATGCACGTTCCCGCCGGGGCGACGCCAAAAGATGGTCCCTCGGCCGGAATCACCATCACGACGAGCCTGTTGTCGCTCGCGATGGGTAAACCCGTTAAACCAAACTTGGCCATGACGGGCGAATTGACGCTCACCGGGCGCGTGCTTCCAGTCGGCGGGATCAAGGAAAAGACGATTGCCGCTCGACGAAGCGGCGTCACGACCATCATCTTCCCTGAAGGCAACAAGAAGGATTACGATGAGCTCTCCGAGGACGTTCGTGAAGGTTTGGAAGTGCACTTTGTCAGCGAATACGACCAAGTCTACAAGCACGCTCTCGACTGGGCGCAAAAGTAAGTCGCGGCGAGTGAGAAGACGCGATATTTTTACAACAGTAGCTAAAAATCGACGACGACAACGAAGACGACGTCGAGCATTCTTTTACGTACAAGTACAATACACACACAATTAATCAAATAATCAAAGTACACTCACCGAATCGTCTTCGCGTTCGATGCCCTCCAACTCAACGTGCGTCCACGTGTTCAAGTCTCGCGAGAGCACGACGGCGTCGGGCGGATCGATTCGCTTGTAATAATTTCTCAAAACATCCCCCTTGACGAATCCGAACCGTTCGTAAAACTCGAACGCCGAGTAATTGTTTGTCTGGACGTGTAAATACACATCCTTGATGTAAGGATCCTTCGACGCCTCGTTCAACGCTTGCTGGAGGAGCCTCGATCCTATGCCACCTCCTCTGTGCTCGGCGTACACCCCCAACGTCATGATATACAAACGCGCACCATCCTTGGTTGGATTGAGCTCCAACCTACACGCGATCGCCCCGTATAAAGTCTTCCCATCCACCGCGTCGTACGCCAGCTGCGTCGTCGTTCCCGCTCGGGCGCAATCCGAGTAAAACTTATCCTATCCCACACGACTGCGTCAGTCTCTCAGTGCAGTTAGTTCAATCAACTTCGTCGTCGTCGTCGCACGCACGCACGCACCGCATATCGCACGGGAAATATCACCGAGTTTAACACTCGCAAGTCCTTTTCCGTCTCTGGGGTTAAATTTCGAAACTTTACCCTCGTCGCCATCGTCATCGTCGTCGTCGTGAAATGCAGCACAGCGTTTTTTAAAAGTGCTGCTGCTCTCTTTCACACCAGTCCTCCCTCAGTTGCGGTCGCACCGCCCCGTACATGCGGACGGTCACACCCGATACTACACCGACGGCGATGATGCGCGTCGCGTCGCGTCGGGTGTGTTCAGCCCGTCGCGCGTCTGAACGCACCGCTTCTACCTCGTCGGCGGGTCTCTGGAACAGTGTTAAACTTAACCACCTGGATTATCAACAACCTCAGCAACAAAGGAGACGACGAGAAGTAGGCGTCACGGGTGGATGGTGCGCTTCGCAAGGGTTCACCCGACGGCGATGGACATCGTTAGCGACCGCGTCGTCTTCATCGACCCCGCCGCCGTCGTCGTCTTCACCGAGTGAGCGAAGGATCGAGCGAGCGCTCGCGGCTTTAAATCTGGAACAGTCGAGCGGGTGCGTCGATGTTCGAGGCGCTCGATCGACGTTTAGCGAGTACGCCATGGAGGAATTGACCAAACTGGCGGAGGTGTTCGACGAACGTGAGGCGAAAGAGGCGTGGGAGGCGTGCTGCGCCAAGGATTTTGAGAGGTACAGAGGATTAGACTCTGCGCAGAGAGAGGCGGTCGTCAACGCGGCGAGAACGATGTTGCAAACCCGATCCGAGATTGCGTCGTTAGCGCCGGATGGGAGCGGTAAAAAAGCACCGGCGGGTAAACAGAGCATCATAGAGGGCGAGGCGTGGAAGCTCGCGTTGGAACAGGGTAAGCTTGTGCAGCGCGAGGTGGAAGCTGTCATGCGAAACGCGGGCGAAGGTGAACCCGCTTCGTCGACGAGCGACGATTCGTTTCTCTCGGGTCAGGAGCAAGGAAGCGGACGGTGGTTTCAGCTGCGCGCATCGCGCCTCACGGCGAGCGCGTTCGGTAACGCCATTGGCTTTTGGCGTGGCGGGAGAAACGAGTTATGGGAAGAAAAACTTGGGCTTCGAGAGGGGTTCGCAGGAAATGAAGCGACAGAGTGGGGATCGAAGACAGAAGACGAAGCCGTAGCCGTGTACGAGGCGTTTTCTCGGAAAAAGGTTTCCCACCTCCTTTTTCATTTACTCTCCTCGGACGAGGCTGAGCTCTGGATTGGGGCATCTCCGGATGGATTGATTGGAACAAACTCAGCCGTTGAAGTGGATCCGCTAACCGGCGCGAGCGAGCCGGGCGGCGTGCTCGAGATCAAGTGCCCCTTTAACAAGGGCGATCCACTGCACGCTAAACCGTACGCCAAAGTACCGTGGTACTACATACCGCAAGTCCAAGGTTTGCTCGCGGTGTTCGACAAACCTTGGTGCGATTTAGTCAGCTATACCGTGAACGGCGGCGTCGCCATCTATCGCGTCGAGCGCGATCATGAATATTGGGCCGTGATGTACTCGTGTTTGAGCGATTTTTGGTGGCAAAACGTCGTGCCGGGTAAGCACGCCCTCGCCGCCGGCGGGGACGTGGAAAAGTACCGTCCATCCGCCGAGCATCCAATGTGTCAAGAACTCAAACGCCGAAGCCGAGTCATCGCCGACGCGAGCCAAACCACTTGGCTCGCCCCCGATCGCGTCGCGAGTCTTCGCGAGAGCATGCGTAGAGACGAATAATAGATAGTTTGTCGACAACGAAAAGCGTGAAACTCTACAACATCTACATCTAGACCCCACTTGGTGCCATGCCAAATTTCTCACACACACCGTTGGCGAACCAAAAGTCGACACCGTCATCAGCGCCTCGCGCTCGTTCGCGAGATTTTTGGCAGTATACGCGAGGATCGTTGTAATCTCGCGACTTCACTCCCGCGTATCCATCCAACGTGGTCCCGGCATCGATGAGTCCCCAACCTTTCGCGTTGATGCGTTCTTGCGCGCTCAATATCGCAGTCTTCGCCGCCATACCGGCCGCCATGATGACCACCGGCGGCTCATCGAACGCGTCGCCGATTTCGAAAATTCGCTGCACGACAGAATCTGCGGCGCCGGCGCCGCCCTTCCCCTTCCCTTTCGCATCTACGAACGCGCTGTGCCCTATGAACGGTAACCCCTCGACGTGAGGCGGCCCCACTAAAATCACCTTGCGCTTTGCCTCGCGAACGACATTGATGTACCCGTCGACGCCGTTCTCCTTCCACATCGTTCTGTCGTCGTCTCCCGGATCACCCATCGGCAGGTAAAAGAACGCATGCCCAATCGTATCGTTCACGTCTAAGCCATCCATCGCCGCGTTCCAATTCTTCCGCAGCGAACCTTTGCACAGCCAGTGCACGCCGACGTTGAGCACGCAGTTCGGCGTCGCGCTGATGTTCATCAGCTTCCTCACCGCCAGTCGCATCGGCGACCCATTCCTCGCGCTCGCATTCATCTCCGCATCGCCCCAGCGCGCCCATCCGAAACCGACGCGCGCGCGTATCCTCCGTTCAACCTCCTTGACTAACGCGAAGTTGGGCGCCGCGAACCGTCCTCGCACGTCGCTCTCCTTCGTGCACGCGCCCTCGTCTTTCGCTCCCGCGAGCAGCACATCCTTCAGCGGCGTCGTGTGCGCGAGAGGTTTCATCGTCGTCACCGCGCGCGCGCTCCGAGTCGACGTCGACGACGACGAGGAAGACGACAAGGACGAAGACGACTCGATCGCCGACGGTTCATCTCGGTACCGCGACCGAGCGAACGAGCGCGCGCAGACCATCGCGACGAGGCACATCAGCGCACGCTTCGTCGCGCGAACGCTGCGGCCGCGGCGTCGCGTCCCGTAGCCCATCACGGCCGAGGACTGAAACCAACCAACAAATCAAACAACCAATCAACCAATCAACCCGCGCGTTCAGTGAATAAGGACAACGACATCGCGACGACGACTACGAGACCCATCCCTTAACCACGCGCGACACGCAAAACTGACGCCCGCGACACCGACGCCCCGCGCGTCTCGAAGTGCCGAAATCGCCTCCCTCTTGTGTGTGTTCCGAAAACGCCTTTTCCTTTTCCTTTTCCTTCACTTCATTTCCTCCGTTGTTCGTTCGATGTACCTTCTGCGTTGTTGTTTTTTTTCCTCTCTCTCTCTTTTTCTCATCTGGCTCCCCGTACCGTCTCCCTTCCTTCCTTTTTCGAGGGTCTCTGTTTCTTCCTAGGGTTACTTAGGGTTACTTGTATCGAGGGGTAGGGTTACTTAGGGTTTAGGGTTTAGGGTTTAGAGATATTGGTAGAGACCCTTAACCTTAAAGTTATTGGTTAAGGGTTATAACGACGAGTCATGAACCGTCGACTCGCCGAAACCCTGATAGGCCGAAATGCCTCACTTTAGGGTCTCGTCGACCCTACTTTAGGGTCTCGCCGAGAGCCTTGTTGGGCCCAATTGTCTCACTTTAGGGTCTCCGGCGATGCTGAAATCTGCTTCGTCGAAGGTAAGTCGGCCTTACTTTTTACGTGTACGTCACCCTGCTCGTGCATCTTCAGCAAGTTATTGCG
>JACLAB010013991.1_pt1 | contig 27223 bp, 19 predicted proteins | sample 8027921 | NCBI WGS metagenome assembly JACLAB01 (sample SAMN15725117, study PRJNA655200) | protist metagenome | isolation source: fluorescence activated cell sorting (FACS) single amplified genomes of... | place: USA: West Boothbay Harbor, Gulf of Maine | collected 2000-07-19 | reverse complement strand
GCGGCGGCGCGCATCGACGCTAGAGATGGCTTTGCATCCGTGCGCGATGAATTGAAAGCCACGGCGGAGAGTTCGAAAGGGGAAATGAAGAAAGAAATGACCATGTTGTGGGAGCTCGTTGAGGCGGTGGAAAAAGACGCCGCGGATTTACGCGAGCCCATGGCGACGTTGGCTGAAGAAATTCGCGATGTTGTCGAGGGTGTGGTGCGTGAGAACATCAGCACTAGCGCTTTGGTCGATGGCGACGACCCGGCGGCGGCATTTCGGCGGGACGAGACGCTGTTGTTATCAGACGCACAGCTCGATGAGTTGCGCGCCGTCGTCGCGGACACGGCGAGTGAGCGTATTCGCGAGGCGATTGATGAACTATTAGACTCTATGAACGCTGTGACGTCGGATACATCGGTCGTACAGACACTCGCATCGCGATTAGATGACAGTCAATGGAGCGCGTTGACGGCGCGTCTCGACGCCATCGACGCGAGCGTGAGTGGAGGCGTTGTCGAGGACGATTTGGAAGACTTGCGCGTGGAAATCAGACGAGAAATTTCCAAAGACATTCAAGACGTATTAGATAGCGTGAATGAGCTAAAAATTGCGCTCGAGGCGAACAAAGCAGCGGGTGTTGGAAGTGGCGGACAAGAAGCCGCGGCGGCGGTGAAGCGCTGGGCCGAGGACAAATTAAAGACGGCGCCTCCGTCGCGCGATATCGACGAGCAAATCCGATGGCAAGCGGCGTTTTCCGAAAGTGCGCCTTCAGAGGATGAAGAACTGGTTTGGGTTGGCGAAACTAAACGCGATGACGCCAAAGCGAGTGCGAGCAAAAGTGCCAAGCTGAACGAAGGCGTCACGCGAGAACAAGCGTTTGCCAATATGCAAGCTCTATTAAACGCCAAACCCGTGGACGAGCCTCCGATGAAAGACATGGAGCCGGCAACAATCGCAGTAACATCTACACCGACATCATCCAGCGTCACCGCTCAAACGGATGACGAAGATGATGAAGAAGTTTGGGACCCATTTGTCACGGCTGCGGATGCCGAAAACGTCGCCAAGTACATCAAGGAAAATGAAGAACGCGCGCGCACCGCAGACGATCCGACGACAAGCGACAAAGATGCGTACACCACGTTGTCTGAGAACGGCTTGACGTCGTTACGTACCGGTCGCGACATTGCTCGACGAGGCGGCGACGACATCGACGCCCTCGAAGACGCCGATGAAAAGTTTGCCATGGCGATTAAGAGCTTTGAAAAAGCATTAGAATTGAACCCGACGCCCGGCGCCGAGGGTAATCTCGGGAACGCCCACCTCGCGCGCGGACGCGTTCAAGCCGTTCTCGCAGAATTAGCCATGGAAGAATCGCGCGAGGCGCGTCGCGTCGGCATGAATGCCGGTTTGGAAGGTACGGCGGAGATGTACCTTGAGCTCGCCGAAGAGAATTTAATTCAAGCTGGACGACGATTCCGTGTAGCCGCGTCGGGACTGCAATCTAATGGCGACGAAAGCAGTGCGGGCATCAAAGGTCGCGCGAAAGCCTTGACGGGTTGGGGCGCCGCGCTTTCGCTTAGGAGTGAATTAGTTTTAAGTAGCCAGGGCGACGTCGCGGATGCGGAATCGCTCGTCGTCGCGGCGGTGGAAAAGTTCAAGGCGGCCGCTGCGATTGAACCTGATTCACCGACAATTTACGTATCGTGGGGTGATGCCATGCGCATGTGTGCGTCGCTCGGCACAATTGACGACGAAGATGAGCGTTTAAAACAGGCTGAAGGGTGCTACCGAGAGGCGCTTCGCCTCGATCCTGAATGCGTTGCCGCGCTCGACGCGCTAGAGGAACTCTCGTTGTAAATTCAAATTCAAATAAGTCACATTCAACACTCGCTAAGTATATAATATGTGTCTACGTCAACCCGAGAACGATGCGGTCGACAGGGTCCATGGGACGTACGCGGCGCTTCGCCGCGGGAACGCCGCCGCGCGCCATGGCCAAGTCCCGCAATGCGCCCGAAGCGCTAATCGCCGTCTTTCCAGCCGCTTTACGAATAAAAACCACCGGCCATCCCAGCGGGGCGTCAACGGTGACCCATACACCTCGTCCACCGTCTTCGCTTGATTGCGAATCGGGCTGCACAGGAGCTTGTTGCGTCGTCCACGCGTCGAGCCACACGTCGCCTGGTGGCAGGTAGACGTGTACGTGCGCCGTCTTCTTGTCTAAAACGGGCGCGACCAATATATCGCGTCCGATGAGAAATTGTGTCGCTAAATTTGACGCTACGACATCGTATGGGTAGTAAATCAACATCGCGCGCGTCAAAGGTAATCCGTTCGTCTGCGCTTCGCGCATGAGCTCGAGCTTGTACGGCTTGAGGGCGACGTGTATATCCACGCACGTCTTCAAATGCGCAACTAATTCGGGCGTGTTCCACGGCTGTGCGTTGTGATGCGGACGATTCCCTTGATGAGTGCGATACACAGCGTCGCTAAACGCACTGAGTTCCATCCAGCGCATCAATAACTCGGGCGTGCGAACGCGCCCCGGAGTCGCCGTGTACCCACCGATGTCGCTGTGCTGCAACGTCAACCCACTTAATCCGCTTTGGAGCAACGCCATGACGGCAGACTTGATGCCGTCTTGCCCATCCCAAGACACGAGTTGATCACCAAGCCAGAACAGTGGCGTGTACGTGGGAGACTTCAAGCTCGCGCTACGACTCCAAAAGAACGCCTTATCCTCCAAGCCGGCGCGCCGAAGCGCGCGTCGGTTCACTTCCGCCCAATCCTCGGGATATCGATTGTGTACCTCAAGCGGAAGCTCGCCCGAGTGCAATTTCGCATCGAACGGCAGGTATTCACCAAAATCTGCCATCCATGCCATGGCTTTTGTCTTTTCAAGCATGTCGACGATGACGTCTTCGATCCATTGCACGCATCCTGGGTTGGACAAGTCGAGTAAACCAAACGTCACGCCGGGCTCTGAGCCTAATTTGTACACCTCATCACGCACATTGCGCACCATGTAATTATTCTGTTCCGCGTGACGATACAACGCGCCTTTTTCAGACACGCTTTCCATCAAAAATGGATTGATATACGTCATGAGCTGCGTTCCTTGACGCCCAACGTCTTCGCGCAACGCGTCCCAATCCTCGTAGTGCGTTTCATCTAATTGCCAATTCCACCACACGCGCTCAATACCTATGGATGTATTGCGCACGCCGCCCCAATCTTGCAACCACAATCCTGCTATTTTCACGTTCGCGTCGCTTAAGATTTTATACACACTGCGTACTTTTGTCTGACCACCCGTCATGCCGAGAATGACGCCGTCGAGCGCCCACTCTGGAAGCGGATTCATGCGCCCGACGAATTCCGTATACGCCTCCAAAACCGCGGGAATACTCGATGCACCGATTATTTGACCGGTGACAAACCCCGTGGGTGCGGCGATGTGAATCACCGCCCGGTCCTCGTCAGAGAAATCAAACTCGCTATACGTGTAATTTGTGAGAAACACTGAACGCGCCTTGTGCGTGACGTAGTGCGGAATCGCTGAATACGTCGTGTGCCACGATCCCGCAGATCCAGGAAACGCCGAATTCAATGCAAACGACATCGGTTGACGACCACGTCCGATCCCTTGCTCGCCAGTGATGATCGGTACTCGACGTCCACGGTGGTCATACGATGAGAATTGCTCGCCCAAGCCGTAGACTCGTTCATCCGCGTCCATGGCGTAGACAAACTCGAGTTGATTCAATCCAACAATCCGTCGTCGACTCGCGCGCAACACCCCGGGCACGCGGTCGTCCCAATTAATTTCAAATCTAAGCCTGTCGCCATCGCCATCGCTGGCGAGTACGAACTCGTATGCGGCGACGAGCTTTGCCTGCGCCTTGTACACCTCTCGTTTCGCCATCGACTCCCGTAGCTTGGCTCCAAAATCCCCAAGTTTCGACATCCACCGATCAATCTTCGCGTCCTCCTTGATCAACTTCCCTCGTATCGTCACTCGTTTCCCAATCGCGTCGTACGCGATATCGTCTATGGTTTGAATGCTGGTGCGTAAATTCTTCGCCAACGTAATTCTAAAGTGTCCCGCGATGAGTTGGTGGACGTGAATAGGCCCGCTACCTACGCGCACGAATGGCACCCCAGGCACGGTGCTCCACGCCTCAGTGACGCATTCGCGTATGATACACCATCTCGATGTCTTGTACTGTGCGCTTAGCGTTTGCTCGTCGCGGTTCCAGCTCACGACAAAGCGACCGACGTCAAACGCTGTGCTCGCGACGTCGCTCACGACGACACCTTCCGTGTGCAATGCGTGGTACATGCGACTCAGCGTCGGCGCACACAGCACCCACAGCGTGAGAAGAAACGCCGAGGACACGATCGGGACCTTTGGGGCATAGATGGCGACCACGCGTGGGAGCGTTCGGCGAATGCTTTGATGGATGCGCTTCAGTGGACTTCGTGGAGGTTCCGCAACGAATGCGCTCGCGCGCTCGCGAGCGCGCGGTGGCGACGACGACGATTGCGGCGGTGGGTTTGATTTCTCGCGTTTCGCCTTTCGCGCGCGGCTCGGCGAACGCGAGGGTTCGCGCGCCGAGCGGCGCCGCATAAGCGAGTCACGCTCTGACGCGTCGCGCGCGCCGTTAGTTCCTTGACGTCTGCGTGACTGGTGGTGCGCTACGTGTGTCTTGAATATAAAAGTAATGACTAATCTAAAAGCAGTCTAAGTGCGCGTCTACGCGCGCGAGGCGTAGATGTTGAACAAGGTACCGCCCCGTAACGTCGGCGGTTGGTCGACGACTACGCGCTCGAATCCCGCCGTCGAGCGCAGCAAATCAACCGTAGCATCGAGCGCACCGTCAATGTCGTGACACTCAAGCGTGACTTTACGAATGCGCGGCCAATGTTCGGGCGTGATACCGCGTAAGACGTCGAGTTCGGCGCGCTCGACATCGATTTTGAGCAAATCGACGACGGCGTCATCTACGCAATGCGCGTCTATGACGTCAGACACAGTGACCACAGGACGGGTCACCACGTGTGCGCCGGAGAGCATAAAGAATACCACGAGTCGTATCACGCGGCGTAAAACGAACTCGGCTATCGCGGACGCGACGCGACGCATCGTCGTCGATGTCTCGCGGGCGTCGCCGTCTAAAATTAATCCGCGAACCGCGCGGCCGATGAATGTCACCGCGTTATCCTCCAGCCCAACCGAGGATGAATCGTCTGTCGACATCGCATCAGTACGAAGCGCTTCAAACACAAATCTTTCCGTGTTCTTGGCGGTTTCATCGTCGTCGCGCGTCGCGGATGACGTGCTCCATCCAGCCGCGCGTGGAAAGTGCGTAAATTCAATATTCGCACCGCTACGAGATCCGACGCCGACGTTGTGCGCGTACACTCGCGCGCGCCCCGTGCCTGGACCGCCACCAATCGGCGATGTATTCGCTAACGACGAAGACGTCGTCGACGTCGATTGAAAAGCGTCGCCTCGACGCCGCTCGACATCCGCGTCGTCCTCGTCGTACACCAATCGAAGAACATTCTCACGCAACGCATCAAACGTGCGCGGAATCGGCTCGAGCGCGACAACGACGGCGCGTTCATCATCTCCGAGCGCGCGCGCAAACTTTACGCTCGACAAACCAATATTCGCGCCCACGTCGATCACCACTCGCGCCGCCGCGCCGACGACGACATCCACCCCATCGCCCTCTCCGTCGCTCGCACACGCGAAATCATAGCACCCACGCGCGTACACCTCGTCATAAATAAACTTCACATCCGGTCTCGACACGTACGCGATCACCGAACCATCAGGCGCGGTGGCTCGAGCGCCATCAAACGTCCATGACGATGGCGTGGACGACAAAGCATTCGATGCATTCGCCGCCCCCGCGCGCGTCGCACGGCGCGCCACCGCGCTCGAGCGCGCGGTGACGAACGGCCTACCCGCGAGCGACGTCGCGCGCGTCATCACGCGTCTCGAGCGGCGCGTTTGGCGCGGCGTACAGTGACGTTTGCGTGCGCCGGAGCTCCGCATTGCGCGCCTCACCATGTCCGCCGCACCGAACGCGCCGAACGCGCCGAACGCGCGCGCGCGCGACGTCGTCGGGTGGGCCAAAGTGTGCGGCGCGCGCGAGAGAGGCGCGCACGCCGCGGTCGCGCACGGTGGCGCCGCGGCACAGGGCATCGTCGGACGCTGTGCGCACGGAACTTTTTGGAACGACGACGATGACACGCTGACGGTCGTCGGCGGCGTCACCGCGCACGCGGGCGCGCGCGAGGTCGATCGAACGTGTATGATGATTAAATTTGGTGCGTGCGCGGGCGCGGGCGATCGAGGGTGACGGCGCGGGCGAGAGAATTGATGTGCATTTGAATGTGGTTGTTGTTGAATTAAGAGCGCGCGCGGTGTTTTAAACGCGTCGCGACGCAAGGCGCGGCGCGCGAATCGCGCGCGTACGGATACTCGGGGTGTTCTTTTGTCGTTGCGCGCGCGAGTCGCGTCCGCGATGTCGTCAGACGCGCTCGGATGCGCGTAGCGTTTCGACGTTTCGGTGACTCGAGACTGACTGTTTGCGTTGAATTTTCCGCAACTTTTTGCAGGAACATTCGACGTGTCGTGGGTAAAAATGACTGGGGACGTGCCGACGGAGATGGAAGGGGTGTCCTACGTCCATCGGAAGCGCACGCGTGAGGGTGATGCTGGGGAAGAAGGGTTATCGTCGACGCGCGCGCCGACGACGTTCGACTTGTTCTTGGCGTTTGGAGGCGCGACGGCGGATTGGGCGATGTCGAATGACGTTAGAGCGATGGATTGCGTGACAAAGCGATGGGTGAAGTTGTCAACGAAGGGTACAAAGCCTTCGAAACGCATGGGGCAGGCGGCGACGTTGGTAAATGGGCGGTTGTTTGTACACGGAGGGCGCGTAGAAGGCGAGCGAGAGGAATACCTCAGCGACGCGTACGAGTTGAATTTGGACACCTTGACGTGGCGTGAGGTGAAGATGACGGGTAATATTCCAACTCCTCGAGCGTTTCACACCATCGCGACGTTGAGCTCGATGCTTGTGTGCTTTGGTGGTGACAATGGCAAGGGCTTTTTACAAGAGACGTTTTTCAAGCGGTTTGACGACGACGAGTGGCACAAGCCCGTTGTACGCACGTTGCCGAATAAATCGAATAATCCCGATGCGTCAACGAAGCTTGAGCCATCGCCTCGCGCGTGTCACACCGCCACGCCTTTGACGGATGGTGACACGATGATTGTTTTCGGTGGCATCGGCTTGAACAACGAGTCTCAAAACGACACGTGGGCATGGTCGGCGGCACAAATGACGTGGGCCGTCGTCGATCCGCCGTCGCAAGAGCCAGAGGCGCGATTCATGCACACCACTACCGTGGTTGGCGATGGCTTAGCCGTGCTTGGTGGAATGACGCTCAATCCGCTGTCGCAGGCATCAAAGAGAACGCCGTATCGTATTTTCTCGCACATGTACATTTTGACAGCGGCGGGATATTTGAAACATCCAAACTGGCACGTGACGAATGACAGTCTTCGTAAACCTATCGAAGCCTCAGCGGCGGCGGCGACAACGACGCCGCCGATTGCAGTGGCGCCAAAGGTGGCAGAGGTGGCAGCGCTCCAAGGTACGGACGACGGCGTTGCTGATGTGCCCGTCGCCAAGGCTCCACCAGCGCTGGCGCCAGCCAAAAAGAAGAGCGCCGTCGCGGCGAGCAAGCCGAACAGCTTAGTGTCATCGATGCTTCCATCGACGACGAAGCCTAAGGAATCAGTATCCAAGTCTGTTGATCCATCGACGTCTTTCGAGGAAAACAATCCAACGTCGGCGCTTTCCAACGGCGGCGACGCGTCGACAGCGGCGCCCGCGTCTCATGGAGTGAGCGCCGTGCCTCCAAAGAAGAAGCTCTCCGTCGCTGCCAAGCTGCATCGCATGACTTCTGACTCTGCGTCGATGAGTTTACCGAGATCGACGTCGAAAGTAACGACGGATGAGAAAAAGGGTGACGAGACGCAGGCGATTGAAACCGGCGTTGCCAAACAGGTTTCAACTGAAACAAAGCCAAAAGCGAGACAGCAAAAAAAGAAGAAACCCGCCGCAGCTGCTGTAGTTGAGAACGCGCCTGCCGTCGCCGTTGCGACTTTTCCCGTCGAATCTTTCGATACTGTCGGTACGGTTGATACTGTCGAACCTGATGATATTATTGATACTGTCGAACCTGTTGAACCTGACGATACTGTTGACACTGCCAATCCCGTCGATACTGTAGATCCCGTCGATACTGTCCCAGGCGATCCTGTCGACCCCGTGGTTGCGGCGGCGCCCAAGGTGGTGGCGAAAGATTTGCTCCCAGTGCCTGGCGTGTCTTTGGCGCCGCCCGACGACGAAGACGACATGGAGGACATCGACGAAGATATCGACATCGGCGTGGAGAATCGAAGCCGCGGCAACGACAATGACGACGCAGTAGTGACTGGTAAGTCCACGCCGAGCCCACCCATGCAATCACCCGCAAAGTCGGCGCAAGCCGTGCCGATTCCTGGCGTGCGCATGGCGCCGATGCACGACGACGAATGGGACGGCTTGGATTCAGACGAACGCATGCCATCCGTGGAGATGAGCTCAGAAGATGACGAGCGTGCAGAAGTATCGCCTTCAGCGCAGCCAATCGCTTGGGCGAAGAGTGACTGCGGTAAATATTCAATCATGATTGACCGCGCGACGGGTCAGGAGATTCGCCGCATCGAAGCGCCGCCCATGTCACCCCCGAAATCGAGCGCGCAGCGGAAGCGTCTAGCGTCGCCAGTGGCTTTGGATGAGCAGCCGACGCCGAAAATGCACAGGAAACGCGCAGATGACCAAGCTTGGACGGTGAAAGAGCGACTGTTGGCGAAGAAATTCTTTGAGCAATTTGAATTGACAGACAAACCAAAACGCTACCGAGGATTAACAGAAGAGCGATGCGCGGCGGTTCTCGCCGAGAGTTGGAATGCGTTGCCGAGATTAGAGCGAGTGGGGTGGTTAGAACGCGCTCGTGGTCCGTTATCGGCATCCAAGGTTTCAGCGCGCGGTCGCACGTCGAATGACTCTGACGATGAACCGCCGTACATTAAGCACGGCGACCGAGCGGTGATGGACACGCCGACGCGCGCCGACATAGAATACGCCGCGAATTTAGGCGAGTTCAGAGGCAACGATCTCACCATGCTCGGTACGCGTTTCAGCGGTGTTTTTACCGGCTCTTTTGACACCGGGTACTTTGCCACGGTGACCATGGAAGAGCGGAGCGACAAGGAGTACCGATGCATCGTGTACTCGCCCTCGCTCGCCTCGCCGGCTGACCCCACGCCCGCGTATTGCGTTCCCGCCGCCGGTGACGACACCGATGTGCAAAATGTCGTGTACAAGAAAGACGACGGTACGCACTCGATAGTTCGCGCGCGCGAAGCCTGGAGCCGTTCATACGCCGCCGAACAAAGTCGCGGAATTCGTCAGTCGAGCCTCGAGCCCATCGACTGAAAACGTATTGTACTGTACTACATAACAACAACACTTGTTTTTCTATACTAAATACTTCTAGTGTGTTACACAAACCATCTCATCCAAACGTATTCAACGCCCCTTGCGTTGATTCTAAAAAGCTTTGCAATCGTTCCGCGCTCCTCACCGCCGCCGCCGGATGCCCATCCGCGGCCGCCTCCGTCGCCGTCAAATCCCGCCAACTTTCCGTGTCCTCTCCGTCCCAATACCCAAACGGCACGTCCACGAGCGCAGAATTAGCCTTCCGCAACGCCTCAGCGATCGCTTGCGCGTCTTCCAACGTCACCCGCGCGCGATTCGACGACGTCGTCGGCGTCACGAGGACGCCGCCGAGCGAGGCAGCCTCGCGCGCGACGCGTCTCGCCACGCCCTCGTACGGGAACCCGCGCTCGCGACGCACCATAACCACGCCCAAAGGATGAGATAAATTTAAATACGCATTCGACGACGCCAAACCGATGCAATTCGCGCACGGCGCCGGCGAAGACGACGCATCTTTTGATGTCGCGTCTTCACCATGGGTGCTTTGCTGCGCAGCTCCAACGCCGACTGCGGCGCGCACCGCCGCGGCGCGGGCGTATTCTGGAGGCACAGCCACGGATACGATGGTTCTGTACGGCACGATGCGCGCGAAAAACGCATCGGCGGCGAGCACGGCGGACATCAGAAACCAAAAAGTCGCCGCGAATGACGTCATAAACCGACGCCACACGCGACGACATCATGTGCCGCCGAGTCGACTGTTCAAAGTGCTCCAAGCCCACGTGGGCTGGTTGTGGTGCGTCTCGCGCGCGCATATCTCACCGCGCGGTCGATGTGCGCTGGGAAACGCGTCGTTGAAGCGTCGTTTTCGTGTTGAGGGGACTAACTGTCGCGTCGGGCGTCATTCATTCGCTAGGTATGCACATCGAGACGGCGTTAAAGGGCGTCGCCGTGGAAGATCGCTGCGCGTGTCCACGAGGAAGCGTGTTCGGGTCGTTATTCGGATCGTCTAAGAAGACTTCGACGTGAGTTTGGCGTATACTATTTTGTTTTCTTTTTGTAACGCCACGGGACGTTTCTTTCAACAACTCTGACTGTATTGCTTCATCATGCGCTATATTCGCGCCATTCGCGTGCCAAGGCGTGCTTGAGCTGTGCAATATCGCGCTTTGCGTCGTCTATGTGCGCACGCAACTCGTCGAGGGTTCGTTTGCGCGAAGAATGCGCGTCAAGCGCGAGGGCTACGGCGCGCTCGAGCGCGCGCTCGGCGGCGGGCGCTCGAGCGCTCGACGCCCCGCCGGCGCGTAAATCGCGCGATGCGCGCGCCATGATCGATCCCTCGAGCTCGTCGCGGTCGCGCGTAATTTGGTCTTTCAATGCGTTCATCTCGCGGGCGAGCGCGCGGGCGTTGGCGGTGAGAGACTTGAGCTCGGAGACGCGCGCTCGGAGCGCCGGAGCCGCATTCGACGTCGAGGCGCAAAACGCCTTGAACGCATCCGCACGCGGTGTGCGCGGCGCGCGCGGGGACGATGATATTGGTGGCGTCTCGCCCGCACACTCTTCGTCGTCATCGTCATCGTCGTCGTCTTTGGCGCGAAACGTCGTCGCGCTATTCGAGCTGTTTGCGTCGGCGCCCAGCCGCATTCGGCTTCGACAGATGTCCCGCAGAGCGCGCTGCGCCGCGTGGATTTTCGCTACATTCGCCCCGCAATCTAACACGTAATCGTCTTCGCGCACGTATCGCTCGACATCCCGGTGCAAGGCGTCTAAAGCATCCGCACTCAAAACGAACGGGTCGTCGCCGTCGCCGTCGCCGTCGCCATCGTCGTCGTCGCGAACGTCTCCGCCTCGAAGACTTTGTCGAAGCAACGCGAGCTCGACACGTAATCGTTTATTCTCCTCCTTGAGCCGCGCGATGAGTAAGTCAACGTCGAGTTCCTCGTTAACAAAGATTTCGTTTGAAATCTTTGCCACGCGCTGGGCGAATCGACACGTGCTTACGGATTCATCAAACGCGTCGTCGTCGCCGCTCGCCGTGGCCACCATGACTGTGACGCAATTCCCACCTAAACTATCGCGCAGCATCGTTGTCATCAAGCTATTTCGATACGGCACGTGCGTGTTCTCTAGACCATCCGATCGGGCTTGTAACGCCACGATGACTTGCTCGAGAAAGTGTAGCGATACGTTGATGTATTTCGCTTCTTGTAACGTGGCGCCGTCGACGCCGCTTTTATTCACGCGCTCGCTCCCGGCCAAATCCACCAAATTTAGTTTCGCCCGTCGCACCGTGTCCGTCCCGCGCGAACGCTTTGTAATTGTCACGGTAAATATACAGTGCGACCGCGACGAGGCCATGTTGAGAGGCGTCTCCGCCACCGCTCGATTGGTGTCGCCGACAAAGAGTAAATCGAGCGCCTCTTCTTCGCTCGCGACGACGTGGGACGTCAAATCTAACACGTGCATATGCCCATGCTCGTCTTCCAACACGCGCACGCGTGGTAATGGAATTTCACTCGATCGTTCGTACCCTCGCGCGGCGCTCTGCCGGGCATCGAGTGTGGTGGCAAGTAAATCGTACCCGCGCTCGAGATAAATTTCAACGTAGCTCACCTCGACGGTAAATTTAGCATCTTCTCCGCTATCTTTCGAACGCACGCGATCGATCGAGGCAAATATCCTCGACAACGCACGAGGCACAATGCCCCGGTCGTCGTATCGCGCCGCTCCACCCGTGAGCGTGTACGTCTTTCCGCTTCCAGTTTGCCCGTACGCAAACAACGTGGCGTTGTACCCGTCGAGCGCCGCGTCCACGACGCCCTTACCCACGACGTCAAACACCTCGTCTTGGCTCGCGCGCTCGTTCAGCACGCCATCGAATGCAAATCTCTGTGTAAACGCGCGCGTTCCGCCTTGGCGACGCTCGACGTCGGCTTTACACTCGACGAAAACTTTGTCATTGTCCTCGCGAGGAGGCGAACCGTCATCGAGTTCACTCGAGAGCGGAACGATGGAAACGCGCTGTGCGGTCGTTTTCGAGCTCGGGCGCAGGCGAAGATACGTGCGTATGGACGACGACGATGATGGCGCGTTCGGCGTCATCGACCGCGACGGTACATACGCGTGATGCGATGTGACGCGTCGGCGTCGGCGGTCAACGCGAAACGAGAAACGCGTACGAGAATAACGCGTCAAGCATAAAACCATACGTATATATATATCTTACAAACGGTGGCAGCAACGACGACGACAGTGTGCGTATACGTATAACGCATACACACACACACTTGCGCGCGCGCGCGCACGCACACACACACGAGCGCGCGAAACGCTCTCGCTACGCGTCCACCGGGGTCGTCCCAACCTCCTCACTATTATTCCTTCTTCGCCTCTTCCAAGTACGGATTCTTCGGCTCCTCAATCACCTCAATCTCATGATCAAATTCCCACGGTTTCCACTCGCGCATCTTCGGAATCAACGCCAACTCATCCTCCGCCACGGCGTACAACTCTTCAATCTGCCCTAACCCGAGCGCGCGCTCCACCGCCTCCACATCCCCCGCATTCGCCTCCAACGCCTTCAAATGCCCCTCGTACACCTGCTCCACCACTTGCCTGTACCCAGCATCGGCAGGGATGCCCATGCGAACCGCTTTAAGCACCTCACGCACCTTACTCGCGTACGCGTTGTGCGCATCGTCTAAAACCTTCAACCCGACGATCCCAGTCGTGGCTTTCGTCGACATGGACATCATCGTCGTCGTCGTCGCGCCGCCGCCGCCGCCGAGACGCGCGCACGCGGAGAGCAACGCGCGTCGCGCATGGGTCGCCATCATCGGATCCGCACGCGCGCACGCGTCGTCGAACACTGACGACGACGCGACCGCGATCGATCGGGATCCATCCGATGTTTTGGACCAAGACGCGTTCACCAGTCATGACCAGTGGGTGGAGTGGGGGCTATGGTCCCTGGTCACAATTGGTGGTTTATTTTTGAACCGTTTGAGCTGTCGAAATCGAATTCGACGTCACACGACGACGACGGACGACGACGGGCGTCATGCGCGAGAGCGACGATGATGACGCGAGTCTTCGCGGCGACGACGAGGAGGAGGAGGAGGAGGAGTACGCGATGACTGAGGAGGACGAGGACGAGGATGAGCCGGTGGTGATGTCGCAAGCGGATGTGCGCGCGAGAAATGTGTCGATGATGGTGAATGGGACGCTCGCGACGTCGGTGAAACCGTTCGTGCGCGGACTCGTGGTTGAGGATCCTGAGGTGGTGTTGCGTCGGGCGTTTAAGTCGCCGTTTCCGAACGCGCCGAATGCGAGTGGTGCGTGATTTTGATGAATTTTGACGTAATGTTGGCACCGCGATGGTCGCGCGCGCGCGGGCGTTTGAACGTGACACTGACGTTTGAGGTTTTGTTTTTGTGCAGCGGAATTACGGCGTCGGTTGGCGGCGAGACGGGTGTTCGTACCGTGGGGTGCGAATGCTAAAGATGCGTTGGCGGCGATGCCCAAGCCCACGGCGTTGGCGACGACGGATGAGCACATTACGTTACCGGATGGTATCGAGGATTTGACGCTTTGGACGCCTGGTGATGGAGTGCGCGATGACGCGGGCGATGACGCGACGACAACGACGGGTGGTGCGAGTGCGAATGCGAACGCGAAACCCATAGTTGTCGATCGCATGCTTACGCGGTGGTTGCGCCCGCACCAACGCGAAGGCGTTCAATTTATGTTTGAGTGCGTCATGGGTTTGCGTGATTTCGACGGATGTGGGTGTATTCTCGCGGATGATATGGGTTTGGGTAAAACTTTGCAAGGAATTACGTTGTTGTGGACGTTGTTGCGACAAGGTATGGATGGGACGCCGACGGTGAAACGCGCGCTCATCGTGTGCCCGACGTCGTTGGTATCCAACTGGGACGACGAGTGCAACAAATGGTTGAATGGGCGGGTGAAAACTTTGCCGATTTGTGACTCGACACGTGCAGAGGTTGTGAGTTCCGTAAAGTCCTTCTTAGCCCCGCGACACATGGCGCAAGTGATGATTGTGAGCTACGAAACGTTTCGCATTCACGCCAACCGCTTCAACTTTGACGGCGCGGTGGATTTGGTCATGTGCGACGAGGCGCATCGCTTGAAGAACGGCGAAACATTAACCAACAAGGCGTTGTGTGGTGTGCCGTGCTTGCGGCGAGTGATGTTGAGTGGTACGCCCATGCAAAACCATCTCGATGAATTTTACGCCATGGTGAGCTTTTGTAATCCCGGGTTGTTGGGCACCCCGTCGGAGTTTGCGAAAAAGTTTGAGCGTCCGATTCTTGCCGGTCGCGAACCCGGAGCGTCAGATAGCGAGATAGAAAAAGGTCAGGCTGCAAACACGGAGTTGTCAGAGTTGGTGAACAAGTTTATCTTGCGCCGGACGAACACTATCTTGAGTAAGCACTTGCCACCCAAAGTTGTCGAAGTCGTGTGCTGCAAATTGTCCCCGCTTCAACAAGCGCTGTACGAACACTTTTTATCTTCAAAGTCTGCGGCAAAATTGGTGTCTGGAAAGGCAACACAAACGTTGGCTGCGATTACGGCGTTGAAGAAGTTATGTAGCCACCCAAAGTTGATTCATGACATGATTCGAGGCGCGAAGAATACTGGGCACACGGCGAGCGGATTTGCCACGTGCGCGGGATTCTTTCAAGAAGGCATGTACGGGAGCTCATCTCGAGGTGGTCGTGGTCTTGGAAGTATGATACCCGGATGGGAAGAGCATAGCGGGAAGTTTGCGGTGCTCGGTCGTATGTTGGCGAATTTGCGAGCCGAAACGAAGGATCGAATTGTGATTATTTCCAACTACACGCAAACGCTTGATTTGATTGGTCAAATGTGTAGTGAGCGCCGCTACCCGTACGTTCGTCTCGATGGTTCGACAACCATCGGTAAGCGACAAAAGCTCGTGAAGCAGTTCAACGACCCAAGCACAGATTCGTTCGTATTTTTGCTTTCATCGAAAGCGGGCGGATGCGGCATCAATCTCATCGGCGGCAATCGTCTCGTGTTGTTTGACCCAGATTGGAATCCAGCAAACGACAAGCAAGCCGCGGCGCGTTGCTGGCGTGACGGACAAAAGAAAAAGTGCTACTTGTACCGATTCTTATCCGCGGGCACGATTGAAGAAAAGATTTTCCAACGTCAGTTGTCCAAGGAGAGTTTGCAAAACGTCGTCAACGGCTCGGGTGAATTGGAACAATCCATCTTGACCAAAGAAGAACTCCGAAGGTTGTTTTCTCTCGACTGCACGACGTATTCTGACACGCACGACACGTGTGGATGCACGCGCTGCCCCAAGTGTGTCGAGGGAGATCTCGGACGCGATGCGGACCCAGAGTACAAGACGTGGGAGGAACAAATCGACGAAGCGGATGAGCAAAAGCTTGACGAGTGGGCGCATCATCACCGCATGGACAAGGTTCCCGATGATATCATGAAGAAGTCCGCGGGTGATGAAGTGTCTTTCGTGTTCTCATTGAAGGTTGAAGGCTGCGCGATCGATGATTCGAAGAAGAAGAATCCCGCCGATGGCGCGGCTGAAAAGCCGAAAGACGCGCCGCCGGCAACCAAGGCTCCATCGACCGCGCCCGCTGCATCTTCATCTCGTCCACAATTCTCGATGAGCCGACCAACGTCAACGTTTGTACCGCCATCGCGTAGACCGCTTACGGTCATGAACACTTCGGCGGGTAAGGTTACGACGAACGCCAGTAAGCCGGCGCCGCCGCCTCCAGGTCGATTCGGCGCGCAACGCAAACCAGTCACCAAGCCTGATCTCAAGCCGAAGGGCCGGAAAAAGGCGATGGAAAGCGAAAGCGATGACGATGGCATGTGTGACGACGACACTGAAGAAGAAGAAGAAGAAGAAGAAGAAGAAGAAGAGGAAGAAGAAAGCGAGGCTGAAGAGTCAGAGTCAGAAGCGGAGGAAGATGGCGCGGTGCCAGATTCTGAAGACGAAGATATCGCGGACACATCTGATGTACCCGTGAAGAAGCGCGCCAACGCAAGCTCTGACGTGAGCGCGTCGCGACTAAAAGCCCCGCGCGTGTCGTCGGTTTCATCGGAATTGGGCATCGCGTTACCGTCAAAGACTAATGACGACGAAGACGAAGACGAAGAAGCGTCAGAGTACTCTGAATCCGAATATTAAAATTCAATTTCATTTTAGATTGGCGAAGAGCGCGCGAACTTGAGAATGTACGCAGCACTCTTCACAAAAATTGTAGTAGACACGCTTACACACATTTGTTTCTTTTCTTATTACTCATCATTACACAGTTCAAAATCCCATTTGCGCTTCGGCGGCTTCAGAGATGACTGGGATGCGCACGTAGCGGCCAGTCATGCATCCGACTGCACTCAGCGCGAATGCACCGAGCACGATGACGAAAATCGCGTTATGCACAACCATCACCAATGGTCCTGGCAAGCCGATACCCAAAATACCCGGTCCAAACAACGTTTCGACGAGAGACGGGAAGATTAAAGCAATGTCGAGTAAAATCGCCTGCATCGCGTTGAAGCGACAAAATCGCGACAAATTTTGATTCTTCGCAATGCCGAGATAAATGGCGAAAAACATGATCAAATTACCCATCGGTAACGACGACACCGCACGCAAAATCGGCATCAACGGCTTCAACAACACAATCGCCGCGGGAAACTGCGCGAAAAAGTATCTCCCGTATCGCAACGCGCTTAACAGTGGTAAGATATACGGCGCCAGCGCCACGACGCGATCGGGCACGGGGACGATATTAAATCCCCCACCCGAATACCCACCCGTCGCGTTCACCGGCACCGACGTCCTCGCGCGCATGCGACGCGAAAACGTGCCTCCTCGCGTCGCGTCCTCGCCTCGGCGACGAAAAGCGTCCGAGACGCCGCCGCGCGTCTTCCCCAACGTCAGCGCGCGCACGCCGAAACCAACGCGCGCGCTCGGCGACGCAGCGCATCGACGCACATCATGGCGCACCACACGCGCGCCAGTCATCACCGACGACGACGTCATCGTCAACATCAACGTCATGATTGAATGAATCGATGCGAGCCACGTCTAACAACCCCTGGAAATTAGAGAATTCACCCCGAAATCGCTCGCCCGTGGGCGCCGTGCGCGATGATCTCGCGCGCTGGCGCTGGGCGAAATGCACCGACGAATGAAGCGCGCGTGGAGGCGCACCGCGTCGTCGTCGCGGGCGGCGGCGGCGGCGTGTGCGGTCGCGCGCGCGCGTGCGAACCCCACAAAGCGGCACCACAGGGGGGGAACCAAAATCAAAAATCATGTACTATCATCAATAAAGTAAGTATGTACGTTGTAGAATAAATACATCATCAGATAAACTATATACAGGTTAAATGCATCCACAGTATGTAATTATCATAGTTTCAAATTGAGTCCCGTCGAAAGGATGACGTCGACAGCGACGCCGCCACGCTGGATAACGCGTCGAACGCGGCGGCATACACACACGCCAGCGACGATGATGACGATGAAGACCACGCAAACCGCGTGCGCGATGCGCACAGTGATGACCACCAAGTCCAAGGCGGTGCGCCGCGCCTCCGTGGCGCGCCGTGCGGGTGAACAAGATGGACAGATGAACCAACAAATGGAGGGCGGGTGCGTTGCTTTGCGTTTTGTGTCGCGCGGTGCGCGCGGTGCGCGACGAGGGCGTCGTGCGCGGTGCGCGGTGCGCGGAATGATTGTTTTACGTCGATATCGATCGCGCGCGAGACGTCTGGGAGGGATATTGGCGACGTGTTCGTGGAAGATCTTGCCGATGCGCGGGTGAGAGTGGATTAATCTTTTTCGCCGGTTGTCGACGGTTGTCGACGGATGATGGCTGGTTTCGTTGGATGGTTTACCGAATGCGGTGACTGTCGATGCGTATGGCGTTCATGATCACGATGACTGACGAGAGTGTGTGCGTTTTGGTATCGCGTCGCAGTGAAATCGGCCTCGGTGGTCTCGAGGACATGATGGACAAGGCGGATGGCGGCGCCACGCCGGATTTCGTCAAGGGCCTCGGCATCAAGGAACTCGACGACGTGTTCGCGATTTTGGGCTCCCAGACCAAGGGTGCTGAGCTCGGCCAAATGTTGTTGACGGAACGTTTCGGTGAAGTGCTTTACCGTGAATCTGGTTTCACGTCCACCGCGGAAATGATCAACGGTCGCTGCGCGGTGCGTACATTGTGACGAGCGCGCTTTTTTGTGTCTTTCTCGCTCGTCTCGCAGTCATCGTCTCCGAGCCCCTGGCCCACGTGCGCGTACAAAGCTGTATACTAACCGCGAGTGATTTTGTGTTCGTCACCTCTTACACAGATGATTGGCTTCATTTTGGCCGTCTTAAACACCTTCAACGGTGACCTTTTGGAAATGATCGCCAAGGTCCCGTTGGCTGTCATCTTCGTCATCGCCACGATCGCCGCCGCGTCTGTCGTGCCGAAGGCCAACCCGGGTGGTTATTTCCCGGATAACGTCAACAACGCCGCCATGACTGCGTACACTGGTGCCAAGCTCGATGAAGTCTTCACGTACAAGACTGAATTGGTGAACGGTCGCGCGGCGATGTTGGCCATGGCGTTCTTCCTCGCCACGGCGACTGTCTTCTAAATGTCGACGAATAATTTTTTTCATGCACACACACACACACACACTGAAAAAGCGCGCTCGCACGTTGTAATTGAAACATCTCACGTGCGGCATTATATCTAACGACGAATCGATGCGCTAAAAACTTAAATTCGTACTACACAAGTGTCAAAAATCTCCTACTCCAACCGGGGCGAAAAACCTAATCGCGTCGTAACTCCATGTATTCCTTTCGCGTACCCTCGGCGTTCATGATCCACAATTCAACCTTATCCCCAGTGTAAATGTCGCGCTCGGCGGCGGTGGCAAAGCAATCTTTGACCAAGTCGATCGCCGCTTCCTCGCTCAGCGGCGTCGCGCTCGACACCGCGGGCAACACCAACGGCGAAACCGTCTTGAGTTGGTTATCCAACACCGGCATAATCAACGCCTGTCCCGAACCTTGACAGGAATAGTTTGTTCGTTCATACGATCCTACCGCATCGTACGTAAACACCGCACCCTTCCCCTCGGCGTCCAAACCCGCGACAATGTTGAAGGCGTAGTAAGGAAAAAAGCGCCGGTAGTACAACGTATTACTCAACATTTGCGCAAACGACACGCATCCGATGGGCTTTTTATTCTGAAACTCATACTGCTTACACCTCGCCTGTAAAGTCTTCTTCAACGTCACGGCATCCGCCATGAACCCGGCGCTCGCCATCAACGTTTTCGGTGACATTTCATCAATCTTTTCATAGTTGCGCGTGAGAATGTTATACCCCGACGACATGCGCGTATCCGCGGCGCAAATCACGTACGATTCCCCCGCCACCGCGAGCACCGTACCACCGTTATTATCCTATGCGCATGCGTCAAAGTAACCGTCGTCAGTCACGCGTCGTACGCCATAGATCTCATTCGCAGCGCGCGCACCAACCACCAGCTCGCGCACGTCTTCATCGTCGCCGTCGTCGTCGCTCCCGGTCGTCGTCGTCGCATCGCATCGCACGACACGCACGTATGGCGACCAATTCGCGTGTTGTCGCGCGCCCGGCGCGTCGGCATCATTCGTCATCGCACAGCGCGCGTCGCAACGCGCGTCTTGAAATGTCGTGACGCGTGATCGTTGACTGAGATCACACACACATTCGCGCGCGGCAGTGTGCGGCGCGTCGTCCGTGCGACGCTCGCGAGGGAGTTGGGAACGGCGACGATGGAGCTATTTCGCAGCGAACACATGGCGCTGACGCGCGTGATCGTCCCGAGCGAAGCCGCGCACGGGACGTTTGCCGCGCTCGGGGCTTTGGAATGTTGCCAACTCGTTGACTTAAACGCCGGGAGCGCGTCGTTTACGCGCACGTATGCGACGCAGATACGTCGAGCGGAGGAGTTGTTGCGTCGTATGCGGTATTTCGCGCACGAGGCGAAGAAGGCAAAGGTGGACGTGGTGATACGAGAGGGCGGGGGCGGGGCGAGGATGTCTTCGACGACGTCGTCTTCGAGCGCGGGTACGGATGAGCTCGATCACGTGAGTGATGAGTTGGAGAAGGAATTACGGTCGTCTTTAAGGAATTACGAGCGCCTGATGCGCACGCACAGCGAATTGGTGGAGCTGCAGATTGTGTTAGAAAAGGCTGGGAAGATTTTTGACGAGTCGCGGGCGACGAGCGGGGCGCGTCCAACGGATGATTATAGCGGCAGTCGAGCGTACGATGACGTCGAGGGTGGTGGTTCGCGAGGAAGTACGTCCGAGGCGTTATTACCAGCGAACGACAATGAGTTCGACGTGCGTGCTCCAGGACGATCGGGCTCGTATTTAGAGATGGCGGAGCTCGGCTCGGAGCAACGAAGCAACGAAGGCACCTCGGGCGGCAATACGAGCGTCGAAAGCGCGCAAGAACAGGCTGCGAAAGCCGTACGACTTGGTTTTATCACTGGAGTGTTGATGACGAGCAAGGTTGTGTCGTTTGAGCGGATTTTGTTCCGCGCCACGCGGGGGAATATGTTTTTGAAACAATCGCCGATTTTGGGATTGGTCGTCGATCCCACAACTGGGGAAAAGTGCGAAAAGACTGTCATCGTCGTTTTCTTTGCCGGTGAACGCGCACGCGAGAAGATTGTCAAGATTTGTGAGGCGTTCAACGTCAACCGCTATCCTTTTCCCGAGGACTATACTCGTCAGCGACAAATGTACGCCGAGAGCACGGCGCGCTTGGTCGAGTTGCAATCGACGCTCGACGCCTCGACGGCGCACAGAGACGAGATATTGCGCAACATTGGTGATAATTTGAGTGACTGGTTCGGTATGGTCTTGCGCGAGAAAGCCATTTATCATGCGATGAACATGTGTTCGGTGGATGTCACGCGAAAGGTGCTCGTGGCGCACGCGTGGGTGCCCACGTACGCGACGGCAAAAGTGCAAGACACGCTGTCGGCGGCGAACACAGCTGCTAGCGCATCGGTCGGGACAATTTTTCAGGAGATTGAGAGCAAAGAAATGCCGCCTACGCACTTCCAGACGAATAAGATTACGGCTGTGTTCCAAGGTATCGTCGAAGCGTACGGCGTTGCGAGCTACCGAGAAGTCAACCCAGCGGTGGCCACCATCGTGACTTTCCCATTCTTATTTGCAGTGATGTTTGGAGACTTTGGTCATGGTATCTTGATGTTACTCGCTGCGATGTACTTGATCATGAATGAGAAAAAGATGGGCGCGAGCAAGCTGAATGAAATTGTACAGATGGGATTTGACGGTCGCTATGCGATTTTATTCATGTCCATCTTTAGCATTTACACCGGGCTTTTGTACAACGAATGCTTCTCGGTACCGATGAATTGGTTTGGTGAGAGCAAGTATGTGTGCGATCCGAACGATCCTACGGCAGCGACGACGTGCGACTCCAAGTACACAACTGGTTTGGTGAACAACGGCGACGGCGCGTACGCGTTTGGCGTCGATCCCATATGGCATGGCTCTCGCTCTGAATTGCCGTTTTTGAACTCAATGAAGATGAAAATGTCAATCCTTATGGGCGTCACGCAAATGATGCTCGGAATTTTCATGTCGTGCTTGAACCACTTGTACACCAATGACAAATTGTCATTGTATTTTGAGTTCATCCCGCAAGTCCTCTTCCTCGGCGCGCTCTTTGGTTACCTCTCGCTGTTGATCGTCATCAAGTGGTGCACCCCGGGATCGACCGCGGATTTGTATCACGTCATGATTTACATGTTTTTGGCCCCGGGTAACGTCGATTGCGCTGGAGAAGGCGAGAACGGCGGCCCAGGATGTCCCGAGAACGTTTTGTTTGCTGGACAAGCGGCGTTTCAAAACTTTCTCCTCTTTGTCGCCTTCGTCGCTGTGCCGGTGATGTTGATCCCGAAGCCGTACTTCTTGAAAAAGAAGCACGAAGCGTCGAGAGGAGGTGTTCGTCGAGGTGCCACAGGGTACTCTCGATTAGACACGGGCGATGAAGGTGAGTTTTTGCAAGCGGCGGACACCGAACGAAGCGACGCCAGCGCTGTCGCCGAGGAGGAAGAATTCGACTTTAGCGAAGTCGTCGTGCACCAAGCGATCCATACCATCGAATTCGTGCTCGGTGCGGTGTCAAACACTGCGTCTTATCTGCGTCTTTGGGCACTTTCCCTCGCCCACGCGCAACTTTCTGCGGTGTTTTGGGACCGTGTCTTCATGGGCGCCGTCGCGAGCGGCAACGTCATCGCCATCTTCATCGGATTTGCCGTATGGGCATCAGCCACAATCGGTGTGCTCATGCTCATGGAGTCATTATCCGCCTTCTTACACGCCTTGCGTTTACACTGGGTTGAGTACATGAACAAATTTTACGGAGGCGCCGGGACGAAATTTACCCCGTACACCTTCGCGGGCTTGGTCGCCGAAGAATTCGCCTCTAAAGACGGCGCCATGGACTAAACCTTCATCGCGAACGCGCGCGCGCGCGCGTTTCTATAGCCATTCACACACACACATCAATTAGCACACACGCATTGTTTCAAATATAAAAGAAAACACAAACAAGACTGTCAGTTTGAACTCAAAAACAGTTGAACCCACAGTGCTCGCCACGGTCGAGTCATGCGCGACGCTTTCGCGCGCGCGCCTCGCGCGGTGACCCTGGACGCGAGTTTAATCACCCCCACCGATGTCTTCTTCCTCTGCGTCACGTGTTTCGGATGCTTTGCCATTCAAGTGCTGTCGCAACGCGCGTTCGCGCGTCGAGGCCCCAATTGGTTCACCGCTCTGAGCGCCGATGCGCGCGCGGATATCGGTATTCGATGCGCGAGTGCGGTGTGGGGCACGATAGCGGCGTCGGCGACGATTCCCGTGATCGTTCCGGTGATCATGCGCGGGACGACGGTGATGGACCGGGTGTACACGGTGATGCCGAGAGCGCGCGAGCTGTGCTGCGCGGCGTGCGGGTATTTCGTATGGGACGTGTGCGTATCGCTCAAGTACTACGATAAACAGTACATCACGCATGCAATCGCGAGCGTGATTACGTTTGGCATGCCTCAACTCATGCCGAATGGGTTTTTACATTATTACGGCGTGGTGTTTATCTTGTGGGAGTGTTCGTTGCCGTTTCTTACGGCGAGAACGATTTTGATAAAATCTGGACGCGGATCCACGATGGCGTTTTACATGGCGCAAACGCTCGGATTTGGTTTATTTATCGCGTTGCGATTCTTTATGGGGTTACCGGTGATGTATACGTACCTCATGGATGCGTATGAGATGTATTCGCGCGGATTGGCGACGCCGAAACCGGTGTACGCGTTTTACGTCGCCGGCGGTTTGATGTTTCAAATATTTAATTGCATTTGGGTGTTTGGTATGGCCAAAACGGTGCTTAGAGGCAAGAGGAAGCGCGTCTAGGCGCGATGTGTCGTCGTTGTCGTCGTTGCCGATGACGACGAGGATGATGATGACGACGACGAGTCGTCTGTGTCGTCCTCGCCGCCGTTTCGTCCTCGTCGTCATCCACGTCTTTCGCCGTCGTTCGAACATCCAGCGCCGCAAACGCGCGCATGCCGACGACAGCCACAACACCACGTTTACTTGACGCACCATTATCCATAGTCACCATCAACATCAGCGCAAACGCAGTGGTGATGAGAACCAACATCCACGACCGTTCCAGCGCTCGTACGTCCCGAACGCGCCTCGCCCGCGCCGACAACTCACTCAAGCTATGTTGTAACATGTCTCTATATAGATTTTCACCACGTGCAATGCAAATATGTCGCACACCTGCGCGCGTGCGCGTCGCCAAATGCGCAGTACGAACGTACGCGCAATGACATTCTCGCCGTAACGTCCTCGCGAGCGGCGCGCAAAACGCCGCTTCGCGATGCCACATCAACGCCGCCGGCGCAAAAAGTGCGATGACGACCACAAGCGGGGCATCCATCGACGATACAACGAACGCCATGACGAGCGAAATGAACACTACTCTACCACACGCGTGTGTCAATGTCAGAAACGACGGCGTACAATCATCGTCATCATCGACGTCGCGAGTCTGTGATTTGAAGTGCGCGCGTACGCCGGCGCCGCATCCAAAGCTCAGAACACCCAAGCAAACACCTACGATCGCCAGCGCATTCGACGACGTCCCTATACGTTTTCCAGCGAGCCATTGTTCGAGGGCAAACGTCGCCAACGCCGGCGCGACGCCTACGCATGCGATGACGCTCAGCGCGACGCGCGCGCGCTTTGACGAGCCGAATCGCGTCGACGCGAAATCCATCGCGCGCGCGACGAACCCACCGCCGACGCGACGGCGACGACCACGATCGGCACGAGCACCATCAGCTCGAACGACATCGCGCTGAACATTGTCCTCATCCGACATGCACTCGTGGTAATAATCATGCGACGCGAACGCGCACCGGGTGAGCGCGACGTCACCGATCCCGCACAACGTCGCAAACGAGCCAATGAAACGCACACTATTCTCTGTATCATCATCGACGACGACGACGCAATCGCACAAGGGCAATATTGCGAGTTCATTGGTGGTGAATACCGTGGATGCGCGAATGCGACGCTCGGCGACGTCGCATCGTTGATGAATTGCGTCGCGGCGTTTGCGCGCGCAATCGACGACATCGGCGCACGGATCCTGACATAAGAGGACATTCGCACGCATCGCGCGCGCGCGCGCAAAACCCACGTCACACGACAGTGTTTGATTACTTTTGTCGTCGGCGTGCGATTTCACGACGCCGCGTCGACATTCGCCGTCGCTTTCGAGAGCATCGCGAAGAAATTCCACCAGTCGCGCGCGCGCGATGTCGTCGACGCGAGACTTTGCGGTGCCCAACATTTGGGCGTTCACGGATGCACCGCACGCGTCGCGACGCGCCAGAGGCTCGGGAACGAGCCATTCATGGCGCGGCACGAATGTCGTCACCGTCACGGGTCGTCGTCGCTGTGGTTTCTTCATCGATGTCGACGTTGACGCCGCGCCGCGCGCGAGCCGAATGAAGAATCGATCGCGGCCGGGACCGACGACGGCGACGCGTTGCCGTGGCGCGGTGATCACGGCGGCGGGCGAAATCGCCAGCAATTGACGACGTGCACGGGGCGAGTTCTGCATCGGAGCAGCAGCGAGGCGTCGCTGGTGTCGTCGTCGGCGTCGGCGCAGAGCCGACATCGCAAACGCCGCGGATGATTGCGCGCAGACAATCGCGCCAAAGACGTCCCGTTCGTCCACGTACCCGACGTATGAGGAATGCGCCAACGACACAATGACGACGCATGCGAATGCAAACGCAAATATGTATGCGAGAATGGGACCGGCGACGCGCGCGACGGCGGCATCGCGCGCCGCGGGTAGCGAATGTTGCATGACGCCGTCGGCGTCGACGGCGTCTTTGTCTTCATCGTCGCCTTCATCTTCATCGTCTGCTTCTGTAAACGGAGACACGGCAAACGCAACGTTTCGATACATGACACATTCGAACCGCACATTCAGCGTCGAGCGAACAATTTCGGCAAAGATATCCAACGCTCCAGAGGCGAACGCTGCGCCGACGAGCCACGCGCGCGAGCCCGGCTTTGCTTCGATGAATTCGCGCGCGCCCCACGCGCTCGCCGCGCCCACGCACGCGCGCGCAATATCGACGCACACGACGCATGCGCGCGTAACGCGCATAATACGGTGTGTATTGGCATCATTATTATCATCATCATCGCCCTGCGATGTCATTCCGTCGTCCACGCGCGAGACGCCCGTCGTCTTGGCCGCGCGAACCGGCGCCCACATGATGAATACGCGCGTCAACCCACACGCACACACCTCACCGTCGACGCGCTCTCATACGACACACACACACACACACGAAAAGACACACACGAAAACACACGAAAACACGCCACCGCGACGCGCTCTGCGGCAGCGCGCGCGCGCGGCGACGACGACGACGACGACGCGAGTGTCACTTCACATGCCTCGAACATACCAACAGGCACGAGCCAAAAACAAAAACAAACAACGACGCAATCACCACCGACGAATGCGCGTGCACACGAAACACCGCCACGCGTCACCCGTGGTCCATCCCCTGCCGCTTTCGTCGTCGTGTCGTCGTCGTCGTCGTCGCGACATCGCGACGATATACACCCACACGTAATGCCACGTCATGATGACGTGATACATTCAAAACGGTGCCAGCACCATGGAATTCCATGATTGGGTGCGCCCGCGCGAATCAAACGCCGCATTGCCGCGCGACCGCGACGCGACCACCGCCGCGCGCGATCGACAGCGATGACGACCGCACATCGCCCGACGTGGGCGCCCGCGAAAGGTCGCGAACACCAAGGCGGCGCGCGATTATTCGGCCCGAGCGCCAAGGTGAGCAAGCTCGAGGCGAATGGATTTTTAACCCTGAAGACGCGCGCGCGCGGACAGAGCGCGGCGGATGAGTTACTCGAGCGGGATTTCGCGCGCGAGTTGGCGGAGAAGGAGCGTGAGGCGGCGAAGAAGGCGAGTGGT
>JACLAB010005184.1_pt1 | contig 27244 bp, 35 predicted proteins | sample 8027921 | NCBI WGS metagenome assembly JACLAB01 (sample SAMN15725117, study PRJNA655200) | protist metagenome | isolation source: fluorescence activated cell sorting (FACS) single amplified genomes of... | place: USA: West Boothbay Harbor, Gulf of Maine | collected 2000-07-19 | reverse complement strand
TTGAAATTAATAAATTAAATGATTTAAGTGAAGAGCAATTTGGTCCAATATTGCATGTTCTAAAATTTAAATCTTCAGAAATTAGTAATCTCATTTCAGAGATTAATGATACTGGATATGGTTTAACAATGGGTATTCATACAAGAATTGAATCAAGAGCAGATCTATTTAGTCAAAAGTGCAATGTTGGTAATGTTTATATAAATAGAGATATGGTGGGAGCAGTTGTTGGTTCTCAACCTTTTGGTGGTCGTGGTCTTTCTGGAAGTGGTTATAAGGCGGGAGGACCAAACTACTTAATACAATTTTTAAATGAAAAAGTTATCTCAAAAAATTCTGTTGCATTCGGTGGGAATGCAGAATTGCTAAATATCCAAGAAGAGTAATGGTTGGATTTAAAAAAGTTCCAACAAAAAGTGTTCTGATTATATTTTTTTTGTCTATTTTTTTAATTATGCTTTTGTATGCCGATTTTGTTACTGATGATTCCTTGCCTGAAGAGAGAATTGAAATAAGTGAGAAATTAAATGAACAAGTTTCTGACCTTTTCTCTTACAGAATCCATGAGGTTTTAAATGGTGAGAATCTATCAATTATATTTGAAGAGTTCCGATTGCCTTTAAATACTGCATATAAAATTTTTAGGCTTGATAAAAACAATCTTCTCTCTAAGATAAAGCCAGGTGATGAGATGAAGTTCAGCTACCTTGGCGACGACATTACAAGCATCGAGATTACTAATTTTAAGCTCTTCCATATTGCCTTTTATCATTTCAAGTAAGTCATCATAAATCTCATCCTGAATGCAAAGAACTCTTAAGGCTGAGCATCTTTGACCCGAGCTATCAAATGCAGATCTAACAATATCATCAGTAGCCTGTTCTAAAAGCGCACTTGAATCAACAATCATTGCATTAATTCCACCAGTTTCTGCTATTAGCGGAAGAATTTCTTTTTGGTTTTGATTAAGATTATTTTGTATTTTTTTTGCTGTAGGTAAAGAGCCTGTAAATGCTACACCATTAAGATGCCTAATCCGAGAAAGAGCATCTCCATATTTGCCATCACCAAGAACCAACTGAAGAGCATCTAAAGGTGTACCATTTTCATGAAATTTTTTAACTATGATATAGCCTAATATAGAAGTATGTTCAGACGGCTTAACAGTTACTTTATTTCCTGTTATTAGAGCAGCACTTATTTGGCCTATTAATATTGCAACAGGAAAGTTCCATGGACTTATGCACAAAAAATGTCCCTTAGCTGAATAGGAAAGTTTATTTGATTCGCCTGTCGGTCCTTCTAATTCACATTCACTTTCTTCTATGCCAATCATTTGGTTGGAGTAATACCTCAAAAAATCAATAGCTTCCCTAATTTCATCAATAGAGTTTTGGATTGTTTTACCGGCCTCATTCATCAAGTAGTATATTAGTTCATAGGGATCTGATTCAATTTGATTAGAAATATTAATTAAGATATCAGCTCTATTTTTTACACTAATATTTTTCCAATCAGAACTACAATTAGAGTCAATATTTTTTAAAAGCATATCAATATCATCAAAAGCTACAGATCCAATTTCTGAATTGTCTGCAATGGAGGTAATTACACGTTTGGATGCTTTATCTTCAGACCTATTGTTATAAATTGATACAGCATGAATACTTTTATTTTTATACTCATTAATTTTTTTATTAATTAATTCAAGGTTTTCCATTTCTGATATATCTATCCCTTTTGAGTTTTTCCTATTCCTAAAAATGTCCTTTGGCAGAGGTATATCTTTTTTTTCACTTTCAATTTTTAGATGCGGTCCTGCAGCCAGCCATGAAGAATCTGTTTCTGGGTCAAGCAACCTATTAATAAAAGAACTATTAGCACCATTCTCAAGAAGTCTTCTTACAAGATATGGTAACAGGTCTTTATATTTCCCAATAGGTGCATAAATAGATGTTGTATTAGATTGATCTAAAACTTTATCAGCACATTTATATAAAAGCTCTCCCATTCCAAAAAGTCTTTGAAACTCATAATCTTTATCTTTACCCAAATAGTTTATAGCAGAAACTGTATGAGCATTATGAGTAGCAAATTTTGGATAAATTGAGCTAATTTCAAAGATTTTTTTCGCACATGCAAGATAAGACAGATCAGTAATTGATTTTTTAGTAAATACAGAATAATCGTCATGAGAATAAACTTGGGAATGTTTTATTTCGAAGTCCCAATATGCTCCCTTTACAAGCCTAAGATGCATCGGAGATCTTGTTTTAAGAAGCTCCTCAAGCCAGTTAACTGAATCCATAGATCTTTTGCCGTATGCCTGAAGCGCAATACCAAACCCAGGCCAATCTTTTATTTGTTTTGATTGAGCCATAATTTTAATTATCTCTAAGCTTATACTAAGCCTGTCTTGTTCTTCGGCATCAATAGTAATCTCCACATCTTTAGATCTTCCAAGTTCAGTTAGCGATATAAGTTTTGGAATAAGTTTGCTTTTAATATCTTCATATTTTCTCATTTCATAACTAGGGCAAAGAGCAGAAATTTTGATTGAAACTCCATTATTGGTATCTTGTGTAAGATTTATTTTGCCAACCTCTTCGATAGCATTTTCATAAGAAGAATAATAAATATCTGCCTGTTTTTTATTTCTTGCAGCCTCGCCAAGCATATCAAATGAATAAATGGATTCATTTATGTTGGGTATTTTATTAATATCTTTAAAATCTCTACCCATAACAAATTCTTGACTTAGGATATGCATTGCAGCAACTACAGCATTTCTAATTGGAAATTCTCCAGATTTTGAAATTAATGATCGCAAAAATTTATTTGGATTTTGAGACAATTCGGATGGTGTTTTTACAACTTTGCCCGCCAATAAGAGACCCCAAGTAGAAGCATTTACAAACAAGCTGTCAGCTTTATTTAAATGTTCTATCCATCTGCCTTCAGACAACCTTTCTGAAATTATTAAGTCTCTTGTTTTGCTATCTGGTATTCTGAGAATTGATTCAGCAAGACACATTAAAGCAACACCTTCTTGGTTGTCTAGTCCGTATTCGCTTAAAAAAGCATCTAATTTAGTTCTTTCTTTTTTATTTTCTCTGCATGCATCAATTATTTTTTTTGCATTAATAGAAATAGATGGATCATTTAAGAACTCTGTATCTTTTATAAGTTTAGGGACAATTACTGCCTCAGATATGAATTTACTTTTGAACACTGACATATGTGTATTTTAGTCTTATAGCACTAAGTAGCAACTTACTCATTCTATTAATTGATTAAAAATACTATGATAGGCATATGAAGGAAGCCCTATCAATAATCAAAAGAGGAACAGATGAGATTCTTACAGAAGCTGATCTTAAAAAGAAACTAGAATCCGGCAAACAGTTAGTTATAAAAGCCGGGTTTGATCCAACTGCTCCAGATTTGCATCTAGGCCATACCGTACTTTTAAATAAGCTTAGACATTTCCAAGATTTAGGACATAAGGTCATATTTCTAATTGGTGATTTCACTGGACAAATAGGTGATCCATCTGGAAAAAATAAAACAAGACCAACGCTTGGTTCTGATGAGCTTATAGAAAATGCAAAAACATATGAGAAGCAAGTTTTTAAAATTCTTAAGAAAGAGTTAACTGAAGTAAGATTCAACTCAGAGTGGTGCAATGATCTAGGGGCGGCCGGCCTAATAGACTTAGCTTCAAAATATAATGTAGCAAGAATGTTGGAGCGTGATGACTTTAATAAGCGTTATAACGCTAATCAAAGTATTGCAGTTCACGAGTTCTTATATCCGTTGGTTCAGGGTTATGATTCGGTTGCTTTAAATGCTGATGTCGAGTGTGGTGGAACCGATCAAAAATTTAACTTGCTGGTTGGAAGAGAGCTTCAAAGAGCTTATGATCAAGAGCCTCAGGTTGTATTAACTGTGCCTATATTAGAGGGACTAGATGGCAAAAATAAAATGTCTAAATCTTTAGATAATTTTATTGGTATTGATGAAAGGCCAGAAGAAATGTTTGGAAAGATTATGTCTATTTCAGATGAATTGATGTGGAGATGGTTTGAATTATTAAGTTTCATATCTCAGAAAGAAATAAACAACTTAAGAAAACAAGTAGATGAAGGCACCAACCCTAGAGATATAAAATTTCTCCTTGCTGAAGAGCTTGTTGATAGATTTCATGAGATAGGCCAAGGAGCATCATGCAGAGAATCATTTTTACAAAGATTTCAAAAAGGTAGCTTGCCAGATGATATTAAAGAAATTTCACTAACCATAGAATCAGATTCCATTCCCTTAACAAATTTATTGAAAAATACTGACATGACTTCAAGCACCTCTGAGGCTATGAGACTAATAAAACAAGGTGGTGTAAAAATAGATTCAGAAAAAGTATTAGATCCAAAAAAAGAAATACAAAAAGGTTCTGAGGCAGTTTACCAGGTTGGCAAAAGAAAGTTTTTAAAAATAAGGACTTTATGATGAATAAGTTAATTACTGCTTCAATTCTATTTATCTTAGTTGGCTGTGTTCAAGATAGTCCAAATGTAAAACAGATATCAAATTTAAAATTTTTTATTGAAAATCAAGGATACGAGGGTATCAATATTATTGAGAAAGGCCTTCAATACGCCGTTTTAAATAGTGGAGATAATAATTCTAAATCACCTCAACTATCAGATACTATTACCGCACATTTTCATGGAACACTAACAGACGGAACTGTATTTTGGAGCTCTGTAGAATCTAATGAGCCATTAACAGTTCAACTATCTGGACTTATAGAAGGGTGCCAAAAAGTTATTTCTTTGATGAAAAAGAATGATAAGTGGCGTGTATATATTGATTCAAGTATGGCATATGGCGATGAGGGCAGGCCGGGCATTCCCCCAAATTCAATACTAATCTTTGATATAGAATTATTAGATATCCAATAATTAGTTATTAATTACAGAAAACGCATACCCATATATTTCAGCTATTTGATTTATTTGCTTATTTTTTGGTGTGCCTGCTCCATGACCCGCTCTATCCTCAACTCTAATTAATATTGGTTTCTTACATCCTTGATACTCTTGAAGTTTGGCCGCAAACTTAAAAGAGTGAGAGGGCACAACCCTATCATCTCTTTCCGCAGTTGTTATCAACGTAGCTGGATAGCACTCACCTTTTTTAATGTTATGCAGAGGGGAATAACTTAGAAGATTTTCAAATTCTTTTTTATTATCTGGCGATCCATAATCACTTTCCCATGCCCAACCAATAGTAAATTTATGAAATCTAAGCATATCTAGTACACCAACCTGAGGGATAGCAACCTTAAATAAAGAGGGGTTTTGTAGCATTGTAGCTGCAACTAAAAGCCCTCCGTTTGATCCACCCTGAATGGCTGTTGACTCTGGAGATCCAATTTGTTTTTTATGGAGATATTTTGCAGCATATGCAAAATCATCAAAGACATTTTGTTTATTAAAAAGCATTCCATCTTCATGCCATATATCGCCATATTCTCCTCCGCCTCTTAGATTAGCAACAGCAACAACGCCGCCTTCATTCATCCAAGATAAGAACCTTTTACTAAAGCCAGGAAGAATTGAAATATTAAAACCCCCATACCCATAAATTAGAACGGGAGTAGTTTCATTAATATTTAATGATTTTTTATAACTTATATGAATCGGTATTTTGGTGCCATCTTTAGATTCATAAAATCTAAAATCAGAAATGTAATCATTTGCATTAAAACCCTTTAGCGTTTCTTCCCAAAATATTTTCTTAGACATGCTAACTAGGTCTAGTTCATATATCTTTTTTGGCGTTGTAAAATTGGTATAAGAAAAATATGTTGAAGTATCTTCCAGGCCACCGCCAAAACCTGAGATAGTTCCTTTTTCTTTCATGGCAAGTGTTTTCAAGAATGTTCCATTCAATGAATAGAAATGAACTTCTGAAAATGTATCTATTAAGTATGTAATAGCAATGGAGCCATTAATTAAATTTACACTTCTTATTGAGTTAGAAGTTTCTTTAACCAAGTCATTCCAAACAAAAGAACCATTTTTAATTTGCAGAGAAGCAACTTTTCCATTTTTTGCATTTTCTGTTGAATAAAACCAATAGGTATCATCTTTATGATCTAGATATTGATATGCTCCAATGAGCTCATCTACTAGCGGCAAAAATTCTTCACCTCTTTTTAATTGAACATATAGTCTATTTCTTTCATCTGTTCCATTAGAAATAGATAGGAATCTAACCTCTGTATCTTTTAAGACATTAATTCCCCAACCCCACCTTGGTTTATCTTGATTCTCATATATTATTTGGTCTTCTGACTGCGGTGTTCCTAACTTATGAAACATTAATTTTGGTGCTGTATTAACCTCTCTTAAAAGCTCATCCTTGGGTTCCTCATATTTTTGGTAATAAAATCCAGAATTATCATTTTCCCATGAAGCATTTGAGAATTTTGCCCAATTAATTTTATCTGAAAGGATTTCACCTGAATTAATATTTAGAACCCTCCAAGTTCTCCAATCAGAGCCCCCGTCAGAAATCGAATAAGCCAGCAATGATGCATCATTGCTAACACTTGTGCCGCCAAGTGATATAGTTCCATCATCAGAAAACTTATTAGGGTCTAAGAGAACGCGTTCTTCACAATCTTCACAATCTTTTACCATTAACTTGCTTTGTTGCCAGGTACCGTCATTAAAATAGTAAAAAGTTTTCCCCTTAATTTTATATGGGATGCTTAAAGATTCAGTTTCCCAAGTTTTACTGAGATGATTATTAATTGATTTTTTATATTTATCTTTGCCAATAAATTGTTGAGTAAATTGATTTTGTCTCTTAACCCAGTCCTTAGATTCTTCACTTGTAAAATCTTCGAGCCATCTGTAAGAGTCTTTAACCTCATAACCATGAATTGTTTCACTAAATTCGACTTTCTTTGAATCAGGATACGAGAAATCTGACACTTCATTAGAACAACTAACTAGTAAAAAAATTATCGTCACATATGCAAGTATTTGATTATTCATAAACTTAATAATACTTTACAATGAGCATATGAACCAATTTAAAAATGCATGGAGTTTTTATTCTAATAACTGGCAGTATTTTGCTGTTCTTGCTGCGCCTGTTTGCGCTATTGAAATTTCAATTGCATACCTTTTAATGCCTCTTGAAAATATTTCACCTGAAGATATTGGTGATTTTTTTGGAGATAATGTATTTTTTGTTGGAATTCTAAGTGCAGTCGGTACAGTTTTAAGCGTTGCTTTTCTGGGCGGTCTTTATTTAGCCTTTAATGCTAAAAGTTCTAGTTATGAATTAGAACCGATGAGTGCTTTACTTGGCGGAATACAAAAATTCTTTCCACTATTTGGTGCATATATTTTAAGTATTATTGCTATAGTTTTTGGTCTTTTATTATTAATTTTGCCAGGAATCTATGTTGGTGCGAGATTGGCCCTGTTTCCGTCTTTTATTATGCTTGAAGGAAAAGGTGTTATTGACTCTTTAAAATTATCTTGGGAAAAGACTGATGAGCACGGCGGAACATTATTTGGCTTAACGTTACTTTTTATATTGATAACCGCAGTACCATCCTCAATCTTTTCTTCTTTGTTAGATCAAAGTATTGTTCAGTTAATAATTTTGGGTATTTTTGAATACATAATAATTATTCCCTGGGTTTACGTTTATTACAGTCTCTATCAATCTCAAAAAAATCAATAAAAATTAGGTCTTCTTATCTCTTTTATCTTTGATAGATAAAAGTTAAAATGCGTTTCCGTTTTAAACGGGTCTGTAGCTCAGCTTGGTTAGAGCGCACCCCTGATAAGGGTGAGGTCGGTGGTTCGAGTCCACCCAGACCCACCATTTAACCCTTTAAAATCAATACTCTCAGAGGTTTTTACCATTTTTACTATCTTTTTAAAACTTTGAACAGTCTTGAACAGTGAGTTATACTGTTCAAAATTATGGTTAAAAAAGCGAAGAAACACATACAAGTTTTTACTGGAATGTCTCTCTATAAAAGAGAAGGAAGTCGTTTTTATTGGGGATATCTGTCAATTAATAAAAGAGTCTTCAAAAAAAGTTTAGGGACTGAAGATAGAGTTGAAGCAGAGAAACTTCTCTATGAATGGAAGAGTTCATTAATGACTGGTGATGATAGTGTCATAGTTCCGATTGAAATGAAGTTTTCCACCTTCGCAGAAAAACTCATTAAGAAACAAATGGAGTATGACGCACCTCCAAGTGGAATTTATACATACAAGAAAACCCAAGGACTTCTTAATAGACAAAAAGGACTTCTTGAGTTCTTTGGTAATAGAGATATCAGAAAGATTTCAAAACAAGACATTGAAAGTTTTATGTCTCAACTTTCATTAGATGGAAAAACTCTTACAAGAGGAACAATCTATAAGCACATCAATATACTAAAACAAATCTTAGAACTTGCAGATGTTGAAGTCTCTTTTCCAAAAATTCGAGGTGCAAAGAAAGCAGGGCAAAGAGGTTGGTTCAATCTTAAGAACTATAAGACTATTTTAGATAAATCCAATGAGTTGGTTGGTAAAAAGTTTGAAATTGCTAAGTATAAAAACATCGAGATCACAGAAGATTTTCATGACTTCATTATTTTTATGGTTGGTAGCATGCTGAGACCGACATTGTCTGAAGTTTATTCATTAAAGTTTAAAGACATTAATGTTAAAGAGTTGGATGGTGTTAAGTATCTTGAATTTACCATGCAGAGAAAGAACCAAATGATGGCAGTTCAAACTTTACCAACGAGTTATTATGCCTATCGAGATATTTGCAAGAGAAGACCAGACCATAGTCCAGAGGATTACTTGTTCATGCCTGAGTATGAAAATAGAAGAACCGCAACAGGGCATATGTCAAAACTCTTTGGTCTCTTCTTAAAAGAAATCGGACTTCAACATGATGAAGATGGAAATAAACTTTCTACATACTCACTCAGACATACTGCAATCACATTCAATCTATCTCAAAAGGGTGTTGATAGTTGGGATATCATGAGAAGGGCAGACACTTCAAAAGACATGATTGAAAAATATTATTATCCTCGTTCACAGAGAGATGAAAAACTTAAGGATTTCTTGAGATTTTAGTGGTCTACGAAGAGTTCTAAACTCGTTCTGAGACGATAACTGATAAGGGTGAGGTCGGTGGTTCGAGTCCACCCAGACCCACCATTTTACCCTTTAAAAGTAATACTCTCAGAGTGTTTCACCATTTTCACTACTAAATCAGTTATATACACAGTTATACACACTAGATTTACTGTGTATATTTTAAGTAAATTAGGCATAATATTTACATGAGAAGTTAATACTGTAACTATATGACCAAGAAAAAGAAAATAAATTACTCAGTTCAAAGAGAATTAAGTTATTTTGTCCAAAGAGTTCTTCAGTTAAGCAATGACTTCCTAGATCAAAGAAAAAAATACAAAAAAAAGAAAGAAGTTACTTTCAAAGACGCCTCAAAGATATTTGGTAAAAAAGCAAATGAGTTTGTACAAATTCATGATGGATATAAGGACTCAACCAACGCACTTCTAATCTATGCATTTTCACTTTATGAAATTTTTATATCAGGATTTCTTAAGCATTTAGTCAACACAAATGATGATGCAAGTAATATTTATATGGGTAAGTGGAAGGTATTTATTCAGCAGGTTATTGAAGGCAAGCACAAAAAACTTGGAATCGATGCAGATTTTATTTTAAACCTTACAGATAAAAATAAAATAGAAAAGTATCAAGTCCTCCTTAATTCACAAAATAATGGTAAGGGTACAACTATTGGCAAGTTTATAAGAGACTTGCAATCAATGGGAAAGATTTCAAGAGAAGATGTTCGAGTAAAAAAGAACATTTCAAAATTTGCTATTTATAGAGAAGTAAGAAATATGCTTACCCACAGAGGTTCTCGTATTGATCAAAAATTAATTGATTCCTTCAGAACTAATAAAGATATCGGTCAAGATACCAAAGAAGTAGATCAATTTTTAAAGAGTTATCTTGAAAAAAATAAAAGTAAAAAAATAGAAGATAAAGATCTCTTGGGCAAGGAAATAGATGTTAATTTTTTAGATGTTATTGAAGTGATAATATTCAATGCTTATTGGACTGTAATATACGAATTAAAAGGGCAAGATGATCATAAAGTTGAATCAAATTTTTCCTCTGAAATTATTCATGATTGCATAATTTTTAATCAAAAAAATGGAGGAACATTCTTTTCATTTCTTGCAAGTGATATTTTTTATACTGTTAAAAAACATATATATGATAACTCGGTAAAAAATCTTCCAGACCCTATTAAATTCAATTATTTGCTATCACATCATCAGCACATATATACAAATGAAAAAATGATTAAAAAGTTATTAAAAGATACAAACACAAATAGGAATGCTATTTTGAATAAATATCTTTTATCAAGTAGAGCAACTTATAACAAAATTTTAAATAAGTATTTTTTATTTGATCAATTGGATCAAGAGATACAAAGTCTATTAACATTTTACTTAAAAAATAATAAAAAAGATTTCATAAAACAATTTAAAAAAATAAATTTTTCTAAAGAAGAGATTGAGGGTTGGTTTATTTTCAAGAAGTATTCAAGAGACAAAGAATTTTCTTTACTTGCAACTAAGAAGATAAAGAAAAACACACCATATTTCAGCAACTAAAATAATCAGAATCTCCACTCGGAGTGACCTTTCCACAACGTTCCGCTAGAATCATACCTATCTTCTATTGTATCTATAAGAATTCTTCTCTCGTGCATTGTTACAGGCATCTTGTAAACAGGTTTTTTTGCACTCTTTATAAAAACCCATGTTTCGTTTGTTTTGGGTAAATAGAAACCATCATTGGATTTTTTTCCAGTACCAGTTGAGATCTTTATAGAATTAGGAGGAAATTGAAATGATTTATCTAGTGTTCTTTCAACTTGCCTGCCATTTACTTGATGTTTTACATATAAATAGTCTTTCGCATTATGAACAATATTATTTTTAAAAAAATGAGATATTTCACCATTTGGTAAACATATTAATCGTATATTTGGATCTTGTTTTGACCAGTAAAAGATCTGTTTTTTTGGGTCATCATAATATGATGTTATCAAAAAAAAAGTTAATATTGGTTTTTTGGATGAGGGGTCTATTGGTGGAATATCACAAAAAACTGGTATGCCTGGAAAGTTTGAATTTTTCATAAAATTTTCATGTTTAAAACTAGTCTGGTTTGGTCCGTGATGAAAATCATCAAAAAAATCGTTTTTATTTCCAATTTCAGAATTTGTTTTTGAGTCAATTAAAATTATTGCATCTGATGTTTCATATGCAATATCAGAACTTATTGGTGATGCGTATACACTAACAATATTGTTTAAGTTTTTCATTACTTCATAGTTAATCAATCTTTGAGTTGCAATATCAACTTTATTCGCTTTTTTATATATTGAACTTAGATATGAATAATTTGAATTAACCCATAACGACATATCATGCATATTCTTTTTAAATGTAGCATTTTTAAAAATACTTTCTAGTTTGTAAAAATATTTTTTTTCTAAATCAAGAATATTAATTTCTGTTATATTTTTTGGAGATATATTTATATCTTGTTTTGGCATGCCAATAATATTAGCACAATGAAAAGACGGACGTAGAAATACTGATACTACTCAGGTCTTTTGCTGCAGAGTTAGATTTTAGAGATTTTTTTTAATCAATCTTCCTACTTGATAGGCGAGATCAACCGCAACAGCATTTCCAATTTGTTTGTACATACTGCCAAGAGCACCGTGAAAAACAAAATCATTTGGGAAAGTTTGGATAATCGCACATTCTCTAACACTTAACCTTCTTTTCTTATTTGGATGAATTTCTGGTCCTGTTGCAGTAATGGTGTCGCTAGGTTCCTTCCAATTACTTATTCTAAGAGATTGCTCAAACACAATCGTCTTCTCTTCGAATTCAGTTACTTGCTTATCAAATTTGTCATCAAATTTCAGTAATCTTTTAAGTCCCCACCAATCATCTGGGTTTGGTATCGATCCTGAATTATTATCTTTCCTAAACCAATGACCAGCAGTATGTGCATACCCAAAATGAGCATCTATTTTGCTTGTAGACCAATCACTTTTATTTCTCCACTCTTTAAGATAATCACAAATATCAAATTGATTAACTTTATGTTTTCTACCCCAGAATTTATCACTAACATTAGTTCTTGCAACATGGTTATAGATAGTCTCATTTTTATGTCTAAAAGATTTATCTCTAGTTCTTACATTTGCAAGATGACCTATAACCTCTTTAGTAGTGACATAAGGCAAGTAGTCTTTTTTCAATAAATCGCTTTTTTGACCATGAGTTTTTTCAGGATATGGATTTTCTTTGCCCAATCTATTACCAATAATAAATACTCTCTGCCTATGTTGAGGCACCCCATAATCACTTGCGGTAAGAAGTCTATAATCAACTTTGTATCCAATTTTTTCAAAGTCTTTGACAATCATCTTAATAATTGCCCCACCTTCCATTGAAAGAAGACCTTTAACATTTTCAGCAACAAAAAATTTTGGTTTCTTATCTTTGATAATTCTTAACATCTCAAGATAAAGAAAGTTTCTTTCATCTTTCATACTTCTTTTTGTATTAGCAACTGAAAAACCTTGGCAAGGAAAACCTCCTAATAAAACATCAAAATTTGAAGGAATGTCCTTACTTGGAATTTCTGTTATGTCACCTAGAACAATATGATCACCTATATTTTCTTTATAAGTAATGGTGCTATCTCTATCAAAATCATTTGCCCACAAGATATCAAAACCCGCTTGTTTGAACCCAAGATCCAAACCTCCGCATCCAGAAAATAGTCCTACTACTGTTGGTTTATTTTTTTTCAATTAATATCCTTGTTTGAATTAATAGTTTATCAGTATGAGTAATTATTAATATTCTATTTTTCAATTTATCCATGTTAATTTTAAAAAAATTATCTTATTATTAATGTGAACTAAGTTCATCTTAGTATCCATGAACGATTAACGATTAACGATTAACGATTAACGATTAACGATTAACGACGAACGACGAACGGACCAAAATAATTTTTATTAATCCATTACGGGTTTCTGCCTGTAATAATTTTGGAGAAAAATCATGGATGATCATGACAATATCATTGAACAAAGAGAAGCACTTTTAGATGGAGTAAATTTCATCTGTAGTAAATTAGAACGTGTGCATGATAAAAAAAGAAGTAATTTCTTTTTAATAGCACAAGTTCTTATTACGCTGGCATTACCACAGAACAAAAAAGGTGATGACATACAGGTGCAAGATTTGTTTAATGCTACAGATATGGTTAATGGCGTTTTAGAAGAAATCTTATTGAAAGAGAGATCTACAATTAACTAATACTGTTAAATAATAGAAATACGGAACAGACTAATTAATTATTCAGTTTCGTATTTCACCTTATATATTTGTGTAACAAAGGAGTAACTCCTTCTTTGTCTGCCTTGCAATAAACCTCTTTCAAAAAAATAAACTTCTGCTCCAAGTGGACCTGAAACACTTGTATGTATTTCAAAGATTCCATTTTCTAAATATTTTATATAAGAATTCTCATCTATTTCTATTTTTTTAAATTTCATTTTTTTCTCCTTTATTTGTTGGTTAACCACATCATTTGTTCCACCTTGCCGGAGTTGGCAGGTTGGAGGAGAACTGAATCCCACTCTTGATGAACCTCTATTTTATATCAGAGAGTATTTTATCCAAAGTTTTTCTGAAGATTATTTGAAATTTTTTTCATTACAGATAATTGAGAATAGAGTCTCGCACTTTCATCTGTCAGATTTTCCCATGTTAACCAGTCAAAATCTTTAGAACCAATCTTTCCCAGATCATCTAACTTTTTATCAATAGATTTAATCCTAAACCAAAGTCTTCTATCGTTATCATTTCTAATTTCCATATTAGACCCAAGTATTTGTTGAATATTTAATACCTTCCTTGTCACAGATCTTTTGTAAATCATGAAGGGTAAACTTCTCTTCAGAATTAAAACCTTTGTTAAGACAGTTCAAAAAGAACTTAGGTAGGTTTTCTTTATCAACAACGAAGTAGTATTCATACTCGTCATTACCCCAGAAGTCTTCAACATCTGAACCGTAATGAAAAGAACTGAGAACCAGATCTCCATTAACTCCATATTCACCATAAACAGAATAACTGCCATGGGGAAACTCTTCTCTATAGATTTGCTCCATATTTTTCTCCATAAATAACACACCCTTGATTGGGTATATTGATGCATGTATTTGATTTCGAAATAAGGGATTTATTTCTTGATTTACACTATTAATTATACCTGAAAGAGAGGTAAATTTATACTAAAAACTCCCTATACAAACACTCTCTAAGTTCTTTATTGCTTGTTTTTTGTATCGTCCCACCATTGATTGAACTTTTCTCTTCTCTTCTTGGTTTTGCCAGACTTTATCGTCATATTCACCACGAGTGTTATCGATCTTTTCTATCCTATAACCAGTTCTACTTGATTCATCACGAACTCTTTTTCTTTCGTATCCCCATTTCATATTGCCCTTAGTATCTAAGTCTTCCATTGCATATGAAAATGAAGGAACTGGGTATCTCTTTCTCGTCTCTTCTTTTTGAATATGAATTGCTATGTCCCAATTAGAACCACGATGAAGATTTTCATAAACGAGCAATGCATATCTAATGCCATCTGCTTTTGGATTTCCATTCACTGGATATTTACAAGAATCTTTCTCTTCATCAATTCCAAAACACTCTTTCCAGTGTTCTTCCCACCATGTATCGAACTTCATATTCATGACCGCATCCTTTCCACCCCATGCACGATACTTGTTCCATTGAACTTTATGGTCTGGACTCTCTTCTGCATGTCTTAAGAACTTGAACCAATAGAGATAGACCCTCTTACGACACTGTATCCAAGTGTTATCTCGGTATTTCACATACTTTGAATTGGGGGTAAATCTACTCATCTTCATATTTTACTACTTCACTTTATTGTTCGCAGATTATCGGTTCACTTTTTAGATACTAAGAGGGTAGTAATTAAAAAGGAGAAAAAACTATGAAAAAAGAAACATACGAAATAAGAATTTGCAGAAGTAGAGAAGAACACTTCTACATTGAAGCATCTTCTGAAGAGGAGGCAGAAAAAATTGCAGAAGAAAATGCAGAAAGGTTGTTTAAAGAAGACGAAAGTTATGGGTCATACGAAAGTGACTATGACTATTGTGTGAATGGATAACTGCACTTTATTGTTTGCAGATTATCGTTCACGAATTTACATAATAACAATATAGAAGATAAAACTAATAAAGGAGAAAAAAATGACTATAGAAAAATATGAAAAATGGAAAGAAAAAAAGAATGCTCAAGTGAATGAGATTCAAGAGAACATGAATGAAAAAAGATATGTATGCGCCATCTATGAAACAGGTGATGAACTAATGTCTAGTGGTGACAGAGAAAGACAAATCTTCCCAAGAAGGTTCTATAAAATCTGTTCTACAAATGAGTTGCCAGGGGTGTTGAAGTTCACTCAAGAATCTTTTTGGACTCACCCTGCTTTATTAGCAGACCATTCCAATGCTAATGAAATTCCTGTCGAAGAAAAGAAGTGGGGAATATACACAGATGTGATTATTGAACCTTTCACAGAAGAACTAGAGAAAAGTTATGTGAGTGCTAGTGAGAGTGGTTTCTTCAAAAAGAAAAGAGAGTATCACGATTACAAAATGAAGGAGTGTGCATAATGAGAGGTTCTAAAGTCTCTTGAAAATCAAAAATCAGAATGTAGTAAGAATGGGGGTTTCAGAGAAGTACAAATCCCTATTTTTACTGGTTCTAAACCACTTACTTTAGAACTTTAAACACTTCAGTTTATTGTTTGCAAAAAGTAGTCAGTTAGGACTACAAAAACCCTATATACCTATAGAGAAATAAAAAAGTCATACACATATGGTCGTGCATGAGAAGTAAGGGAAGTCATTGAGTTATCCAAACCTTCAATCTAAACATAAGAACGATACGACTGATGCCAGAAGTCTTGCAGTGCATCTATGCAACACCAAGACATGATGATGCGTGAACAACCACAGCATCAGTCTCCGATTGTAATCAAAACTGCTTAAGGAGATGCCATTGGGTTTAGTAGATAAAAGGAGACCGACCAATCACCCTTACCTGTAATCAGGTTCTACTGTTTTGAGTATCTGAAAACTTCAAGTTCAGAGAGATACATTTTATCTTGATAGGTGAAGTGTATCTGCTTCTTAAGTTCAGAAGAGATAACAAATTTAATAAAACAATAAGGACACGAAGTAATCACGAGTGAAACGAGTGATTGAATTAAGGAACAATAATGACTCTACAAAAGAATAATAGATTTAAAGAATATGTGCTTGAACTAGAACAGATTCAGTACAACCATCTACAAGACTCTAGAACCCCACCACTCCAAAGGAAGTTTTGGGTAAAGAGAACTTCACTTATAGAGAAACAAATCTTGGACTACCTAAATACCTATGATGATTAAACTAACCGAATCCAAGAAGATACTCCTCAAGAGAGTTCTCATAATTCCCAATCTTATTCGTCATGCAGATAGTCATAACATAACTCTTGAGACTGCAATCAAACTTGCAGACGAGTACAACGAGTATATTGAGGATGGAGACTTAGACTCTGCACTAGAACACTTACCTTCTGTTACACAAAGTCTTATCCGTTACGCAGAAGTGACTGCTCTGCATAAAGATGAGTTACACATCAAGAACTCTTTAGAGTTGAATAAAAAAGACCACATTATCTCTGCACTGAAATCATTTAATGCTTTTACTAAGACTGTAGGTAATAAAAAACCCACCAGTCCTAATAAAAAAACTGACGGGTTATCTGATGCTGAAAGAAAAGTCATACAGTCACTTAAATAATAATAATTAAAACCTTTCACTACTATTTATATGTTTAGGAGACCAATAAAAAAATGAAAAGATATTCAGATACACCAATTAATGTTCGTCTAGGGAGATACCAAGAGAATAAATTAAACGAGATGATTAAAAATGAAACCTACTGCCAACAAAGAGGAATATTTTCTAAAGTGGATGCAGTGAGGACTGGATTAAATAATGTAATCAAAGACTACGAAATGACTACACTTGGAACGCAATAAAACAGTGTTCGTGTGAGGGGGGTGGTCAGTCCTGCACGACTAATACATTGGGAGTTTTTTTAAGTTCAAATAAAATTATTCTAAATGCCTTTTAATTACACCCATTGTGCGACATCCACATCTCTTTGTTATGACCTTCTGGAATTTTTTTACATGGATTGTTGCTATAACCTCTTAACTGATTATATTTTTTGATTTGATTCTTAGATAAGATTTCTGTCGTTTTAATGTGAGCAGATAGATGGATATATCTCAAATTATTTTTTGCTTCTGATATGTTCTTTAAAGTTGACTCCAAGGTGTCATTAGTAATGGTTGCATTACTAAAATGGTCATTCAAACTCTTTTCAAGAGATATGAAGATTTTGCCTTGAGACCTTGCTTGTGATTTCATCTCCTCAAATATTAGTTTAATAGATGTTAGTTGTTCTTTTTCTAACAACAATTCTTCTTGCATCTCAAGAACATGTTTTGGACCAGGATATCCATTAAGTTCTGCTGCTTTTGCAAGACCCATGCCATTGCCAAGTGTTAGGTCTTTAATGTCATTTGCTGACAAACTTTTAATTACTCTATCAACCTCACCTGTATAGTCAGATTTGTGTGATTCTTTTTCATCTGCAAGTAACACGAATGAAGTTAAGAGAAACCAACACAAAAATATTTTGTGAGAATTTTGATAAAACTTTATATATTTCTCTTGCATGTAGAAATTATAACAAAATAAATTTATTTGGTTATATTTTGAGAGCAAGGATAAAAATAAAACAATATTAGAGATATCGAAAAATATTGATGACCCCTCTAAACTTGAAGACTTAATAGGGATGTTTGATGAAAGAAAAAAAGAACCAATTGATTATAGAAGAACTGGGGTTGTTACATTATTTACTGGTGTGGGTCTTTTTCTGTTTGGTGTGTTTTTTTAGGTTCGGTGCTCAAAGGTGTTGGGGCACTGGTTGCTGCCATTGGGTTAGGACAAATAATTGCTGGTTATCTTTACCCCAACACAAGTGAAGAATTAACGAATGCAGTTGAAGAATTTGAGAAGAAATAGTCTTGGGCAAGAATCATAAGAAACTTCTAAACAACCTTGAAGAACTTAGGAAGTCTGCTGGTTTGACTCAACAAGAACTGTCAGACCAAGCAGACGTTTCAAGAAAAAGCATCAATGCAATAGAAAACGGTATCTATGTTCCCTCAACAGTTCTTGCCCTGAGAATAGCAAAAATTTTAAATTGTTCAGTAGAAGATATTTTTACTCTTCCCTAGAGAAGAATATTGTTTTTTGACCAACCAGGAAAATTTTTTTATTCAACAGTGACTGATTGTTTTCTCAAAGAGATATCAAAGTCATCATCTTCCATCAGGTATTGAGTATCATCATAACTCATAAGTCTTTCTATTTGGTCTATACTCTAGACAATGAAAAAATATTTACCCATAGTCTCGATAGTTATTATGTTTATATTACTAATAATATCAGGCAATTTATTCATCTAAGAACTAGTTTTATCTAACTCTCTCAAATAGATATCCCAGTCATCATCTTCCATAAAGATTCTGAGTACCTCATCTATGATTTCTCTATCAGTCATAAACCTTGAAGTTAGTTATCTCTGACTTCGTTTTAAACTTCCTTCCACTGCTAATTGTTATATTTTATTTTCTTGCCTTCTGCATCTGTAAACTCTCCAAAACATGCGATTATGAAGTCAGCAAGTGCCCAAATGCCCAATCCACCAATTGTAAGTATCATGAAAATACCTGATTTTATTTTTCCGCAATAAAATCTATGAATCCCAAAAACACCTAAGAGCAAACACAATACTAGCAATAAGAAAAAGTTTTTATCACTTGTTTCTGTTCTGATTATCACTTCATTCATTTTCTTCTCCGTTTAATTATCTGTTTTGTTCTACTCCACAGTGACTGATTCAGTTCTAACAGAGAATAAGATTTTTTGTTATTTTTAAACCTCTTATCAAACATTTTATAAAAGTTTATATACTTTTCTTCCATAGTTATTTTCGAATTTTGAAAAGACCAAGTTCGTTACAAACTATTGTCTTTTAGGTCTTTCTTTTAGTTCTCCTCCACAATTTTTACAGACGTGGTTATGTTCTTCTGCGCATGACTGGCAATACGTGCACTCAAAAGAACAAATATATGCCAAAGAATCGTTTAATAACTTAACGGCACAAACTAAACATTCTTCCTTCATTTCAAGCATATTCTACCTTTCTAATTCTCTGTTTGAACTTACTCGACAGTCACTGACTGAGTTCAACAGGAGGGGGTTTCTTTACCTTCACTGTTAGGGTTACTACAAATCGACTTCATTTTCACTACCGTAATGATATCCCTTTTATAAAAAAAGAGGTATCCCCTCTTTTTATTGAATACTTTTAATAATTATTAAATTCTTGACTATTTGGGTAGTTACCCAATATAATTTGGGCAATTACCCAAATAAAGGTTAAATATGAACAACGATTTAGATAAAAAGTTAAATAGAGAAGCATTAGTAATATCCAAAGAACATTCAGGACATGTGGCAATCCCAACAATAGTTTTGGCAGTTGCAGCAGTTTTTCTTTACTTAACTGTTCTGTTTTCATTTGCAAATAATTTCCTGTCTCCGCTATTAACAGTGCCACTCCTTGCAGTTTTGACATTCATGTCTTACACACCAATGCATGAAGCAGTGCATGGAAACATTAGTGGCAAAAACGGAAAACTTAAATGGTTGGATAAGGCAGTCGGTTATTTAATGGCGCCAATAATTGCTATACCCTATACATCTCATCAAAAAGAACACTTTACACATCACAAGAATACAAACAAAGATGATGACCCTGATGTCCATATAAAAAATTGGTTTAACTCTCCGAAACACTTTTTTATGGGGTCAATAAGAATTATCAAAACACAGAACACCTTTGTAATGAACAACTATACAAAGGTAGAAATTTTTATTAGTTTGGGTTGGAGATTATTGTTTGTGTTCTTTACGGGACTTATGAGCATTCCAGTATTGTTTTTAGGGTGGTTTTTTGGGGCATTCTTAACCCTATATTTGTTGTCATACTTGCCTCATAGACCATACAAAGAAACGGCAAGATATAAGAACACCAACATACGATTATTTCCGATACAGTGGGTGGAGAATTTGATATTCCAGCATAACCTACACGCAGTTCATCATCTATTTCCAAGAATACCCTTTTATAATTACAGAAAAGTGTTTGAAAAAATAGAACCAAGCATGAGAATAAAGAAGACCCCTATTGTGAGAATTTTTGACCATAGACCTCTTAAAAATATATGAAGACTAAAGAAAAAATAATTCAAGAAAGTTTGTCTCTTTTTAATGGCAACACCTTTGAGTTATCTACAACTAACTTAATTGCAAAAAAATCAGATGTTCTTGAGGGTTCCCTTTGGTATCACTTTAATTCAAAGAACGATTTGGTTTCAGTTCATACAGAACTATTTCTAGATTCTTTTAAAAAACAACGAATTCATTCAGAAAGCAATGACCCAAAAGATTTAATACTAGGACTGTTTAGCATTTACGAAGTTCTTTGGGATTATAGATATCTTATGCGGGATTCTTTTGAGCAATTTTCAAAAGATAATCCTAAACTGTATAAAAGATTGGTTGATATAAATTTAGAAATAGATGAGTGGGCAAAGAAAACAATAATTCATGCAAGAAATCATGGGGTATTAATTCTTGATGATAATGATATAGACAATGTTGTAGAAATATCATTGATAATAGGAAGGCATTGGTTGGATTATTCTATGAAAAAATATCCGTCTAAATCCAATCTATACCTAAGAAAAAAAGGCATTAATCTTCTAATAAAAAGTTTCTATCCATATTTAAGCAATGAGTCCAAAGAAATAATGGATTCTATTTATGAATCAGACTGAAAAAATGATTATTAAGTTTTTAAAGAACACATTTATTTTTCTGCCATTAATTTATTTCGCAGGTGCTTTGTTAGATTCTTGTGATGTATTTCTAAGAGACTTTATTTATGGGTTGCCGTTTTTATTGGTTGGCATTTATTTCTTAATTAAAGAAAATGTTGGTCTTTTGCTCTTATCCTCAGCATATTTATTTCATGTGGTTTTTGATTTGCTTTACTTCTTTTTTATTGAAGATTCATACATGATTCCTTTCTATGAAATCATATGCATTTTTTATGATTTTTTTGCGGGACTATATCTTCTGAAAAAAAGAAGTTTAAGTTGATGGTTCTATAAACCCCCCTGTTGACTCTATTCAACAGTAACGGAGTACGTGAACCTCGACTTTCATTCTCCACTATTTTTGTTCATAAATTTTTTCATTGAAAGAGAAATAATTGCTATTAAAAAAAATACCGTTCCAACATCATGGAGACCATCGATGCCAAATAAACTTTCAAATAAATACATCGCTATTGCAAGAATTATTAAAACCCAAAATTCATATTTTTTTAAAAACTTAATCATTTTTTGAAACTACTCCACCGTCACTGACTTGAATTGGTTGTACCTGTTTCCTTATTTTGTATTTTTAGAAACTTCTAACCAAGTTGCCATCCATAGAAATGAATAAAGAGGAAGGATATGTTCCACTGTAACCCACTCATAAAATATCTCTATTGCTACTGTCCCTATAATGAGAACCCCTTGAATTAGTACAAGTGTTTTTAGTGATACATTAACTTTCATCTTTAGTCCTCAAAAGCGGTACAACCAATTTTACTCGACAGTCATTGAGTAGTTTGGAACAGAGAATATGATTCTCCCTTGTTCCTCATGACTTCATCGTTGCTTTTTTATAAAAGAGGATTCCTGCCCCAATTATTTTCATCCTCTTTTGCTGGGAGTATATTCAATACAACAATTACAAGACCGCCAACAATAGTAAGGTAGAGTAATTGCCACCAACCTGACCAACCCCTATCTTGAAGTCGCCTTGCAGTAACTGAAAGACTTGGAACAACTAAGAGCAAGGTAAGAATTATACTTAATATGCCCATTTCAGCAGTTTGAATATCAACCATCCCTGTTGCAATCTCAATAATGCTGATGATTATTGAAACTAAGGTTGTTGCTAAAACAAAATACCAAAATTCACTCCTACATGCTCTGCCACTAAAATTGTTCCAATTTGTCAAAACTGAAACGACTGCTTCTTTCATATTCATAATTTTTTCTTTAATTATTTACTGTAAGCATAAAGTATATACTTTATAAAAGCACATATCTGTCTTTGGAATTTTTGTTATATATAAGATTTATATATTTTTTTTGAAGGCGAGTTGGAAAAGATTTTTTTTAGATTGGTCTTGACTAACCGAGAAATCTCTCCTTATTCAACAGTGACTGACTATTTTTAAACAGTGATTTACACTCACGGTTCAGTTATTTTTATTCATAAATTTTTTCATTGAAAGAGAAATAATTGCTATTAAGAAAAATACGGTTCCAATATCATGGAGTCCATCAATGCCAAATATGTTTTCAGATAAATACATTGATATGGCAAAAATTATTAAAATCCAAAATTCATATTTTTTTATAAACTTAATCACTGTTTAAAACTACTCCACCGTGACTGATTCAGTTCAAACAGAGAATTAGATTTCTTGTTCTGAAATGCTTTGTGAAAACTTTTGTAGAACTTGATATATTTTTCTTCCATTGAACTTTCTCAATTTTTTTACACTCTAATAAATATAATAACAATATGGAGTCCTTATGAAAACAAAACTAATGCCAATCATGCTAACTGCTGTATTTACAGTAAATGCTTTTGCAGATGTTGAACTCAAAAGAAAAAACATCAACACAGTTGAGGATGTAAAAGAGTATCGTGCTCAGGTCATTGATAAAATGACTGAACGACTTGATTCGGGTGAGTTAAATCAGCAACAAGCAAATGTCCTTGCAAAAAAGATTGCTCTGCTTTCAGACAAACCTCTTCCTACTCAGGAACAGATTGATTGGAGAGTGGAAAATCGTTCAGATATTATTTCCATGAAGAGAAAGGGCAAAAAGCAAAAGAAAAAGATGTTGAAGCACAAGAGAGAGATTTTTACTGGTTAGGTATTATTTAGAACTGGATGAAGTCAATCTAGTTAAAAATCCATTTGAAAAAGAGAGACCGCAGTCTCTCTTTTTTTATTCCATCACCTGAGAGAAGTATTCCTTTAACTCTCTAACATTTGTAGGTTTTCCCCAGTCAATAAAAGATATTTTGTCCATTATCTCTTTAAATTCGTTTTCAAATGTCTCACCTATCACACAGGGTAATGCATAATTTTTTTCTTGAATATTTTTGGGAACCTCATTTCGGTGCAATACCCTCACTTTGTATTCTCTTTTAAGTTCTCTGATGAATTGCAACCATTCTAATCTGACGAAGTATTTGCTGTGAGAGATATCACACAGTTCACATGGACTGCGTTCTTTTTTAATATTCTTCTTATACCAATATTTGATTTCATTCCACAATCCACCATCTGCATCATAGATAAAATAGATTGTTTTAAACTTCTTCATTGTCTTCCTGTTTACCTTTATCTAACTTTCTCAAATACTCTCACACTTCACAAGTCCTTCTATTCGGTATAGACTCTAAGTCTCTCATTTAAATAAAGTTGAATTAGTTATGAACATTCTTAATAAATTTACCCCCATCTTCTGTGTGTTAACTTTGTTTCTTTGCATCTCAGTATCCGCAAAGTCTGAAGAAGGTGATACAGGATTTTGGAAGAGCGAAGACTGTAAAAACGTTAGTGAGGCAGCAGGATTTTTCTTATACACCTCTGGAGAATTATTAAAAACCGCAGACAAAGAAAGAAAAGCAGGAAGCAAGAAAAAATCTGAAAAGTCATATGCCTCAGCATTGTTTTTTTCGGAGTTATCTGAGAATGCGGCAAAGAATTTTGAGGTATTCTGCAAGAAATAATCGAATCACCCCCTTATTGAAGACAAGGGTGTTGTCCCTTACGCAACCTTATCTAAGATTTTATAAACAGTCCCAACACCTATCTGTAAGTCTTTTGCAATTCTCTTAATAGGAACATTGTTCTGTCTCATGTGATAGACCGCAGTAATAATCCCATCATTCACATTAGTCTTACGACCAAGTTTGACTCCGTTTGCGACTGCCCTTTGTTGACCTGCGATAACTCTTTCTCTAATCATTGACCTTTCAAATTCAGAGAAGACTGACAACATTCCAAACATCATCTTTCCACTTGCAGTAGAGGTATCAATGCCTGACTGGTGAATATACATATCACAATGTGCAGACTGAATGTCCTCAAGGAATGACACTAAGTGTTTTAATGAACGACCTAGTCTACTTACATCCCATACTAGAATGATGTCCCATTCATTCTTAACAGAACCTTTAATGAGTTCATCAAACCCTGGTCTCTCATCTCTTCCCTTTGCACCTGAGATACCTTCATCAGATATTTCTCTGACTACTTCGAGACCTCTTTTCTCTGCTACCTCACGAAGAACCCTCAATTGATTCTCAACGGTTTGTTCGTTTGTAGATACTCTGCTGTAGATAACTGCTTTTCTGTTCATAATTCATCTCTCAAATATAGGTAAATTATATCATATTTTGAACAGTTCTTTGAACAGTTATGCCATATAAACCTTATTCTATAGGGTTTAAGGATATGAACGAACGACTGATAAGGGTGAGGTCGGTGGTTCGAGTCCACCCAGACCCACCATTCTTTAAACATTAACTTTTATTTACTTGTTAATTATCCTTAGCTAAATAAGGAAAGCATTATGGCTAAAGATTTAGACAAGCAAAAGGATGATAAGAAGAAAGGTTTCATTTTGATGGTATAAATTTTGAGGACAGCATTCAAAAAATCTAATCAAATTTTTTAGTCAATTTTATAACAGTTAAATACAATATTGGCGACAATATTATCCATGGAAGTTGTGTCTGAAACATTAAAGACCTCCCATTAATCTCAAATAATACTGGATTAAATATATTTCCCGTTGGAATTAGAGGAGCCCATGATAAATTTTTACCCTCACTAAGTTGATCATAATAAAGGAAAAGCTCAACAAATATGTTTTGTCCAATACACCATATAGTCAATATAAAAAAAGAACCCCATCTCCAATTATCAAATATATAATTTTTCTTATTACCCATCACCCAAATCAACCATAGACCACCAAGGCAAACTGTGCCCGCATCAGCCAGCGAGTTTACAATCCAATTGATATGAAGAGGTATCCATTGATTTAAAACTTCAGATCTTCTTTTAATAACAGATTCGCCATCTATTAATCCATAAGTGAACCATATCTCCCAACCAAGAGCGCACACAATAAAAGAACCTAGATAAATAGCAGGCACCCATTTTGGAAGCTCATAGCGATATTTTATTAAAATAAGAATTGGAATAATTGAACTTGCATAAACAATAGCTATATATCTTATTTCTTCAAATGACATTCTTTAAAACTATCATACTTCTTTCACTTTATTAAATATTTGGCATACTTGTTTATTATGGAAAAGAGCATTAACTCAAAATCTAATATGCAAAAAGTTGCACTTACTTCTTTAGCGGGTACAAGTATCGAGTGGTATGATTTTTTCCTTTACGGCGCTTCAGCCGCATTAATATTCCCAACAGTATTTTTTGGTGAGGCTTCAACTTCCACAGCATTAATTTTGTCTTTGCTTACTTTCGCAGCTGGGTTTATAGCAAGACCAATAGGTGGAATAATTTTTGGCCACTTTGGTGATAAGGTCGGTAGAAAAAAAACATTGATAATGGCATTAATCTTAATGGGTGTTTCATCAACACTAATTGGCCTACTTCCAACTTATGCCATGATTGGAGTCACTGCACCAATTCTATTAACTTCTTTGCGCTTTGCTCAAGGCCTAGCAATAGGTGGTCAGTGGGGAGGGGCAATGCTACTTGTAACAGAAAGCGCTCCTTCTAATCAAAGAGGCTATTACGGAGCCTTTGCTCAAGCAGGAGTACCGGTAGGCGTGATTCTTGCAAATCTTGCATTCATAATTACTGGAGCTCTTGTTTCTGAGGAAGCTTTCTTTTCGTGGGGTTGGCGTATACCTTTCTTAGCAAGCGCGATATTAATAGGTATCAGTATGTATATTCAGTTAAATTTAGAAGATACAAAAGCATTTAAAGAACTTCAAGCATCAAGACAAACTGGTAATGCAGAAAAGATAACAAGATCACCAATCATAGAGGCAATAACAAAGTACCCAACAAAAATTACTCTAGCTGCTGGAGCATTTCTTTCAATACAAGTAACGTTTTATATATTGATAGCATTCTTATTGGCATACGGTGTAGCAAGTGCTGATATTACTAGAGATGATATGTTGGTGGCAGTGTTAATAGCTTCTGCAATCATGATACCTTTTCAGTTCTTTTTTTCCTCATACTCGGACAGACACGGCAGAAAGGGTATTTTCATGCTAGGTGCAGTTTTAACTGGTTTATGGGCTTTTGCTATTTTCCCGCTTGTTGATACTGGAAATTTTTGGTTGATAGTCTTGGCTATAACCGGTGGATTAGTATTCGTCTCTATGATGTATGGGCCACAAGCTGCTTTTTTCACTGAGTTATTTAGCACTGAAGTTAGATATTCGGGAGCCACATTAGGCTATCAGTTCGGTGCGATTTTAGGTGGCGCATTTGCTCCAACGATTGCAGCACTTCTTTGGAATGATTATGGAATTATTTGGGTCTCGGTCTACATAGCATTTGCTTCATTTTTGACTTTGTTATCAGTTTTATTTTTAACTGAAACCTTTCAAAATGATTTAAATTAAGATTTACCTAACTAAATCTAGCTAATAATAACAAAAAATAATATCATCT